>JAEEGL017021125.1_pt1 | contig 18150 bp, 12 predicted proteins | sample 9134231 | NCBI WGS metagenome assembly JAEEGL01 (sample SAMN16246548, study PRJNA631951) | gut metagenome | biome: gut microbiome; feature: rumen; material: fiber-attached | host: Bos | place: Iran: Karaj | collected 2018-10 | reverse complement strand
GATGAACAACTTCATGACCGCTGCCGGCGCAACTGCCGGACTGGTTGGTGAAGCATTTGGTGAGGAAGGTTCCCTTGTTGCCGGCACTGCTGTCGGCTCAGCTATCGGCAGCGTTTTAGGTGGTACTGTTATGATCGTTACCATCATAGCTGCTGCGCTCTACATCATCACAGGCCTTCTTGGTTTCAAGGGCAACTCACTTACAGCATGCAAGGTTTTCGGCATCATCGTTCTTATACTCGCAGTGATCGGTTTCATCGGAGGTATCGGAAGCATAGCTATCGCTCCGATCACCTTCATACTGAACCTTCTCGACCTTGTTCTTGCGCTCGTCTATGTGATCGGTGCTTTCAAGTCCGTTAAGGCTTAATCAGGGATAATCCTTTTAAGGAAACCGAACAAAAAAAGAGTTATAATGAATGCCGGTTCACGGGAAAATGTTCCCGCGGACCGGTTTTCTTTTTGGCTTTAGGGGGAATACCGGATGGCTGTATATTATTATCTTCTTTGCTTTGTCATTTCTTTCGCGATCTTTTCGGTGGGGATGATGCGCCGCATCCAGCAGAACATCAATATAATGATGACACTCATCGCCGTACTCTGCGCCAACGGCGGATATCTCGCCATTGCGGTATCCGAAAACGTGAAGCAGGCGCTTATAGGGAACGCCTTCTGCTATCTCGGTGAATGCTTCCTTCCTATGTTCATCTTCTATATCGGGGCGGATCTTTGCGGAGTGAAGGTGAGAAGTCCGCTGAAGATCCTTTTTACGATCATGTGCGCTTTTGTTTTTGCAATTGCCTGCACTCCTCTTTTTTCGGATATCTATTACAAAAACGTCACCCTTTCAAGGGCCTTCGGAGCTTCCTACCTCGTGAAGGAGTATGGTCCTCTTCACGTTGTCTATAATGCGGCGCTTTTGATCTGGTTCATCCTCACCATCGGGATCACAATATACGCGGTCTTTCATCAGAACAGGGCCTCCTACAAAACCTCGATAGTCTATGTCATCGTTATGGCGATAAACATCGCGACCTATATGCTGGGACTTACGGACTGGATCAGGGTCGAGCTGCTTCCGGCCGCCTATGTATTTTCGGAATTTCTCATCCTTTCCATCGCATCGAGGACTGCGATGTACGACATGACGACCTCCGTACTGAATGTCTGGGAAAAGATGAAAAACTACGCCTACATAGTCCTCGACAGAAGGAAGAATTATATTGGTGCGAATGACCTTGCAAAGTCTTATTTTCCGGAGCTTTCGTTCCAGGATGTTGACCTTCCTATACGCGCTGCGGATCCAGTGCTGAAGTCCTTCATCAATGAAGTTTCGGAGACTACCGTAAACAATCAGGGGGAAAGAGAGAGGGAACTTCGTGAGATCAACGGCCACTCCTTCAGGACAAATATCACGGATTTCCTCAGTCCCGCAGGCAAAAAGAAGGGCTTCATCATTGAGTTTTTTGATGTCACGAAGGAGCAGGAATATGTCCGCTCTATCGAGCTTTCAAACGAAAGGCTGAAGATAGCGGAGGAAAAGGCCAGAAAGGCCAGCGCGGCGAAGGATGAATTCCTCTCCTCAATGAGTCATGAGATAAGGACCCCCATCAATACAATCCTCGGCATGAACGAGATGATAGGCAGAAAGAGCGATGATAACGATATCTTAAGGTATTCCCGCGATATCGAGCATTCCGGGAAGCTGCTGCTTTCGATCATCAATGATGTCCTTGATTTTTCAAAGATAGAGGCGGGGAAGATGCAGCTCTATCCGGCGCCCTTTGATACAGCGGAGCTTTTCTCCGATATGTCATCGGTTCTTTCGGAGAGGGCAGAGGCAAAGGGGCTTTCTGCCTTACTTGATATCTCGCCGGATATTCCAAAGACCATTCAGGGAGATGATGTGAGGATTCGGCAGATAATAATGAACCTCATCACAAACGCGGTAAAATACACATCTACTGGCAGCGTCTCACTTGAAGCGAAGACAGAGACTCTTCCCGAAAATGATCGCGTCGGCCTCGCAGTGTCTGTCAGGGATACCGGCGCCGGGATAAGCGAAGATGACAGGGAGAAGATATTTACCGAATTCTCCCGAGTCGGCTCCGTCAAAAACCGCCATATCGAGGGTACGGGTCTTGGCCTTGCTATATCAAAGAATCTGGCTCTTTCCATGGGAGGCGATATCGTCTTTGAGAGCGAGGTGGGGAAGGGATCTCTCTTTACCCTGAAGATCCCGGCAGATGTCATTGATTTTTCACCCATGGGAGAACTTTCGGAAAAGAAAGAGGGTTATAAAAAGGAATACGAGGTACTCTTTAAAGCGCCTGAGGCAAGGCTCCTTGCGGTCGATGACAACGCGATGAACCTCACTGTCATAAAGGAACTTTTGGCCGAGACTGAAATGACGATAGATACGGCATCCGGAGGCAATGAAGCGCTTGAAAAAACGCGCGCACAAAAGTACGACGTGATCCTGATGGACCATATGATGCCGGAACCTGACGGGATCGAGACCTTCCGCATGCTTCGAAACGAGGAGAATAATCCAAACCGCGATACTCCTGTCATTGCCCTTACAGCAAACGCTGTTGCGGGGTCAAAGGAGAGGTATCTTTCCGAGGGCTTTTCAGACTACATCTCAAAGCCCGTGGATCCTGCGGGACTTGAAGAGAAGCTAAAAGGGCTTGTACCCTTTGCCCTTAAGGATACGGCGGTTCCAAAGCAAAAGAAAAGCGTATCATCATCCATTTCCGTTGATCCTTCCATTCTCGACTACTCCGAAGCGCTCCGCTTTGCGGGAAATGACGAAGAAGTGCTTAAAAAGATAATATCCTCCTTTGCGCTCCAGAACAGGGAGTACGAAAGGAAGCTTCCTGCCCTTCTCAAAGAGGGGAAGATAAAGGATATCGAGGTTTTGGCCCACACCATCAAAAGCGGCGCAAAGACGATAGGGGCGATGGAACTTTCGGGAAAGGCAAAAGAGATAGAAGACTATGCAAAAGAGGAGAAAACGGATTCTTTGGAAGAGCACTTCGACGGATTTATTTCGGAGCTTCGGAAAGTGCTTGAGAGTGTAGAAAAAATGTGACAGTAGGGGAGTTTTTGTGGTATTATTTCAAAGATTATAACCACATGAAAGGAGATTTCCCATGAACGCAAAAGAGCAGTATGAATTCTGGCTTTCAGATCCTTATTTCGATGAGGAGACAAAGGAGGAGCTGAAGAGTATTTCCGGAGATGAGGCCGAGATCAACGACAGGTTTTACAGGAGCCTTGAATTCGGTACAGCTGGTCTTCGCGGAGTGATCGGAGCGGGCACGAACCGCATGAACAAATATACCGTACGCCAGGCAACACAGGGGCTTGCAAATTATATCATCGAGATGAAGGGGCAGGAAAAGGGAGTAGCCATAGCCTTTGACTCAAGAAACTTCTCTCCGGAATTCGCAACGGAGGCGGCGCTGGTCCTTAATGCCAACGGGATCAAGACCTACCGCTTTGAATCCCTTCGCCCCACGCCTGAACTGTCTTATGCAGTGAGATATTTCGGCTGCATCGCCGGCATCAATGTCACTGCATCTCACAATCCCAAGGAATACAACGGTTATAAGGTCTACTGGGAGGACGGAGCGCAGATCACGCCTCCTCATGACAAGGGAATAATGGACGCCGTAGAGAAGGTCACATCTTTTTCCGACGTGAAGACCATGTCAAAGGAGGACGCAAAGAAGGCCGGTCTCTACATCACCGTTGGCGAAAAGGTGGACGACGCCTATATGGCAGAGCTTAAGAAGCAGCAGATTCATCCCGAGGTCGTCCGCGAGATGGCTGACAATCTGAAGATCGTATATACACCTTTCAACGGCGCGGGAAATCTTTCCGTTCGCCGGATACTGAAGGAGATAGGTTTTAATAATGTTTACGTGGTGAAGGAGCAGGAGGCTGCGGACGGGAATTTCCCGACCCTTCCCTACCCGAATCCCGAGCTTCAGGAAAATTATGAGCTGGCGCTTAAGCTTGCGAAGGAAAAGGACGCTGATATCGTCCTTGCGACCGATCCCGATTCCGACAGGCTCGGTGTCTGGGCAAAGGACGGAAAGACAGGCGAGTGGCATTCCTTCACCGGCAATATGTCGGGCTCCCTCATCATGGAGTACATCATCAGGGAGCACAAGGAAAACGGCACCCTTCCCATGTATCCCGCAGCGGTGACTACCATAGTCACATCTGACCTCGTGAAGGCGGTAGCAAAGAATTACGACGTCGAGTGCATTGAGGTCCTGACAGGCTTCAAATATATCGGTGAGCAGATCAAGCTCTTTGAAGCGGGGGAGAAGCCCTTCCACTATGTCTTCGGGCTTGAGGAAAGCTACGGCTGTCTGGCGGGGACCTACGCCCGTGATAAGGATGCGGTAGTGGCGTGCATGATGCTCTGCGAGGCCGCTGCCTTTTACAAGAGCAAGGGCATGACCGTGTGGGATGGGATGGTCCGTATGTCTGAGGCTTACGGCTTCTACAAGGAGGGCCAGCAGTCAAAGACGTACAAGGGCGAGGCGGGAGCTAAGGAAATGAAGGCTCTCATGGAAAAGAACAGAAAGGACTTCCCCGGAAAGCTCGGCCGCTGGGATGTGCTCTCTGTTTCGGATTATCTTACCGACCGCCGCGTAGATCTTTCCACAAAGGAGGAGAGCACGACCGGTCTTCCGAAGTCGAATGTGCTCTATTACCAGCTTTCGGACAACGCGTGGTGCTGCATCAGGCCTTCGGGCACGGAGCCGAAGGTCAAGTTCTATTTCGGCGTAAAGGGATCGAGCATGGAAGACGCAGACAAGCTTTTGAAAGAGCTTAGTGACGCGGTGATGAGCACTCTTGCCTGATACTTTTTGCAGTTAGAGGAGAGATAATGTATCGGATTTTTGTGGTTCCGGAGGACGCGCGGCAGATATATGCGGATCTTCTTCCTGATGACATCAGGGATGAGGAAGATCTTCTTATCGTCGCCGGCGAGGTCCAGGTCGGGAAAAAGATGGAGTGCGCCGGGATATCTACTTACACCCCCTTGATAAAGGGAGCCTGGGAGCTGACCTTCATCCATGTGGCCCAGCAGTTTTCCCGTCAGGGGATAGCGCGGGGGATGCTGGACTATGCCGGAAACCTTATAGGCTCATATGGCGGTGACATGCTGATCGCAGCCTATCCCGAAACCGATGAGACGGCCGGACTTTCAAAATGTCTCGAGGGCGCGCATTTCACAGCTTCAAGGAACGGAGCCCTCATCAAGCAGTCCACTCTCGGAAAATTCAGGAAGGGGATAGATGCTCTTCCTGAGGTGGGACGCTTTGAAGCAGTCCCTCTTTCAGAGGCCGATGACGAGCTCTGGAAGGATCTTCAGGATACGATAGATGAAGAGGGAGAGACGAAGGAAGAGGGCGTATTTCCGCTGCTTCATGACAAAGGGGATTATCAGCCCGCTGTCAGTATGATATGTACCGGAGATTATGAGCGGGTGAAGGGTGCCATCCTTTTCGAGGACCTCGACGGAATTGTTTATATCAGCTATCTATTCGCCGCCAGGGAGTCGACCGGCGTGATATCCGATCTTTTAAAGAACGCGCTGAAGGCAGCGGAGGGGCTGTATGATGATGACACCGTCATGAGCTGGCATTCCGTAAACCCTTTAGCAGACCGGATAGCGGAGAGATTACTGGAAGGAGCCGGAGAGATAAGAGCCGCAACAGTTGCTTACGAAAGAAAGCTTTGACCATTCAGGCAAGATAGAAAGGAGCGGGTATCATGATCGACAAGAATCAGGAAGCTTTAAAGCAGCAGCCTATTTTCAAGGAAGAAAAGATTGAAGAGCAGCAGAGACAAAGCTACAATCCTGTATTTCAGAATCCTCTTAATGCTATGCAGGAAGCGGGAGGAGCTGATGACGAGGATGATGAAGAAGCGCTCCTTGAGGAGATGCGTGACGAGGTAGGCGAGGTCGTCGAGAAAGAGGCAAAGCCCTTCAAGCAGGAAATGAAAAAAAATGAGGCAAGCAAGCAGGGGGTTTTCAACTCCTTTAAGGCCAGAAGAAAGGAGATGGACGAAGAGCAGAAGCAGAAAAAAGAAGCTTCAAAGGCAAAGAACAGGTCGCTTTCCGACAGTGCCTACAGCAGTCTCCTTGCCTCAATGAAGGCCTCCGCCGAGATGGAAAAGGATGAGCTCAAGAGTTTTGTGAAGAACCCTGATGTCCGGCAGCTTAAGTCCGAGCACAAGATAAAGACACGCACCAGGGTGATCAAGCATACCTTGAAGCAGGACGAAGTGATCGTTGAGCGTATCGTTGAGAACAAGAAGGAGAAGGTCAAGACCAAAAAAGAAAACGCCTCTCTTCTTGCCGACAACGAGACCATGGTCAAGGATTCCATGATAAACCTGAGAAAGTCTGTGGACATTAATGACAAGAAGGGTATGACATATACCGACTTCGAGGAATTGTCCGTTTTCGGGCTGAAGATGAAGGATGGCGCTCTTTCGACCCTTGCAAGTCTCTATGGAGAAGGTGAGAGGATCAAGAAGGGTAATTCCGATGATGACCCGAAAACCACGACATATGCTGCATTGAACATGATGACGGCAGAGATCATGAAGCTTGACGAATCAGCGTATGATGTCCATACGGATGAGGCTCTTGTGAAGCAGTCAGGGGAGCTTTCGATCATGTCTCGTATGGTGAAATCGTATCAGAGCTTTCTTTCAAAGAACCCGGATTACATTGATTATCTTTCGAAGCAGAAGGACGAAAACGGCTCGATGGCGGAGCAGATGTATACCAAGATCAACCGGCTCTCTGCTATAGGTCAGTACTACAGGCTCCGCAAGCTGGTGCTTGAAGATCCCTATTATATCGAGCACGCCAACGAGGAGATACCTTTGACTGCCGAGGAAGGCGACTCGCCCCAGGTTACGCGTCTCAAAAAGATGATGCTTGCCTCCGCCCAGTGTGCCTCGAATCTTCAGAATATTTTCGGAGCTGCGAAGGTTCCCAATATCAGGCTGACTACCGGCAGGCATGCCGATATGCTTGGGGCGCTGACGATGAAGACGATTGACGACCTCTCAAAGATGAACGAAGACGAAAAAGTCAAGAATATCAAGCTTTCGATCAATTCGCTTGGCTCGTCAAACATGATGATAAATCAGCTTGAATCGGAGAGCTTCTTCCAGGCACCCATGTGGCTTCAGAATGCGCTGACGCTGAATCCTGAGGAAATAAAGAATAAAAAGCTAAACAGGAACTTCGGTCTTGCTACAGTACTTGCAACAGAAGTTGAACTGAAATTAGTGGATCTAATGAAGGCCTCCGGCGCCGAAGCTGAAGCTGATAAGGTCAGAGACGAGGATCTCTATAAGGGTTTTCTCGAGAAGAGAAAGAAGTACGGGAAGACGAACGAGGCTTATAATAGAAAGTGGAAGGAAGCAAACGGCCCTGTCATCCCGGAACTGGATGATTATGCTTGGGCGGATCCAAACCCCAAGTTTAAAAACGCAGAAGACATTAATATCGCGAAGAAACTGGATATTTCCGATAATTGGAACAGACTGGAGAACAGTATTTCCGGTTCGTTTTCCTACAAACGTACAAATGCGGAGATCATTGAGATGATGGAGCATCTCAAGATCCAGGAAAACAAAGAGGAGTGGGACAAGGTAAAGAACGATCGCGAGGCCAAGGCTTTCTATGAGAGTTCCTTTAAGGAGGCGGCGAGAAAGCTTTTATTCTCTCAATACGCATGTGCAAGAAGGCTGAACGAGACCGTCTGCATCAAGATGGTCGCCATGCATCCTACGGATCTCCTCTATCAGGCGACTCCCGAGCTTCACGCTTTGCTGCTTCAGGCTTCGACTGCAACAAACCCCTTTATTGACAGCCAGAAGGAACAGATAAGAAATCTCTTTGCCGAGGATAATGAAGGGAATTACTCATTTGATATCGACGATGTTTATACCCATACCAATATGTCCGGGGCCCAGAATATGAAGTTCACTCAATTTATGAGCGGGTTGTGCAATATCCTTATCGGTCAATCCAATGCCAGCAGGGAGAAATGCAGGAAGCTTTACGGAAACGCTAATCTGTTTGCAGACACGATAGTTCCGGCCTTTACGGCAGCAAGGGAGGCTAACGATCCTATAGCTTCAGTCATTAGTGAGTCCAAAATATCAGAAATTGCGTGGTGGTATGTTTCAAAGCATCCGGAGATGCTCGATAAAAAGATACTTCACAAAAAGAGCGGTGGAGAGTTCATCCTGCAGCATATTTATAATGACTCAGCCACCTCGATGATCGAGGGCGGAGCGGAGAGCTTCAGGGAAGGCTTCAAGAAGAAGATTGCGGACATCCCGTCCAATAAAGAGCTTGATGCCTATCAGGAGTATCTGACAAAAGAGGGCTATCCCAAGATCCGCACGGAAAGTACGACAGTATATGATGATGTCGATGAAGAGTTCTATGAGAAGGAGATCGAGCCCGGAAAGGTAATACCGCTTGAGGGCTGCGCCGAAAAGGTCCTCACGGGAGCGGAGATAATAAAGAACCGGAAAGAGGATCCCTACGCACTGAACGTTGTAAGAAACGGCTTTTCCGAGTTTGCCTATATTGATGATAACGGAAAAGAGCGTGTAAGAGAACCGTTAAGTGGCTATTGAGTTCGTGAAAAAGAGACGCAGGATCATCGCAGGGGTGATGTAGGAATATGCGGACAACGATCTATTCATTGGAGAGAGATGACCTTTCGGTCTTTTCAGACCGGATACCGGCCTTTGTCATGGAAAGGACCGGTACGCCCGGGTATTATACTATAGGAGCGGGTCACGGGATCCTTGAGAAAAACAGGCTGCAGGCTATCTGTCAGTTTTATATCGATTCCTTTCAGAACGGCACCTGCTACGGAAGACTTGACTATATCTATGTCTCCGAGGAGGTCCGCCGCAAGGGTATCGGGAGAAGACTGATAGACAGGATGGACACAATTTTGAAAAACAGCGGCATCAGTACGGTGACCCTTCTTTTCCCCAAAAAGGGAAACAAAATGCCCGGCTTTGAGATTGAAAGGGAGGAGGCCGCGAGTTTTTTTGAAAAATGCGGCTTTTTCCTGACCGCGGATGAGGAGACAGTCTTTTTCTCCGGTATCGCGACCCTTTCAAAGGGCCTTTCGAAAGAAGATAGCGGGGTATCAGAGCTTTCAGGGCTTTCGGACGAGGATTTTTCGAAATTGCTTTCCGATATCAAAAAAGAAGCTCCGCTTCCCGGTGATCTCTCAAGATCCATGGATGACTATGACCTGAATATGAGCTTTTTCTACAAGGAAAAGGACAGGAGCGGAGTCCTTCTTTTAACCCGCTTCGGTTATACCATGGCAAGGATCAATCTTCTTCGCGCCATTGGAAAAGGCGAAAAAGAAGGCATGTTGGATCTTATACAAAGGGCCGTTTTGGAATGGAGGGACAGGATGGATGATGATTTTTTGATCGTCATCGATGGCAGCGCCATTTCCGATGAAAAGACCTTTAAGGTCCTGCTCCCGGGCATGGTGAAAACGGTTCTTTCGAAGTATGTCCGTTTTACAGCCGAATAGAGAGGCTAATTATCATGGATCTTTTCAAAACGTATGACAAGGATGGTTTTCTCAGGCTTGAAGAGGATGCCGGGGCGGCTCTCACACTTTATCTGCACAGGAATTGCGCTTATCTGATCTCGCTCATCGTGCCTGAGCGCGACAGGAGAAAGGGGATAGGAAGCGCGCTTCTTTCAGCTGCCGTGGACATCATTTCGGAAAGAGGGATAGAGCGGATAGAGACCGATTTCACAAAATCCCTTCCCGGTTTCAGCGAATTCATTGAAAAAAACGGCTTTAAGACCGAGGATCAGGCCCCTGTTTATTCAACGGATATAGACGGGCTGATCTCCTCACCTGTTACGATAAACGCAATGAAAAAGAAGGTAAAAGGCGTTTCATTTTCGTCTCTCTCAAAGCTTTCCGCAATGGAGTGGAACGCCATATTTTCTTCAATTAAGGGGCTTGGGGTTTACCCTACCAATCCGGATTTCAAGAGTTTCGATAAGGAAATAAGCGGAGTTGTCTTTGATAATGAAGGCGAGATCAAGGCCTCCGTGCTGTGCAGCCATATGGAAGACGGTCTTCTCATCGAGCTCGTCTCCGGGGACGCGAAGAAAAACCCGGGCTTTATACTTGAGGCCCTGAAGGGGATCATAACCGGGCTTTTAGAAGAGCATTCGAACGAAAGCCTGAATACTCTTTCGTTCATAGTATCGAACGATGGCGTAAAGGGACTCTTATCGACCCTTGAAAAGGGAGGTCTGAAGCTTAACGGGACGGATATGTGCGTCTCTGCCATGCGGCCGGTCAAAAAAAGTAAAAAGAAGTCTTCGGCCTTAAAGGTCGCCGAGCACATTGATGAAAGAGTTGAAAACAGCTGGCGGCATGAGATAGAGAGCATTCCCTTCCAGAAGAACATAAGCTGGAAGCTTCCTTTCTCGAGGGGACAGAGTCGTGACTGAAAGTATTACTCTTGACAGGCTTAAGATCGGAAAAACTGCACGGATCATCTCAATAGAAGGCGAGGGCTCCTTAAAGCAGCATTTCCTTGATATGGGGCTTATCCCGGGGGCTGAGCTTTCCATCGTAAAAACAGCGCCCCTCGGAGACCCGGTGGAGATATCCATTCACGGCTATCTACTCACACTGAGGCTTTCGGAGGCCGCAAAGATAAGCGTTTGCGAGACAGATGATCTGTCCGAAACAAGCGGCGTAAAACAAAAGAAAAAGGTCCATGCCCATCCTTCGCTCGGCGAACCCGGAATACATCATGACAAGAGCTTAAAAAGGGCATTTCCTCAGGATCACATATTGACCTTCGCGCTGGTCGGAAACCAGAACAGCGGGAAGACCACTCTTTTCAATCAGCTCACGGGCTCAAATCAGCATGTCGGAAATTTTCCCGGCGTTACAATAGACAGAAAAGACGGCACTATCAGGAAATTCAAGAATACCAGGATCACTGATCTTCCCGGTATCTATTCAATGTCGCCCTATTCCGGGGAGGAGCTCGTCTCAAGGGATTTTGTCCTCAATGAAAAGCCTGATGCCATCATCAACATAGTCGACGCTACGAACATTGAGAGAAACCTCTACCTCACGATGCAGCTTCTTGAGATGGAGCGGCCCGTGGTCGTGGCCGTAAACATGATGGACGAGCTTTCAGGAAACGGCGGCTCCATAGATATCAATATAATGGAGTCGATGCTCGGCGTTCCCGTAGTTCCCATATCGGCAGTGAAGAACGCGGGTGTTGATGAGCTTGTCACTCATGCGATACATATCGCAAAATATCAGGAAAAGCCGACAGAGCAGGACTACTGCGCCCCGACAGATCATGAAGGTGCGGTGCACCGCTGTATTCACGCTGTATCAAGCCTCATAGAAGATCACGCCAAAAGGGCCGATATACCCGTTCGTTTTGCGGCGTCAAAGGCTATAGAAGGGGATCGGCTGATAATAGAAAAGCTGCAGCTTGACCAAAACGAGCTTGATACCTTAGAGCACCTTACCCTTCAGATGGAGAGCGAGAGCGGGATGGAAAGGGCCGTCGCGATCGCTGACATGCGCTTTGATTTCATCAAAAGGGTCTGTGATGAGAGTGTGACAAAGCCTCACGAGAGCCGCGAGCGGATAAGGAGCGAGAAGCTCGACCGCGTCCTCACCGGGAAATATACGGCCATCCCTGTTTTTGTAGGGATAATGGTCCTTATCTTTATTCTTACCTTCAACGTGATAGGCGCGTGGCTTCAGGGGCTGATAGAGACAGGGATAGAGGCTCTTTCCGGGAGCGTTGAAGCTCTTCTCATATCATCCGGCGCAAATGAAGTCATACGCGGGCTCATCGTAAAAGGGATAATTGAGGGCGTGGGGAGCGTATTAAGCTTCATGCCCATTGTCGTCGTGATGTTCTTTTTCCTGTCCATTCTCGAGGACAGCGGTTATATCGCAAGGGTCGCGTTCTTCATGGATACGCTCCTTCGGAAGATCGGTCTTTCCGGACGGAGCATAGTGCCGCTTCTCATAGGCTTTGGCTGCAGCGTGCCCGCTGTAATGTCGACCCGGACCCTTCCAAGCGACAGGGACAGGCGGATGACGATCCTTCTTACGCCATTCATGAGCTGTACGGCAAAACTCCCTATCTACGGCTTTTTCGTTAATATCTTCTTCCCCGGCTATGGCGGGCTCATCATGGCAGGGCTCTATTTCCTCGGGATCCTTGTGGGGATCCTTGTGGCCTTCCTTTTCAAAAAGACATTATTCAAGGGCGAGGCCGTGCCCTTTGTGATGGAGCTCCCGAACTACAGGCTTCCAGGAATAAAGAATACTCTCCAGCTCATGTGGGAGAAGGCGAAGGACTTCATCCAGCGGGCCTTTTCGATCATACTGATCGCGACCGTTATAGTCTGGTTCCTGAAGACCTTCGATCTCGGCTTCAACCTGGCGGCAGATCCTTCCGAAAGTATACTCGCTGCTATCGCTAATCTTTTCGTTCCCATCATGGCCCCGCTGGGACTCGGTGACTGGAGGATCTGCACTTCGCTGATAAGCGGCTTTATGGCAAAGGAGAGCGTAGTATCCGTCATGGGAGTGCTTTACACGGGTGCCGGGGTCTCCGCCGCAATGACCGCTTCGACCGCGGGGGCGTTCCTCGTATTTTCCCTTCTCTATACTCCCTGTGTAGCGGCAATAGCCTCCATAAGGCGGGAGATGGGCGGAAAATGGGCCGTTGCGGTGATCGTGTGGCAGTGTGCCGTGGCCTGGGGAGTGACCGCGGTCTTTCGGCTGATAACGCTTTTGTTCGGCGCAGCCTGAAGGAGCTTTTGAATGAAACCGATCGACATCATCCTTGTGATAATAATAGCGCTGGTTCTTGCTTTTGCAGTTATATCGATCATCAGAAGGCGAAAAAAGGGCGGGGCGTGCTGCAACTGCCCCGGAGCAAGCACCTGCGGCCGCGCGAAAGCGCGTGGCTGCGATGGAGAAGATATGGTGCGATGAAGGCGTAGCATTTTACATGACAGTCAGCCTGTGATAGTATTCTCAAGAAATTATTAATATATTTAACATCTTTCGGAGGGAAAGGAGAAAAGCTATGAAGTACAAGATCGTTGGAGACAATCTCCCGGCAGTGATCTGCGATGTGGACGCGGGAGAGGCGATGAGGACGGAAAGCGGCGGTATGGCGTGGATGAGCCCGAACATGAGGATGGAGACCAATACCGGCGGCGGCCTCGGAAAAGCACTTGCCAGGTCTTTTGCAAAGGAGCATATGTTTCAGAATATCTATACTGCGGAAGGCGGTCCCGGACAGATCGCGTTTACCTCAAGCTTCCCGGGAGAGATCCGTGCGGTAGATATCACTCCGGAGAAGGGGCTTATCGTGCAGAAAAGCGCATGGCTTGCATCGGAGCTTGGTGTAGAGATCAACACCTTTTTCCAGAAGAAATTAAGTGTCGGCTTCTTCAGCGGCGAAGGCTTTATCATGAGCAAGCTTACCGGACAGGGAACTGCATTCCTTGAGATCAGCGGTTCTACGATAGAGTATGATCTGAAGCCGGGAGAAAAGATGACGGTAGCCACCGGATTTTTGGCAGCGATGGATGAGACCTGCCAGATGGATGTTGTAACGATCAAAGGCGTCAAGAATGCGCTTTTCGGAGGAGAGAGCTTTTTCAATACCGTGATCACCGGTCCCGGCAAGCTGTGGATACAGACCATGCCTATCTCTCATGTGGCAGAGGCACTGATCCCCTACCTGCCCTCCAAATCGAGCTGACCTTTGTGGAAAATAGAAGGGATTATTATGGAAAGAGAATTACGAAGAAATCAAAACCTGCTGTACTGTGTAGGTACCGGTGTGATCATGTTCGGATTATGGAGTGTGATCAAAGGTATCATGACGATCTTTTTACAGAAGGATGAGTTGATAGTGATGCTTGAGACTGTAAAAGCGTCTCTTACACCGGATCAAGCCGACTACTTTGTTTCTACGTTTACGCTCGTGTGTATCATCATCGGTATTATCATCGGTGTCCTGTTGCTCATGCATATTTGTGTCGGGCTGTCCGCCAGAAAAGAAGGCATGGGGAGAAGGAAAAAGGACCGCGTGGGATATTTAGTTGTTGCGTTTATCCTGCTGGTGCTCTCGGTTGCTCTTGTGGTGCCTGAGATTCCGGCGCTTTTCAAAGGCGTTGATGACTTGTTGGACGAGATCGTTACTGTCATTGTCGATGTCACTTCCATAGTCGTTATCCTCGAGCTCATTGTGACCGGTATAAAAGTCAGGATACTGAAACGAAAGCTGAATGAAGAGGAAAAAGAGGAGGGATCGTCATGAACAAGGATTTTCATTATTACGGAACCTATTCTGCTGCGATCCTGGCTGGATATACGCATGAAGAGTCACTTCGTATTGCAAGAAGCGCGTTTTTTGTAGACCTGTGCACCAAGCCTGTCTTAAGCAGCGTAGGAGCACCCGTGGAGGCAGCTACTACAATGCTTGCCATGGAAATGGCGGATGCCGGAAGCGATCCCATATCCCAGCAGGACGTGACCCGGATCTGGGCTTCCTTCCATTTCCTGCCCGGAGACCTTTATTCCGAGAGGAAGGGCTGCGGAAAAAGATATATGAAAAGATATCACTTGATCTGCAAGCCCAACGGGGATCTTTTGGTGGAGACCGTCAGTCAGGTGAAGGGGAAAGGACTTGAGGCTGCTGGGCTTGCCATGCATGTGCTGGCAGATACCTGGGCGCATCAGAACTTTGCAGGGACGCCTTCGCGAGTGATCAACGATACAAATTATCACTTTTATGAGATCCTTCCGGATGGAAGCGAGCGGCCGGTCAAGTTCGGATCGAACCCTATTGCGGGCGATGATCCGGAAAAGGGAATTTACGTTAACAGTGTCCGCCAGAGTAAGGAAACCTCCGTGATGAACCTGGGACACGGCAGGGCAGGACATCTTCCGGACTATAGCTTCATGCGTTATAAGTATATGCCGGCATGGGCGGATTATGAAGAGATCCTGAAGGACAACCCGAGCGATTTCATGCATGCTTATTGTCAGATGATTTACGCGCTTAAATATCTGAAGGCCGAGGGCGGTGTGTTTGAGAAGGATACTTATGATACTAAGGCCGTTGAACCGTACCAGGAGAAGATCAAAACGATCCTTTTGAAACGTCAGACCGATGCAAGTGAAGACTGGAAGGCATTTGGAGAAAGCCTTTCGGGAGAGACCGTGCCGGATTTTGATATACCGGACTATCAGGAGGCTTACCGCAATGCGCCGGAAGGAGAAAAGGAAGATACCCCGATGGGCAGGTTTATTCTCGCGGCGCTTGCCCAGAAGAGCATGGTCACCAACCGGGTCCATAAATCGGGAAACAATTTACTCGGTGTAACCTCGGACTATAAGAAATGGGGAACAAAGGGGATCAAGGCTTATATGAAGCTGGTCGAGGACGTGCAGAAAGGAGAGCCCTCATGAGTGTAGCAAGCCGTATCGTAAAAATATTATCGGGGCTCCTTATCATCGCGGGAGCGATCATTCTCTGGAAAGTGCCGGAAATCGGGCGTCTCGTCATCATTTTGCTCCTCGGTGCGACTCTTCTGGTTATCGGGATCGCGTCGTTGATCTATTATTTTACCATGGCACGCCATATGGTGGGCGGCAAGGACACCTTCTACAAAGGACTGATCATGGTGGATATTGGACTTCTCTCTTTGTCTTTCTCGAGTATCCCCCCGACCATTGTGATGGTCTATCTGGTTGCTGTATTTGGCATTGCCGGAGTACTGCGCCTTCTCAGAGGGCTGGAAGCGAAAAAGAAGCAGGCAAGCGGATGGTACCGGAGAGTGATCAGCGGAATCGCATATTTAGGTATCACGGCGCTCTGTCAGATCTTTATTCAGAATAATGAGGTATGGCCGAAGATCTTTGCCATCGGTCTGATGTTCATCGGAGCGGAGCGGATCGTCAGCTCCTTCTACCGGTCGAAGATCGTATATGTTCAGTAAATAAAGGGGCCGTTGCAATGACTGTAACAACTGATCTCGACGGCACGAAACTGACTGTGGCGGTTGAGGGAAAGCTGGGGACGACCTCGGCGGCTGAACTTGAAAAGGCGGTGAAGGCCAACATTGACGGGATCACTGAGATGGTGTTTGATCTTGAAAAGGTTGATTACATAGCATCGGCGGGGCTTCGTATCTTTCTGTCCACGGCGAAGGTTATGAAAAAGCAGGGCAGCATGAAGATCATTCATGTCAAAGAGCCGGTGATGGATGTATTTACCTTTACGGGTATGGCGGATGTGATGGATATCGAAAAATTATGAAAAAAAGCTCATCCACCCGATCAAGGAAAAAGAAGATATCACTCATTATTACGATCTGGCTGGTTGTAATCCTCCTGGTATCATGCGTGGTATCGGCTCTGCTCATTCATGCCGTTTTTCTGGGACGGGCCAAAGCCCAGGCAGAGTCGCTGGTGCAGCAGAATGTTGAGGATGTGAGTAATGACATAGATGAGCTGGCGGACGAATCCTTAATGACATATATTGAAGAGATCATGGCGGATTACCCTACAGCAAACATAGATGATCCGGAGGCTGTTTCGAAGGCTCTTCAAGAGACTTTTTCCGGTCATGAAGTAGAGGTCAACATAGTCAATTCGAAGGGCATCATAGTCGCATCCTCAGTGCCGGAATACGTCGGGGCCGATATGCATTCGGGAGAACGGGCATCGGAGTTTCTGATATTACTTGACGAAAGCACGGATAATTTTCTTCAGGATTTGAGAGGCGATTCCTTTGATGAATCGATCATAATGAAATATGCGGGAGTAAGATTTCCTGATGGGAGCGGCTTTATAGAGGTCGGCCTTTCAGAAATGATGTATTCTTATGTCATCAGCCATCAGGCGCAATTTGTTGCCACAAACAGGCGTATCGGGCAGGACGGATATCTTCTGATCTCCACCAGCGATATGATCATCACCAACAGCTACCATGACGAACACACCGGGGAGAAAGTTGCGGATTCGGGGATAAGCATAGACCCGAAGAAGGAATACTACTATGAAAGTATGGAATGCGAAATCTTCGGTGTTCAAAGCTATGTGAACATTAATCAGATCCAGAGCGTTTATGTGATCGGTGTTTATCCCGTACAGGAAACGATCAGAAACATCTATATATTGATAAAAACATCCGTACTGCTTGAAATCGTGGTGTTCGCAGTCATCTTTATGGCACTGATCATACTGCTTCACAGGCTGATCGTTAAAAACATGGTAAAGGTGAACAATTCGTTAACGCAGATCACGGAGGGAAATCTGGATGAGAAGATCGAAATCCGCGATACCTATGAGTTTGATCTCCTTTCCACGGATATCAATACGACAGTCGACAAACTGAAGGATTATATCGCGGAAGCAGCAGCGCGAGTGGATGCCGAGCTCGAGGCTGCAAAGAATATCCAGAGTGCAGCATTGCCAAGAGTCTTTCCTCCGTTCCCCGAAAGAAAGGAATTTGAGCTTTTCGCGACCATGGAAGCGGCAAAGGAGGTTGGAGGAGACTTTTATGATTTCTATATGATAGGAGATTCGCTTGCTTTCCTCATTGCCGATGTGTCCGGAAAAAGTATTTCCGGAGCTATGTTTATGATGAAAGCGAAAGAGATCATAAGGTCTTATGCGGACAGCGGACTTTCTCCGGCCGGGATCTTTACATTGGCAAACGAGGCTCTTTGTGAGGGAAATGATACGGATATGTTCCTCACCGCATGGATGGGATTTATCGATCTGAAAACAGGAGCCGTGCAGGTCGCGAATGCAGGACATAATCCGCCGGTACTGATCCGTGACGGCAAAGCGGAATATGTGAACTTAAAGCCGGGGCTTATTCTGGCAGGAATGGAAGGCATGATCTATAAAGATCAGAATCTGCAGCTTAAGAAGGACGATATCCTTTATCTGTATACCGACGGCGTGACCGAGGCGATGAATGAAGATGAGCAACTGTATGGTGAAG
>JAEEGL016639128.1_pt1 | contig 18150 bp, 9 predicted proteins | sample 9134231 | NCBI WGS metagenome assembly JAEEGL01 (sample SAMN16246548, study PRJNA631951) | gut metagenome | biome: gut microbiome; feature: rumen; material: fiber-attached | host: Bos | place: Iran: Karaj | collected 2018-10 | reverse complement strand
CTCTTGGACAGGTGGCTGAAGAAATGCGCGGAGAATGGGGAGATACTTATTGGTTTTACTACTTCTTCGGAAGACAATACTCCAATACATCTGATAGGAAAACTAACGAAATTCAATCGTAAGAAGAATGAAAAGATATATATCCTCCTACATCATATTGCTGGGCTTTGCCGTGATGTTCCTCTCATCGTGCGCAAATCATCCCTCTGTGCCCTCTGACGCATCTGCGTCATCCGTGCTACCACCGATTTTCCCCGATTATTGCGGTGTTACGGTGCCTTGCAATATCGCGCCGCTCAACTTCATGCTCTCTGACAAGCAGTATGAAGAGTGCGTTGCGCGTATCAGCACGCCCGATGGTAAGCAGCAGACATACGGAAATGGTGTGAAGGTACAGATACCCGAGGGGGAGTGGAGTGAAATGCTTGAAGCCTCGAAAGGCAATAGCATCAAGGTAGAGGTGTGGGGAAAGAGGAGAGAGGAAAGAGGAGAGAGGAAAGAGGATAGAGAATGGCTAAAGTTCACCTCGTTTGAGATACATGTTGCCAAAGAACCTATCGACGAATACATTTCGTATCGTCTAATCGAGCCATCTTATATCGTATATGACTACATGGAGATAGCCCAGCGCAACCTATCCTCGTTCGAAGAGACGCAGATATTCAACAACAAAGTTACCTGCGATGATTCCAAAGGCCAGTGCATAAATTGCCACAGCTATCAGAACTATAAGACTGATAATATGCTGTTTCATGCACGTGTCACCAATGGCGGTACCGTCATTGTGAATGATGGTAAGATATCAAAAGTAGATTTGAAGCGCGACTATACCATTTCTGCAGGTGTCTATCCTGCATGGCACCCGAAAGCAAAGCTAATAGCATTCTCAACCAACAAGACTCATCAGACGTTCCATACGGCAAATCCTAACAAGGTGGAAGTGTTTGATACAGAAAGTGATCTTGTTCTCTATGATGTGGAAACTGACTCTGTGAGCGTTGTAAGCAACGACTCTACGCTTCTTGAAGTGTTCCCCACATGGTCGCCTGACGGGAAATACCTTTATTATTGTAAGTCTGTGCCACTACCAGAAGAGTTGCGCGACAAGGATATCAGAGCTAACTACGAGAAAGTGCAATACAACCTCTATCGCCGTTCGTTTGATGTGGCCTCACATGGCTTTGGTGAAGAGGAACTGGTATATGATGCAGCCTCGCAGGATAAGAGCGCGACATTGCCACGCGTTAGCCCCGATGGTCGTTATCTGCTCTTTGCTCTGGGTCGGTATGGCTGCTTTCATATATGGCACCACGATGCTGATATTGTTTGTATTCCACTTAACGAAAATACACCCGTCGACCTTACAAACCTTAACGGCAAAGGAAGTCCAGACAGTTATCCAAGTTGGTCAAGCAATGGCCATTGGATTATGTGTGCTAGTCGACGTGACGACGGCAACTATAGCCGTGTCTATATATCCTATTTCAATAACGGAAAAGCGGAAAAGGCATTTATGTTGCCGCAGAAAGACCCTGAGGAGAACACTTACCGCCTGCTGTCTTATAACCGTCCAGAATTTATGGTTGAACCAGTACACGTCAGCGTCAAGGAGTTCAGCCGTGCAATAATGAATAAATAATATGCTGAAATGAAAAAGTTACATATTATATATACTCTCCTTTTTGGTGTGGCAGTCCTGCTTTTCTTCGGACTGGCATACCCGCATCATCTGCATTACCAGGAGCAGTTCCAGCTTTTCCTCTTCGACAGCAACTACGTGTGGGATGTTGTCAGGTTGCCTGGTGGCGTTGCTGACTTGCTGGGTCGTTTCTGCACGCAGTTTTTCCTATATGCATGGGTAGGCGCCCTGATCATCGCACTCCTACTCTCTGCCATACAGCTCCTCGTCCTGCGGCTCTTCTCCCCTTTGGGGGGAGGTTGGGAGGGGGCTTCTTTCATCCCTTCGTTTCTGCTTTGGCTCTTCCTGCTCGACGAGAATGCGCTGTTGGGTGGTGTCTGGGCTGTCTTGCTCACTCTTCTCGCCTCATGCCTCTTTGTCCTAGTTCCTGAACGACTAAACGACCAATCTCCCAAACACCCAACCCCCTGGTTGCGACTCATTCTGCTCTTTGCCGCCATTCCTATACTCTATTGGATAGTGGGTCCTGTATGTGTTGTATTCTTTCTCTTGCAGATTCCACGACATAAATCCTCTATATGGTATTATGGTGCGATTGTACTGTTGGCAATAATGATAGTTATTCTGTCAAGTCATCTTCCTGTATCCCCCCGCAGTCTATGGACAGGCATACATTACTATCGTTACCCGACGGTGATTCCTGTCCTGCTATGGTCGGCAGCCCTGTCTGTCTTCATTCTCGCACTTATTACCTGTATCTGCCACAAACAAACAATCTCAAAGTCTCAAAACTTAAAAACCTTTCTGCTCTATGCCATCTGTTTCCTCTGTGGTCTCTGTGCTGTATGGAAATACAGCAATTTCAAGGCAGAAAAGGTGATGCATTATGATTTCATGGCATGTCATCAGCAATGGAACCGCATAATTGAGACTATTAATAAAGAAAAACCTAATAACCAGATAGGCGTGACGGTACAGAATCTTGCCTTGGCGATGCGTGGAATGCTCTTGAGTCACATGGCCGAATATAACCAGAACGGCATTGCTGGCCTTCTGCCCGATGTCAAGGAAGATGCCACTAGCCCTATGCCTACTGCCGAGGCCTTCTATCAGTTGGGTATGATAAATGTCGCACAGCGAACGGTGTTCGAGGCCCAGGAAGCGATTCTTGACTTCCAGAAGAGTGGACGATGCTACAAACGATTGGCTCAGACCAACCTGATAAACGGCAATTATGAGGTGGCACGAAAATATCTCACGGCCCTGCAGAAGACACTTTTCTATAGTGACTGGGCGAATGAGACATTACAACTGTTGGGTAATGAAGAGGCGATAGCCAAGCATCCCGAATACGGACGCCTGCGCAAGTCTGTCTATAAAGATAATGCTTTTTTCAGCGACCATGTGACGCCTGATATGCTCGAAAGCCTTTACTTCAGCAACACAGACAATAGTTTGGCATATCAATATCTGGTGGCCTACTATATACTGACAAATGACCGTGAAAGATATAATAAATTACTATTAAACACTTCCACCAAGCAATGAAAAGAACTCTACATATACTTCTTGCCTCTTGCCTCTTGCTCCTTGCCTCTTTTCTCGTGGTAGCATGTACAGAGACTGTCAGCGATGCCAAGCAAGAGACGGCTCAGCCTAATATCTATCCCGATTACATCGGGGTCACTATACCCGTGAACATTGCTCCTCTCGACTTCTGTATGGCAGATGAGAAGGCATCGTGTATCGATGCGGTCATAACAGACAGTCACGGGAACAGCCTGCATAGCCAGGGAAAAGAGTCTGTTGATTTCGACATTGACGACTGGAAAGATATGCTAGGGCAGAACCGTGGTGACTCGCTCAGCATTACTGTCTCGGCGAAGTATGACGACGGCTGGCACACCTATCGTCCTTTTTCAATATATGTCAGTCCTGACAGCATTGACTACGGCATCTGTTATCGTCTTATAGAGCCTGGTTACGAGGTGTGGAGTAAGATGGGCATTTATGAACGCGACCTCTCCTCGTTCGATGAGAGAGCTTTGATTGAGAACACACAGTTCGAGGGATGTGTCAACTGCCATAGCTTCAATCGTGGTAACCCTGCTGACATGAGTCTTCATATCCGTGGGCCTCATGGTGCCACGCTGCTGCGACAAAACTATGGCCCTGTCACCGCTTACAACACTAAGACCGACCAGACTCTCGGCCTTTGCGTCTATCCATACTGGCATCCTTCGGGACGGTATATCGCTTATTCTACCAATACCACGAACCAGTTGTTCCATAGTGCCAACCACAACCGCATCGAGGTCTTTGATACAGCCTCCGACCTTCAGGTCTATGACGTTGAGAAAAATGAGCTGTTGCTCTCGCCCCTTCTCAAAAATGACTCTGTATATGAGACATTCCCCGTTTTCTCGGCAGACGGCCGTTCGCTTTATTTCTGTGCGGCACGCGCTCTGCCTGAGGGCAGTCATCAGCTTGACTCTATACGCTATAACCTGTGTCGCGTCGATTTCGACCCCGCAACAGGCACCTTCGGTGACAGTATAGAAACCATTATTGATGCTGAGACTCAGCATAAGTCGGTGTCTTTCCCTCGTCCCTCTTACGACGGGCGTTACCTCTGTTACACACTCTCTGACTACGGGCAGTTCAGCATCTGGCATCACGAGGCCGACCTCTATCTGCTTGACCTCTCTACGGGGGAGATCCGTCCCATGACCGCGGCTAACTCTAAAGATACCGAGTCGTTCCACAACTGGAGCACGAACTCACGTTGGATGGTGCTCAGCTCACGACGTGACGATGGTCTCTTCACACGGCCCTATTTTTGTCACATAGATGCTAAAGGTAATGTTACCAAAGCTTTTATGTTGCCGCAGCGAAACCCGCGCCGTTTCTATCGTGACCGTTTCCTTTCCTTTAATGTGCCAGATTTCATCATTGGCCCAACTCGTTTCGATGGTAACAAAGCTAGTAGTGCCATCAACGATGAGTATCGTAAGAACATGGGTGTGCGCAAATAGAGCATTTCGCTGAACGTTTTTTATTCCCCTGATACCAACCATAGCCGCCATTATGGTGATGGCAACTGGTTATGTAATTATGACCATTCAATCCTAGCAGACACTCTCATACATTAATGCATAGATGTGTGTGAAAAGTGTTCTTAGTACCATTATGTGACATTCTATACTCAGGAATATCCTCAATTGTCTTTTGTTAGTACACTAAGGGCACTTCTATTAGTATAACAGCGGAATAAGTGTAATAATACGTCTTTATTGGATGTCGCTATGTATGCGTTTTTTTGTTTTATGTTGCATTTTTTTGTTTTTGTCTCTTATTTTGGCGAAAACCCCAAGAATTTAACCAAAAATATTTGGACAATCAGTTAAATCCTTTTAACTTTGCAAAACCTTGTAATAGTAACACTAGCATTCTTTACCATGTCTAGCGTAATAATTATGTAGATGACAATACAAATAAATATTAACTTTATGGAAACATTTAACAACCTATTCAAACGATTCGTTCCTACGTTGGCGTTGTTGCTTTGTTGTGCACTTGGTGCATATGCGCAAGGCATTGCTGTCAGCGGACAGGTAACAGACGAAGCGGGCGAAAGCATCATTGGCGCTACGGTGACGGTGAAAGGACAGAAGGGCATTGGTACAGTGACCGACTTCGACGGAAACTTCCACATCACCGTTCCTAGTGAGCGATCAGTAATCCAGGTGACATACGTTGGTATGAACGCCGTAGAGGTTACTGTAGGCAGACAGCGCACGCTTAAGATTGTGATGAGTGAAGACAATAACCAACTCAACGAGGTGGTTGTTGTCGGTTTCGGTCAGCAGAAGAAAGCCTCTGTCGTGGGTGCTATCACACAGACGACAGGTGAGGTTCTTGAGCGTTCGGCTGGTATTGGTAGTGTCGGTGCGGCACTTACTGGTAACCTCCCTGGTATCGCGACCATCGCTTCTACAGGTCAGCCTGGTGAGGAAGACCCACGTATCTACATTCGTGGTGCTGCTGCGTGGAACCAAGATGCCCAGCCTCTTATCCTCGTCGATGGTGTGAAGCGTGAAATCAAATCTGTCGACATCACGTCTGTTGCAACCATTTCAGTTCTTAAGGACGCATCTGCTACAGCCGTTTACGGTGTGGAGGGTGCTAACGGTGTTATCCTTATCACCACCAAGCGTGGTGTGGAAGGTAAGGCGAGAATCGATGTCGGCTTCAACGCTACGTTGAAGGCGGTGTCAAAACTTCCTCGCAAGTACGACTCTTACGATGGCTATATGCTGCGTAACCAGGCCATCGAGCACGAGCTTGCTCTCGGTGGTGCTGCTTCATGGGCATACTACCGTCCGCAGACCTTCATCAACCTCTTCCGCAATCAGGACTACACAGTGAAGCCTAACTACGATGCTGATGGCAACTACCTTGGCGACTACAGTCAGGCAGAGCGTTATCCTAACATCGACTGGCAGGAAGAGATGTTCAAGCATTACGCATTATCTTATAATACTAATATAAACTTCTCTGGTGGTACAAGTTTTGTTAAATACTTCGTGGCATTCGACTTCCAGAATGAGGGCGATATGACCAAGATTTGGGACAACCATCAGGGCTATGAGGGCGGTTATACATACAATCGTCTGAATGTTCGTTCTAACTTGGACTTCCAGATCACGAAGACCACTCAGTTCAGGGTTAACCTTGCTGGTTCGAACGCACAGCAGAAGACTCCACGTTATTATTATGGTAATAACGGAGAGTTCTTCCAGCAGCAGAAGTGGGCTGGTGCCTACGGTATGGCTCCAAACCTCTTCCCCGTTCAGTTCTCTGACGGTTCTTGGGGATACTATCCTTTGACATCTAACATTGAGAACTCTCCTCGTAGTGTGTCAACCTCAGGTTATGAGCTGAGTACTATTACACGCGTGTACACCGACTTCTCACTCGAGCAGAACCTCGACTTTGTTACTAAGGGACTTGTAGCACGCGGTACCATTTCTTGGGACAACCAGTTCAATGAGGGCAGCCGTGGTATTTCTGACTTACATGCTGTTAAAAACGCATACATGCTGCCAGAGGACGGACAAATCCTTTATGAGAACACTATCAATCCTAGTACTGGTTTCGACTTCTATGAGAGCCGTGACTGGAGTACTGATGGCGGTAATGTAAGTTACACAAGCCGTGCAACAGAAATGTCGCTCCAACTCTTCTGGGGACGTCAGTTCGGCGACCATAACATAACTGCGATGGGTAACTGGAAGCGCCGTATCAATGCCGGTAACGCCGAACTTGAATGGCGTCGTGAGGACTGGGTGTTCCGTACCACATACGACTATAAGAGCCGTTACTTCGCTGAGTTCAACGGAGCATACAACGGTTCTCAGAGATTCTCTCCTGACTATCGCTTCGCATTCTTCTGCTCAGGTGCTGCCGGATGGATGCTCTCTGAGGAGAAATTCATGAAGCCACTTCGTGACAAGCATATCGTTGATATGTTCAAGATTCGTGGTTCGCTCGGTCAGATTGGTGATGACAGCGCTGGTAAGCGTTTCGCATACTTGACAGAGTGGCAAGTAACAAACAACGGTAATGGTTACAAGATGGGTCTTGATGGTTCCAACAGTCCTTTCGTAGGATATAAGGAAAACGGTGTTGCCGCTCCTGAGCTGCGTTGGGCAACGGTGACAAAGAAGAACATCGGTTTCGACTATGCTTTCCTCGGCGGTATGTTCGCAGGTAGTTTCGATTGGTTCCGCGATGACCGTACAGACATCTTCATTTCTGGAGGCGACCGTTCTGTTCCTTCATACTATGGTGCATGGGTAACTCCTGACATCAACAAGGGTGAAATTAAGAACTCCGGTTTCGAGTTCGAACTCCGCTTCAACAAGGTCCTGAAGAATGGTATGCGTTTCTGGGCAAACACCAACTACACCTACGCGCACAACCATATTAAATTAAAGGACGACCCGAAATTGTTCCCATCGTATCGCAAGGCACAGGGATACTCTCAGGGTCAGTATCACTCATTCATTGATAATGGTTTCATCCGCACATATGATGAATTATATAGTACGCCTGCGCGCGAGAAGGATGACAATCAGGTACTCATCGGTGACCACTACATCGTTGACTTCAATGGCGATGGTGTTGTTGACGAGACCAACGACCAGGCTCCTTACGGATACACAGGTACTCCAGAACACACTTACAATGCTACTATTGGTTGGGAGTGGAAAGGATTCAGCATATTTGCACAGTTGTACGGTGCATCAGGCGTTACACGTGACGTAGGCCTTGCTTCTTTCAACCAGAAGTTGCTTACTGTATATGACAATGGTACATGGTGGAATCCAGCAGACGGTTCAGGAAAAGTTGTTCCGCCTCGCTTCACCACACAGGTTTCATACAACGACGGTACACAGTTCCTCTATGATGGTTCATATTTCCGTCTGAAGAATGTGGAAGTCGCTTACACTTGGACTAAGGGGTGGATCAAGAAACTTGGTTTCACAAGTCTTAAGGTTTACCTCAATGGTAACAACCTCTTCCTGATCACGAAGATGCCTGACGACCGTGAGAGTAACTACGGATTCAGTGGTGGTGGCGGTGCCTATCCTACTGTAAGGCGTTATAACTTCGGATTTAAACTTTACATTTAACGTTGAACATAGAATTTTGAACATTGAACGTTATGAAATACTTTAATAATATGAAATCCCTTTTGTGTGGTTCGATGCTACTTCTGGCCGCAGGTGCTTCCCTCACTTCATGCACCGACTGGCTTGAAAAAGACCCCGAGGCCATTGTGGCAGAGGACGAGGCATTCAAGAACTACCGTAACTTCCAGGGATATATCGAGGAAATCTATAGTTTGATTCCTGATAAGGAGAAGGTCAACTATTGTACAGCATGGAACTTTGGTGACGACGCTGTTCACAATCCAGAGGGCTATGCACACATGGATCATCAGGTGGACCTTGGCAACTATCGTAACTGGTGGACCAACAGTCAGTGCTGGTTGAATGGTGACAGAAGTTCTCTTTGGAGAAACTCGTGGTATTCTATCCGTAAGTGTAACATGGGTATTGCCAACATCAAGTCGCTTGTAGGTACCGACGAAGAGCGTAACCTGTTGCTCGGACAGATGTACTTCTTCCGTGCTTGGTGGCATTTCGAGCTGATGTGTTACTTTGGCGGTCTTCCTTATATTGACGAGGCTTTTGAGGCAGATCAGATTCCTGAACTCCCCCGCCTCTCTTTCCAGGAATGTGCAAAACGCTGTGCTGAAGACTTCTTGAGAGCATACGATCTCCTTCCACTTGATCCTCAGGGATGGGATGAGACACTCGCTGGTCAGCAGACATTCCAAAAGAACGACCTGCGCATCAATAAGTTCATGGCACTCTGCTACCTTGGTAAGTGCTATCTTTGGGCTGGCTCACCACTCATGAAGGAGATGGAGAGAACTAAGGACGGTGGTGTTCCACAACTCCTTGGCGCAAGCTCAAACGGCAAGACATACGACTATGACGTAGAATACTGCAAGAAGGCAGCTGAGTATCTTGGCAAGGCTCTCGACCTTGTAGCCAAGGGACAAGTAACCTACAAACTCGCAGAGTATAAGTATTCAGACATCTATAATCACGTTAGTGACGAGAAAGCCGAGACAAACTACTCGAACATCTTCTATACTGAAAAGGATGCTTGGAAGCAGCCAGGTACTTGCGAGGCAATATTCCGCGGTCTCTCACCAGACGGAAACACTTCTAACTGGAACTGTGCTAAAATATTCGGTCCTAAGGTGGCAGGTCTCGTTGACCATGATAACATCATCCACCACCCGACAGCCAACCTGATCGACCAGTACGGTATGGCTAACGGACAGCCTATCTATCTCGTGCAGAACGGAGAGTTGGTGCTGAACCCGCAGTCTGGTTGGGATCCAGAACATCCATACAAGAACCGTGACCCACGATTCTATCATGACATTGTGTTCGACGGTTTCCACTATGTGCTCAGCACTGACGGATTGTCGCCAGAGCAAAAGAAACTTGAGTATTGTGACCTCTTCACTGGCGGTGCAATGCGTGCTGTCGATAATGCCAGCAGCACAGGTTATTTTATTCAGAAACTCATTCCTCACCAGATGAACGAGGGTGACAGATGGTATGACTGGGATCACAATTTCCACTGCTACCTCCCTTACATGCGTCTGGCTGAGATCTATCTTATGTATGCAGAGGCTAGGGCTGCCATTGCTGCAGGTGTCTCAGACTTGTCTGCAAAGCCAGAGTATTGCCCGACACTTTCTGCTATTGATGCTATCAACGCACTTCGTGACCGCGTAAACTCTTCTGACTATCCAATGGAGCATGTACCAGCTAACCTGCGTGATACCCGTGAGCACTTCATCGATGAAGTACGCCGTGAGCGTGCTGTGGAGTTGTCTTTCGAAGGCTTCCGTTGGTGCGACCTTCAGCGCTGGCTTCTCCTCACCGAGCCTCCTTACACTGTGAAATACTCTCACGAGTTCGAGCGTCTTGAGACTGCCGACTGGTTTAAGTCTCACGATCCTAAGGATGCCAAGATTGGAAACTTCCGTCGCGAGCCTCTGATTACCCGTGACTTGAAGTCAAAGCACTACTGGTTCCCGCTTCCTGACAAGGATATTTATCTTTACGAGGGATTCCCGCAGAATCCGGGTTGGTAAATGCAATTGATAATTGATAATTGACAATTGATAATAGATAGATTTATGAATAATATAAAAACAAACATATTTCTCTTTGCCATGTTGGCATCGTCGCTGACAGTCAATGCTCAGGCTGTTGAGAACGGTGACTCTCTCGTGGCTAAAAAGAAAGTACATGTTGCTTTCGGCGAGAAGGATGCCGACCATCTTCTCGGCGGTATTTCCTATATTGATACGGAAGAACTGCAGAAGAAGGATTACATGATGAGCAGTCTTGAAGACATGTATGCACTTGTTGGAGGATGGAACGGCAACAATCTTTGGGGCATGGACAACGACCGCCTTGACACCAACGACAACGGCAATCTTCCGCTCATTATAATCGATGGTGTGAAGCGTCCGTCAAACAACGTGCTCCCTTCTGAGATTGAGCAGATTACTTTCCTCAAGGGTGCACAAGCAGTGATTCTCTATGGTGCCAAAGGTGCAAAGGGCGCTATCCTCATTACCACCAAGCGTGGCAAGGTTGACGGCCTTCAGATCAAGGCAAATGCCAACACGGGCTTCCATGTGGCAAAGGAGTTCCCCGAGTATCTCGGTTCTGCAGAGTATATGACACTCTACGACGAGGCCTGTGCCAATGACGGTAAGGATCTAAGATATAAGCAGATGGACATCTATAACCATGCCTCTGGTCTTAATCCTTATCGCTATCCGAACGTAAACTACTATTCAGACGACTATGTACGCAAGGTATATAATCGTTCTGAAGGTACTCTGGAGATACAGGGTGGTGGAGCACGAGTTCGTTTCTACACGAACATCAACTACTATCGCCTTGAGGACCTTATCAACTTCGGTCCGGCAAAGGATAACTACACCGACCGTTTCAGCGTACGTGGAAATGTGGATCTCGTCGTAAACAAGGTTATCAAGGGATTTGCCAATGCTAGTGCCACCTTCTACAACGCCAATAAGAACAAAGGTGACTTCTGGGCTGAGGCGGCAACCATGCGTCCTAACTTCCCAGAGAATGCAGCCCCGTTGCTTCCGCTCTCAATGATTGACCCTAATGCCAGCAAGGCACTCGCCATCCTTAGCAAGTCGCTCAACCTTCTCGATGGAAAGTTCTTCCCAGGAGGTACAAAGATAACCCAGACTAATGCTATTGCTGACTGTTACTTCGGCGGTAAGACACGTGACGTTAGCCGTCAGTTCCAGTTCGATGCAGGTATTATTTACGATATGAACAAGTTCGTGAAGGGATTGTCATTCAAGACATTGTTCTCTATCGACTATGCTTCAAACTACAGCCTCTCGTATGACAACAAGTATGCAGTGTTCATTCCTACATGGAGTAATTACAACTCTCAGGATGCTATTGTGTCACTTACCCAGCAGAATGACGAAATCGTGACAGGCCACATGTCAATGTCGAACTCAAGATATCGTCAGACTATCAGTTGGAACGGACATTTCGACTATGACAATATCTTCTCTGGCAAGCATCACGTTTCGGGTATACTGCTCGCTAACATGTTTACGACTACTGCCAGTGGTCAGTACCATCGTTATGCTAATGCTAACTTAGGTTTGCAGGTAGGTTATGACTTCATGAAGCGCTACTTTGCAGAGGTGTCGTTTGCAGGTGTTCATTCTGCACGCCTTCCTAAGGGAAATCGCGAGGCCCTCTCTCACTCTTTCACACTCGGCTGGAACTTGGCCAACGAGGAGTTTATGAAAGGAACTCCCGTTAATGACCTGATGCTCAGCGCATCATACAGCAATCTGAATGAGGATATAGATGTGTTTATGGGAGATGAGAATTTCTATATCTATCGAGGCACATGGAATGCCGGAGGTAGCGGCTTTACATGGAATGATGGAACAACAGCCGACCGTACTTTCTCTTCGGCCAGCAACAACCCTGCTCTCGACTTCGTCCACAGAAAAGAGTTCTCTGTTAGTCTTCGTGGTTCGTTCTTCGACAAGTTGATCTCTACTGAACTTTCATTCTTCAATACAGACATGTCTGGCTTTATCATCCAGAACCCAACCATATTCCCATCACACTTGCAGAATGGCCTTTCTGGTGGTTCGTTCAAGCCAGCCATCAACAACAACATCCAGAACCGCAAGGGTATAGATTTCAGCATTACAGCTCAGAAACAGTTTGGCAAGGTATATGCTGCACTCGGAGTTGTTGGTACATATCTTAAGACAAACTACAAGAAGTATGACGAACTTGTAGAGTATGACTACCAGCACGCCGAGGGCCAGCCTCTCGATGCTATGTGGGGTTACAATTGTTTGGGCTTCTATACAGCAGACGACTTTGACGTCGATGATAAAGGAAGGATGAGTGTAAAGAAATCGCTCCCTACTCCGTCTATCGGCGGTACCATTCGCCCTGGTGACCTGAAGTACGCAGATGTTAACGGTGACGGTATCATCAACAACAAAGACCAGGTTGTCATTGGCAAGTGGGGTACATACGGTTCTCCTTTCACAATGGGTGTGAACCTTACTCTTAAGTATGATAACTTCACCCTCTTCGTAGTTGGCAACGGTCAGTTCGGTGCCAACGGAATGAAGAATAATGGCAACAGTTACTATTATATGAGTGGAGATGCTAAGTACTCTGTTAATGCACGCGGACGTTGGACTCCTGAGACGGCAGATATCGCTACTCACCCACGTCTGACCACAGATCCGAATCAAAACAATGCTGCGCCTTCTACGTTCTGGATTTACAGCACCAACCGTTTCAATCTCCGCAAGGTACAACTTACCTACGACTTCCCTCAGGAAATGTTTAAGGGCAAGTGGGTTAAGGATCTCTCGGTTTATATTAATGGAAACGACCTCTTCACAATTGCAAAAGAGCGCAAGTTGATGGAGACGAGCATTGGCTCTGCACCACAGACCCGTTTCTATAATCTCGGTGTAAAGGTAACTCTCTAATTTAATTGATAATTGACAATTGATAATTGACAATTAAAGAAAATGAAGAAAATGAAAATTAGAAACATTATATTTTATTTGTTCGGTATCCTTGCTCTCTGCTCATGCAATGATATGTTTGAGCCGGCAGCGCGAAACAACCGACAGTTGGAAGACTTTACCGAGGAATCAAAGTATGCGCATGGCTTGCTGATGTACGCATACGGTCGTCTTCCGTATATTACGACCACACAGACTGACGTTGCTACCGACGATGCTGTCACTAATGAGAAAAACAACAATTACCGCACTATTGCATCGACAGCGGGTGCATGGGCTTCAGACAACGACCCTTTGTCTCAGTGGAACAGTTGTAAGGATGGCATCCAGTATGTCAATCTCTTCCTTACTATAGTAGATAAAGTAAAGTGGGCACCAAGTGCCGCTTCTAAGCAGCAGATGTTCATTGACCGTCTGACGGGCGAGGCTTACGGACTGCGTGCTCTCCTCTATTATTATCTGTTGATGGCTCATGGCGGTTATGCCAATGACGGTGTGCTTTACGGTGTGCCTTTGCTGACCACTCCAGAAGACGGTAGTTCTGACTTCAACCAGCCACGTGCTACTTTCGCGGCTTGTGTTCAGCAGTGTTTCCAGGATTGCGACAAAGCCATGGAGCTTCTCCCTGGTGACTATGCAGACATCAGCAGTGAAAGCGAAATTCCTTCAAAGTATCTTGAACTTGGAGCCAATGCTTCTGGTTACAACCTTGTGTTCGGTGACAAGGCGAGAGGTCTTCTTTCAGGCAAGATAGCAGAGACTATCAAGGCACAGGTGGCTCTCCTCGCTGCAAGTCCTGCATTCCGTGAGCAGAGTGGCGTTACTTCTGCCGAGGCAGCAACTCTTTGTGCTAACGTACTCAAGCGCATTGGAGGTATGGACGGATTCGACAAAACCGGAAACAAAGACTGGTTTATGTCTTCGTTCAAGACAATGATTGAAAGTACTACAGAAGTTCCTGAAATCCTTTGGCGCGTTCAAACCCGTGATCCGGATTCTAACCAAGAAGGAGACTTATTCCCGCCATCACTGTATGGTAACGCTAGAGTTAACCCGTCACAGAATCTTGTTGACGCTTTCCCGATGCGTAGCGGTCTTCCTATCACAGACCCGAAGTCTGGTTATGACCCACAGAACCCATACGCTAACCGTGACCCACGTCTTGATGACGATATCATCTATAACGAATCCAATTACAGAAGAAAGGTTATCATCACTGGTTCTTATGGTGATACGGAAGACAGCCGCGAAAAAACGGATAAATCAACCCGTACTGGTTACTATCTGAAGAAACTCCTCCGCGATGACGTTAGTCCGGCATCAAGTGGTTCGGAGTTGAAGCAGAAGCACATCTACCCACGCATACGCTACACCGAGATTTTCCTTGCGTATGCAGAGGCAGCAAATGATGCTTGGGGACCAAAGGCAGACCCGACAGGTGTTGGTTTCACTGCCTACGATGTTATCAAGGCTATCCGTGAGCGTGCAGGACTTGCAACAAACGAGATTGGACAACCTCTTTCTGAAGGTGATGTATATCTTGAAGAGTGCGCTGGCGACCAAACAAAGATGAGAGACCTTATCCGCAACGAGCGTCGCATTGAACTCTGCTTCGAGAACAAGCGCTTCTGGGATCTTCGCCGTTGGCAGATGCCACTCAACGAACCAATTTACGGTATGAAAATCGAGCGCGACAAAGAGACTGACGTACTCACATACAGCGTCATTGAAGTAGAGCAGCGTAATTTTGACAGTTCTTATCAGTGGTACGGTCCTATTCCTAAGAGCGAGATTCTTAAGTGGAGCAATCTCGTGCAAAACAAGGGATGGCAGTAACTTTGAACTTTGTATATTGAACATTGAACATTAAATATATTATAATGATGAAACTTAAGAGATATATATACGGAGCAGTTCTGGGAGTTCTCACTCTGTCGTTTGCATCCTGCTACAATTCAGATCAGGACTTCCCAGACTATCAAGAAGGTACAACAGCCTATTTTGCTTATCAGTTCCCAGTGCGTACGCTCATACTTGGCAACGACATCTATGACAACTCGCTCGATAATGCGCACAAGTGTCAGATATGGGCAACAATGGGTGGTGCATACGGCGGACGCAATGCCACAGTAGATTTCATTGTTGATGAGTCGCTTTGCGACAACCTTTGGTTCGTCAATGCTGGCGGTAACGCTTCAGCTCCTGTGCTTCCTATGCCAAGAGAGTACTACACCCTCTCGTCTAATACCATTCATTATAATGGTGAGCCACGCGGCTATGTAGAGGTGCAGTTTACTGACGCATTCTTCAATGACCCTAATGCCATACAGAATACCTATGTCATTCCTCTGTTGATGACCAATGTAAAGGGTATCGACCACATCCTGACAGGTACACCACACGTTGGTTTCGACCCTGTACGCACCAATCTCGACGAATGGAACATTCTGGCTAAGGACTATGTGCTCTACTGCGTGAAGTACATGAACCCATGGCAGGGCAAATATATTCGCCGTGGTGTTGACCTTGTAACAGAAGGCGGCACCACTACCGAAATCGTTCGCAAGGACTTCTCAATGGTAAACACTGACCTTGAACGTTACACCGAGAACCCTGTAAACCAGAATGACGAGGTATGTGGTATCAATACTAAGAACATGACGCAAGCAATATTCCCTGTATCATTCAAGACTTCAGGCGCTTCAATCTCATGTAACCTTATACTTACATTCAACGGAAATCAGTGCACCATCTCAACCGACGACGAGAACGTGACTGCAACTGGTTCTGGCGAATTTATCGCTAAGGGAACAGAGCGTCCAGAGTACAAGGACTATCAGTGGGGCAGCATGAACGGAAAGCCTGTTCAGCGCGACATCCTCCGCTTGTCATACAATGTGAACTTCGAGAGCAGCAACATCCAGGTGTCAACCAACGACACACTTGTTGTTCAGACTCGTGAGTCAAACAAGAAAGAATTCTTCTCACCAAAATACGTAAAAGAATAGGAGGATAGAATATGATAAAGATTTCAAAGTTTTGGAATGGTCTCTTGATGTTGGCAGCAGGTGCACTTGTTGTTTCTTGTGCCGACTATAACGTGACAGACGATTTCCGTGCAGAGCCCGATCCTTCTTTTGTCGAGCCGTACAAAGACTTGGGTCCTGTTAAGTCGTACATCGACAGAGATAAGTTCCCCAATATGTCTCTTGGCGCATTGCTCAAGGTGTCTGACTTCAATAAGCAGGAACTGGCTCATGCTGCAGCAATCACCAACTTCGACAATGTCGCTTTCGGTACAACGTTGATGTCTGGAAGCATTGTCAATGGCAGAGGTGTGATGAACTTCCTTGATATGAGCGACCTTCTCGACCATGTGGACGAAATTGGTGCCGAGGTGTTTGGCAGCCCTATCTTTGCCAACGCCAACCAGGGCGACGATTGGCTCGCTACACTTACTGCTCCTATCGAGATTCCTGTTGATTATGTAGAAGGTAAGAGTGTTGACTTCAACGAGATGAGCGTTGGAAATTACACGGGAACCATAGAAAAGGGAAAGGCCTCTATCGTTAGATACGATGGTCAGAACGTGCTTCAGATAAACAACACTAGTAATGTACGTATCGTTGAAGATTTCGAAGTTGACCCTAAAGCAAGATACACCATCACTTTCTGGGCAAAGGGAGCAACAAAGGACGTAAACTTCAATGTAAACTTCTCAGGAAACACTATTGAAGGAAGCGGAACCAACGGAACATGGGTAGCAAAGGGCGACAAGTGGACAAAACTTGTTGTCGAGGCACAAAGCGCACCTGATGCAACAGAGGGTTTCTTCAGAATTGACAATGGTCGTGGAGGTATCCTTTATATACAGAAAGTAGAAGTTGGTTATTATCCCGACAACCACCGTCCACAGACTGAGGAAGAGGTGAAAGACACCATCAACTATGCTGTTTATACATGGTGTGACGGTCTGATGAAGATTAACAAGGGCCGCATCAACTCATTCGATATCATCGATGAGGCAATTGACTCGAAGGCAACCCTCGAGAACGGCATGTACGACCTCAAGCACTCTACCGAGAAAATCTTCTGGCAGGACATCCTTGGAAGCGAGAACTACGTTCCTGAGGTGTCTAAGGTGGCAAGCGAAGCCTACGAAAGATATGAGGGCGACCCATCTCTGCTGAGATTCTTCGTCAGCGAGTCTGGACTCGACGACACCAAGAAAATGGAGAGCCTCGAATACTGGATTGACATCTGGGATGCAAAGGGTGCTAAGATCGACGGTATCAATGCCAAACTGAATCTCGTATATAGCGAGGACGCAGCAACGCAGGCAGACAACGTGGCTAAACTGAACACTCTCCTTGACAATCTTGCTGCTACAGGCAAACTGATTCGTCTGTCTAACTTCGACATCAAGTACCAGGATGCTGAGGGTCTCAATGTTACAGCAGACAAAATATCCGCAGCACAGCGCCAGCAACTGGCCGACTACTACGCCTATGTCATCAAGAGTTACATGGACAAGATTCCGCACGAGAAACAGGCAGGCATGTGCAAGGGTAACATGGTAGACACCAATGATCCTGTAGGCCTTTGGTCTATCGACAAGGACAGCAAGGACTGGGTTCGCAATGCCACATACAAGGCATTCTGCGACGCTCTCAGCGGAAATTGAGAATAAGGAGTTAAGGACTTCATAACTCCTTAACTCCATAACTCCTTAACTACTGAATAAATATATACCTAAATTTTATATTCTTTTTATTAT
>JAEEGL015124724.1_pt1 | contig 18150 bp, 10 predicted proteins | sample 9134231 | NCBI WGS metagenome assembly JAEEGL01 (sample SAMN16246548, study PRJNA631951) | gut metagenome | biome: gut microbiome; feature: rumen; material: fiber-attached | host: Bos | place: Iran: Karaj | collected 2018-10 | reverse complement strand
GTGCTGACCCGATGCTTCTTCCGCATTGAGCGCATCGATTTGTCGTGGTTGTTCATCAAGCGCCTGTTTGCCTTCGACTTTATGCCCTTCCATTTCGGCGACAACCCACACCTCTATGTGACCATAATCGCGGCCGCCTTCTTCTCGTTCTTCACCCTCTCAAAGTTGGGTTTGAAGGTACAGGACAAAGTCTACTTCACTGAATACAACCGCCGTCAGCATATCATCGCCTTCGTGCTCAGCATCCTGGCCTTTATCTTCTGCCTCGGCGCATTGAATGCCAGCGGCTTTAGCCCATTCATTTATTTCCGTTTCTAAGAGATTAAGAGATGAAAAAGAAGACAACTTACGATATGGTGCTGTTCTGCATCCTAATGGTATTGCTCTTCCTACCCATGTTGCAAGGTCGTTTCCACTTCATCCCTTCGAGACCTCTGAATGGTGTAACCAGAACAGCAGAGCAACCTAAACTCACGATGAATTCCTATCGGTCAGGAAGTTATGCAAAACTGAAAGAAGCCTATGTAAGCGAACACTTCGGCTTTCGCGAACCTGTCATACGACTTTACAACCAGTATCTTTGGGATTTCTACAAGAAAACCTATGCCAACGACGTAACAGCTGGAAAGCAAGGTTGGCTATTCTATACCCAAAGCGTGAATGACTATTACGGCACCGAGTTGTATCATTGGCACGCCTCCGTAGAGGAAGCAAAAAAAAGCTTCGACAACGAAGTGAAATACCTCAATTGGGTGAGGACCATACTTAAAGAAAACGGAGTAGACTTTATGGTTTTCATGGCTCCTGAAAAAGGACAAATTTATCCCGAATACCTTCCTAAGGCAGAACGCGACAGTGCCACCTTCAACGCGTGTGACTATTTCTCCGATAGGTTTGAGTCCATCCAGTTCCCTCACATTGAGATGACCCGTTGGTTCAAACAGATGAAAGAAAACGTTCCCTACCTGCTCATTCCGCAAACTGGAGGACATTGGAACTTCTCATCCGTATATGCCGCCGATTCATTGCTCCGTTTCATGGCCGACCTCAAAGACATTGAGCTCCCAAAAATCCAAATCGGGGCACTTCATGAAAGCGACAAATACGCCTACGAAGCTGAAACCGACCTTGAGCAACTGCTCAATTTGGCACGACCTATTCGCCAGCGACAATCATTGGCTCCCGAAGCCGAGGTGCACATCGAAGCCAGCCCTGAAGCTGTAAAGCCCAAAGTGCTTTTCATCGGCAATTCATTTTTTTGGCGCATGGCACATTACCTTCCTTTAGACCAAATTTTCAGTCAAGTAGAGTTTTGGTACTATTATTCCACAGCCTATTATGGAGCCCATCTCGACCAAACCTGTAAAGTAGGTGATCTTGAACTGCTGGAAAAACTACTTGATTTCGATTATGTGGTATGGTTCACGACAGGTAACCAAATGAATAAAGGCACAGGAGGATTTGCACAAAATGCATTGATAGCCCTTGCTCTCGACGACAGCCTGCTGATGGCCCGAGCCCAGCCCATTGCCGACTCGCTTCGCTACGATTCGGCTACGATGAACTTGCTCGACACCCTTACCGAGAAACAATTGCAGAGTGCTTTGCTTTGGAAAGCCCGCCAAGCCATTAAAAAAGACCCTGAGCTTGTTCCAGAACTGCGCGGTGATAGCCTATCGCTGAGAAACAGCGATATTCCCTATGCCAAAGTCATCAAGGACATCCGGAAAGACAGTGCATGGATGGTCGCCTTGGAGGCACAGGCCTTCCTGCGCACGGCCACGATAAACCAAATGCTCCATGCAGAGGCTGACCGCGTCATTCAAGGCAAACCGCTTTACCGCGAACAGCAAGCCGAAGTTTTGTTTGCTTGGCGTTGTCAGCAGGAAGTTGAAGAGCTTTTGCCCAAGATGCTTAGTGACTCTATGACAATGGAAATCGTTGAAAGGCAAGCTATTGAACAAGAAAAAACTTTAGAGAAATCGTTACGCGACAATGCAGAATGGCTTATCCGTCACCAATACAGCCTCGATACGTGCGAGCTACTCAACAATCCCGATGCTGAAATCCCTTTGCCTCCAGATTACAAATTGAAATAATTATTATCTTTGCAAGCCAAATAAACAATATGGTATTCAGCGGTAACAGTTCTCCACTCTATTTATGCCGGTTTTCTTTCACGGAAAAAGAGCCTGCATAAAATCTCCTGTGGATTCAGCTCGTTTATACTTAGATTCTGATGATGAATAGCCATCGACACCATATCATCCAGTTCGTTTGCATAATGGCAATACTCAGTGCTATTATGCTGCAAGGCTTCACCCATGTGGTGAAAATCAGACCTTTGGAAGGCGTGGTGGCCAAAGAAGAACCCGTTAGTCTAACTTTCGGTAACTATTATGATGGCAGTTATCAGAACTATTTGACCGATCATGCAAAGCGCAACACCGGTTTTCGCGAATTCTTCATCCGAAACTATAACCAAATCTGTTACTCATGCTTCAATAAACTCACAAACGTCAATGTTGTTGTAGGTAAAGATGGCGAATTGTTCACGCAAATGTATATTGATGATATAACTGGCAAACGCATCAAAGACTATTACATCACCATCGATAGTGCCAAGGCTGTGGCTCGGCAAAACGTGGAAGAGACTCTGAGACTGATGGACACCTTGCAAAGTCACGGCACACACTTCCTGTTTGTCTTCGCCCCATCAAAAACATCCGTTTATCCAGAATATCTTCCCCAACCCTATTGCGACCAACTTTCCAACTTCTCCTTGGAAGACTACTATGTCGAACTCTTCAAGGAAAACAACATCCCCCACATCGACTTCAACACTTACTTTAAGTCCATCAAAAACAGTTTCCCCTATCCACTCTACTCCAAATATGGCACGCATTGGGCTTTTTCCACCATTCCTATGGTGACCGATTCCATTCTTCGCATGATGGAAGCCATTTCTGGGAAAAAACTGCCTTCCATTGAGGTCACTGACCTTAATATCACCACTGACTACTTCGGTCAAGACCGTGAGCTTGAAGGCCAATTCAACCTGATGTTCCCCATCTCCAAGCCCGCCATTCCCAATCCTGTATTCACCCTGTCTGACACCCTCGGAACTGCCAAGCCCAAACTCCTTGCGGTAGCCGACAGCTATTTCGTCGCTTTTGAGAGAACCCGCTTCCTCGATGCCTTCAACTCTTGGGATTATTGGAAATACAATGAACACGACATCTCGTCCAATCCTAAATACAATTGGAAAAAAATCGAGTACTTACCCGAGGCCTATCAGATTCTAGAAGATGCCGACATCGTGATGGCCATCTCCACCGCACCGATGCTTTACGACTACTTGTTCGGATTTACCAAAACGGCCTTCCATCTTTTCACGCACGGACAGCTTTGCGAGGAAGACGAAATTGAGATGATGATGAAAGCCATCCGCAATAATCCGGCATGGTATGATGCAGTGATCAAGCAAGCCAAGGAACGTGGCCTTACAACGGAAGAAAACCTCCGCCTTAATGCTATTTATACCATTCGATCGAAAGAAAATAGTAACTCATGAGCGGCAAAAGACACCATATCATCCAGTTCGTCTGCATTATAGCAGTGCTCACTGCCATTCTATTGCAAGGATTCACAGGTGTCGTGAAAATGAGGCCCTTGAGCCCTTACATCGATGTGGTAGAGGTCGTAAAGCAAGACCTGAGCTTCAAGACCTATCTTGACGGCTCCTATCAAGAATATCTTGCCCAATCCGCAAGGAAAAAAACAGGGTTCAGGGAGTTTTTCAGTCGCTGCTACAACCAAGTAGCTTTTACTTTTTTCGGGAAAAGCGCCAACAAGAATGTTTTTAAAGGCTCCAATCACGAATTATATCTGATTGCCAACCTTAACGACATCACCGGAAAACTGCTTTTGGATCGATACGGCAGTATTGAAAACGCGAAAGCTGATGCCCAGAAAAATGTCGAGGAAACATTGACACTGATAGATACTTTGCGTCAACATGGCACAGAATTCCTATTTGTTTTTTGTCCTACCAAGACAGCGGTCTATCCCGAGAACATGCCCAAACCGTTCAAAGAAAACATTTCCGACTTCTGTTTGGCAGATTATTACATTCAGTTATTCAAAGAAAACGACATTCCCCACATTGATTTCTACAACTATTTCAAGTCGATTAGAGACACCTTCCCCTATCCACTTTATACACGCACCGGCTCCCATTGGGCCGAATGCACCATTCCTTTTGTCGCCGATTCAATCCTGCGGAAGATAGAATCAATTTCGAGCTACCGACTCCCTGCCATCAACTATATCGATCCCAACCTCAGCTCCCATTACTCAGGGCACGACAGCGAACTTGAGACCCACATTGACTTGCTCTTCCCCTTGTGTAACCCTAAGTTGCCACGTCCCGTCTTCACTTTGGCTGACACCATAAGCAAAGACCGGCCCAACCTGCTCGTTGTAAGCGACGGTTATTTTGCCCCACTGGAGGAATCATGCTTCATAGAGGCCTTCAATCAATGGGATGTCTGGACGTATAATAACATTTCAAGTTCCTCCCGTCCTTCATGCAACTGGAAATATCTCAATCAATTATTTAACACAGCGGAAACTTTGGAGCAAGCCGACATCGTAATAGCCCTTTTCACCTCCAACTATCTACTTAACTATATGTGTGGTTTTACACATACGGCTCTCAACTTATTCGAAAACGGCTGTACTAGTGACCAAGAAACGCTCCAAAGCATTATCAATTCCATCAAAGAAAACCCCGAATGGTTCCAAGCCATTGAGCTTCAAGCCAAGGAGAAGGGAATCACGACGGAAGACAATCTGCTACTCAATGCAGAGTATGTCTTAAAAACGAACAAACTAGAACAAGAAAATAAACAACCTTAATAAAATCAATGCTATGGTATTCAGTAGTAACATTTTCCTTTTCTTCTTTCTGCCTATCTTCCTGATAGTATATTTCGTGACACCGCAGAAGTTCAGAAACTACACCTTATTGCTATTCTCACTTGTCTTCTATGCCTACGGTGCTCCCGACTTTGTCTTCCTACTTGTTGGCGAGTGCATCATCAACTATTTCATAGTGCGAGGCATGGCCAAATCCGAGAAAACAAGCACGAAGAAACTGCTATGTGCCCTTTCCACCATTTTAGCTTTGGGGCTGCTGCTCTATTTCAAATACGCCAACTTCTTTATGGAGAACCTCAATGCCATATTAGGTTGGATGCATCACGAGCCAGTGGAATGGATGAAAGTTGCATTGCCCATAGGTATCTCGTTCTTCACCTTCCAAAGCATCACCTACACTATAGACGTGTATCGTGGCACAACGCCGCCGAGCCAAAAGCTGACAGACTATGTGCTGTATATCATGATGTTCCCGCAACTCATTGCAGGTCCCATCGTCAACTACAATAGTGTTGCCGCACAGTTGGTAGAGCGTACCAGCACAATGGAAGACCGCGTGGTAGGTTTCTATCGTTTTATCATTGGCTTAGGCAAGAAAGTGCTTATTGCCAACACTATGGCTGCCTATGCCGACCAAGTCTTCGCCATGAACTACGCTGACTTGGCTACTGGCACTGCTTGGATTGGTATCCTTTCTTACACCTTCCAAATCTACTTCGACTTCTCAGGTTACAGCGACATGGCCATCGGTCTCGGCAAGATGATGGGCTTCCGCTTTCCTGAGAACTTCAATGATCCTTACACCAGCCGAAGTGTCACCGAATTCTGGAAACGCTGGCATATGACTTTGGGCAATTTCATCATGAACTACCTTTACATCCCCTTGGGTGGCAACCGCAAAGGTAAAGGCCGAATGTACCTCAACCTCTGGCTCTGCTTCCTCCTTTCAGGACTTTGGCACGGTGCCAGCTGGACCTTTGTCCTTTGGGGAGCCTTCCATGGACTTTTCATCTGTGCCGATAAGCTCTTCTTGAAAGACTTGTTGAAGAAGGCGGGTAAATGGCCTGCTGTCATCCTCACCTTCTTCGTCGTCAATATGGGCTGGGTACTGTTTAGGGTAGACACAGCTGCCGATGCAGGCGGGTTCTATAGTGCCTTGTTCGCCTTTAAAGGCGGAGAGACTGTTTTTTCCGATGCTATGTTCTGGTTCACTTTCGGTTTGGCCATCCTCTTCTCATTCCTCACATTGTTCAAGGGAGGGCAAAAGCTCCAAGACAAGATTTTCGCAGATTCTTATTCCAAGGGGCTTTCCTGGACGATGTTCGCCATCTGTTTGGTGCTTCTCATCCTTTCCGCCGGATCGCTTTGCGTTTCCGATTTCAACCCATTCATCTATTTCAGATTCTAAGACATGAATAAACCCCATTTTACCATTCAATACGTCTTCTTGGGGTTGGTTTTTGCAATCATCCTGCTGCAGAGTTTCACTCATCTGATTCCAATGAAACCCTTAGAAGGCTTCGATAAGGAAGAGCAAGCTCCAGTCGACTTGAATTTCAAGAACTATTACAACAGCTCCTACCAAAACTACCTGACTGAGCACGCCAAGCGCAACACGGGTTTTCGCGAGTTTTTCATCCGCAACTACAATCAAGTGGCCTACTCCTGCTTTGGCAAAATCACCAACATCAACATTGTGAAAGGTCATAACCAAGAGCTGTATTTGAAGATGTATCTCGATGAAGCCACAGGGAAGACTCTTCTGGCCCATCATCCCGATGTGGAAGCCGCTAAAGCTGAAGCCAGAAAAAACGTACAGGAAACTTTGAAACTCATCGACACCCTTCGACAACATGGCAGCGATTTCCTCTTCGTATTCGCCCCTACCAAGCCTGCAGTCTATCCTGAGTATATGCCTCGTCGCTACCAACAACAATTGTCTGATTTCTCGTTAGAAGAATACTATATTGAACTCTTCAAGGAAAACAACATCCCGCACATCGATTTTTATAATTACTTCAAGAACATTAAAGACAAGGCTGCTTATCCCTTATATCCCCGCACTGGAACCCATTGGTCAGAATCCACCATACCCTACGTGGCTGACTCCATCCTGAAAAAGCTAACGGAAGTCACTGGTTACAAGTTGCCCTCCGTCAGATACCTCGAGGAGAACCTTACCACCGACTATTCCATCCAAGACGGTGAGTTGGAGGGCTCAATGAATCTACTATTCCCTTTGAACAAGCCTGCCATCCCACGACCCATCTTCGAGCTGACCGATACCACCAACACAGACAAACCCAACTTGCTCGTCGTTGCCGATAGTTACTTCACCCAACTCAGAATTTCACCTTTTGTCGGGGCTTTCAACCACTGGGACTATTGGGCATACAACCGCGATATTCAGTCGTCAAGGGAGCAATACAATTGGAAGCAATTGAATATGATATTTGGTGCTGACGAAGTGCTTGAAGAAGCCAACATCGTGATGGCTGTCTTCACCGCACCTCTCTTATATAACTTTATGTATGGCTTTACCCAAACGGCACAAAACCTATTTCAAAAAGGCATCATCAGTGACGAAGCAGGCCTAAAAGCCGCCATTGAACTCATCAAGGAAAACCCCAAATGGATGAATGCCATTGAAGAACAAGCCATACAAAGAGGCATCACAACTGAAGAAAACCTCATTATCAATGCACAATATGTACTTGATGAAAGGACTCGTCAAGGAAGAGGAAATCGTTAATTTATCTTTCCTGACTTACTATGACGGTACTTTCCAAAAGTATTTTACCGAACATGCCAAACGCATTACTGGTTTCTATGAGTTTTTCAATAGAAGCTATAACCAGAAACCCGCATTGAGCCCTGCTCATTCCCTCAAAACCCAATCAATATCCTTATTGATGGCCTCGTCAATGGTTATATTTGACAAAGCGGCTTTCTCCCTAATAGCATTCAGCCATTCTTGATTCTCAAGCATTTGTCTACGGATACGCTCGCGCTCTGGATTATTGATTTCCATAAGTACCTTGTCGATACGACTGTTGCGGCATTCAGGGACCTTAGCATCTTTGAACTCATCAAAATAAAGCCCTGGCTGACTCATCAACAAATATCGCGCATTGTCTTCAATGGATTGCTCCACATCTTGTCCATTGGCGATGGCATTTTGTTCAATACTGCCATACCATTCCGGTGTGTTCCTAATGTCTTGCTTGATTTTCTCAAGCTTGTCCTCTGCAACTCCGTCTTCATACAATAGGCTGAATAAAGAACGTGTCAAAAACTGCCGATTAAGGTCAAACAGATTGCACGGAGAATAGAGTAGCATAATGACATCAGTTGAAATCAGCTCTCTAAGCAAATCGACCTCACTGACATTGCCATGAAAAGGATCGTTATGCACAGTATTGTTATAATACCAATAATGATTATATTCAAACATTTGGTCCAAAGGAAGATTGTATTGCCATTCCCAATAGTAGGAATCACCAACAGTAAGCCATTTCGGTTTGTCTGCTGTAGTGTCTTCAACAAGGCCAACATCCACATAGTAATTCATACCTGACTCAATGGGCCAAAACAAGTTCATAACTTCTTCCAAATCTGCATCTGGATCGCGAGTAGGTGCCAAATAGGGCTCGCTCCATGATAATTCCCGAATATTGAGCCCACTGAGTGCTTCCATATAATTGAATAAAGAATCTGCTATATATTCAGCGGCTTGCGTACTCCAATGCGACGATGACTTCAAATAAAGCGGATAAGAGAGTGTGTCCCTTATTTCCATACAGTACTTCGAGAAATCGATGTAATTGATGCCTAACGAATCAAACAAAGGCGGGTAGAAGTCGATGGCAAGAATACCTGGTGGACGAGTAAAGCCTTTTACTTCAGGCAAATACGCATCGCAAACCATATCTTTGCCAGGAGCCAAACAAACAAAGAAGGTGGTCCCATATTCCTGTAAAACATGCTGCAACTTAAAAATCATCAGCGCATCATCGGTCATTTTTCTAATGGCTTCCTCGTTACTTCCTACATAATCGTACATTGACTGCCCATAATGGTGTTTGATAGTGAAATCATTAAAAATCCAATTTTCATCATTGATAAAAATAGATTTGTTCTGAACCTTCCGGAACAACGACCACGACATTTGGTTGTAGCAACGGACAAACAGCTCTCGAAAACCGATGTTTTCCGATAGATACCGCTCTTCCTGCTTCTGAAACGTCCCAGTCATCCAGTTCTTGAAGTTTAATTGGGGCTGCTCAACTTTCTCCGTCACACCATTCAGCGGTTTGAAATCGAACAATTTGGCGTATTGCTGCACGGCAGGAAAAGCCAGTAGCACTACTGAAAGGACGAAAAGCACTGTATAAGACACCTTTTGTTTCATAATCCCAGCATCTGAACTGCAAAAATACGTTTTTTTCAATTTCATTTCATATTTGCCCCTCAAAACCGACTATCGTTTTGCCGTGACCCTAATACGAAGATTGTCATATAACATCGTAGTCTTGTCATAGTTGCGCAAATATGCTTTCATAACCTTCCCTTGGCTTTCACCAGGCACCGCAATGGAGATATGGGCTTGAAAGCGCTCCCTTCTCCCCGTATTCAAGGATGTTTCTTCCTCAGAATTCAGCAATACTGACGCATAATAGTCGCCTAGTTCCACCACCAGCAAAGGTAGCTCCCTCAAAGTGTCGAGTCCATGAAGATCGAAGGCAATGTCGAGATACACGTCTTTGTAATTCATATTCAGTTTCAAATCCTGAAGCAAAGGCCCGAACATCTTGGTGGTGTCAACAAAAGCCGAATGATTATCACCTATTTTCTTGACATAATATTTGTAATACTTGTCGTATCGGGATTCAAAATCAACGTCAAGACTTCTCAAGACCTCCAACTCTTTATTATTGATATTCAAATGATTATGTAACACAGCAAATTGGCTGATGATGGTGTAATCTGCCAATTCCGACTTCAACTGACTAAGACGGTTTTCATCCTGAACCTGATGCGTCAATAATTCCTCATCCAATGAGAAAACTCGATTAATAGATAGCAAAAACTGATTATCGACATACTCTACCACATCACGGTTATTAAGCATGAAAGCCTGCTTTCTTATATTCCGGAAAGTCCTCATAGTATCCAAGGACCTACCCATCCAGTGACACTCTGAGTTGATATGGTAGTCGTAGTTCGCTTGAAGATATGCATTCAAAGTCGGCGCGATATCAAGATGAGAGACCACAGCCTTCATCGACCGTGGCTGCTTGACCATCGGAGAAAACAATAAAAGTGGAACATGGTATTTGCTCAATGTTCCAGTGAAGTTCAAAAGCCCCATACGGTGGTCTCCCGTGAGAATGAATAAGGTATTACCATATTCAGGCAGGGTTTTATAGTAACCCAAAAGCTCACGAATACAATCGTCCATATAGCGGAAACACGCATAGACATTCGCATTCTTCACGATGATGTCCCGTTCCCGTTCCGACACCTCAGGGTGCTGTGCCACTATTTCCATAACAAGGCGCTCATAGGCTTCCACCTCCTGAAAAAGGAATGGCTCGTGGGTAGTGAGTGTCATAAGGATATCGGTTCTGGGTCGAACATAAAGTTCCTTCTGCTTGTTCCCAATCATTTGACGAACCGACTCCCTATCATCTAGTCCCCAACGATGGGCCTCATTCAACAATTGATAGTTAGTGCTGTCAATATTACGCGCATCGGGAAAACAAATCTCATCCACTTTATTAGCCTCCAAAAATACATCATATCGGCCATACGAAGGAATACAGCCATAATAATACGATATCGTATAGCCGTTGTCTTTCAAGTCACGCAACAAAGAATGATGGTCGGGCATAGGCCTGCTGGAAGTACAGAAACCATATTTCCCATAGGGTGCGGAGACAAAGATTGAAGGCAAGACCCCAAAAGTCCGTTCAGCAGTTGACAGACAGTTTTCCCAATAAAGACCTTGTTGTTTCAGGCTGTCGATGAACGGAGTGAAGGATATCGCTGGGGTTTCGACACCAGTAAGATGCTGGCCAAAACCTTCGATGATGATGAAAACCAAGTTGGGAGGCAAGCTGTCACTGGTTTGCTCAAGCAAAGTGCCCAACACATCAGGATCGTCTGCCTTACGATAGAAAGGATATTCCGGGTCGAGAAAAACAAACTCAGGGTGCAAGGCTTGATAACGCTTGGCAGCCTCAATTACGGACTGGCTCACCTCCTCATCAAGCATAGTGAAGCTATTTCGTGTTTCTCGGAGATAATCCGTGATTTTGATATAAGCATACGAAGGCTGATTGACGGCCAAACAGAAATCTTGGTGTTCTCTATAATAACGCTCTTCGCGAATCAGCTTCTTATATGGGATGCTGCAACTCCATACCAAAGCGGTTAGAAGCAGCAACACAGAAAGGCGGAATCCTATCGTCATCTTCTTCCACAGCAAACTCAGTGTTACCAATACCGCAATGGTGGAGACAAACCATAGGAATGGCGTGGCAGTGACCGAAGCCGAAGAAGTCGCTGCACCTTTTACCTCTTCGGGCGTATACACCAAAACCACATGGTCCAAAGGCATAGAAAGGTTACAATAATACTCTGTCAACAAAGCCGACACTATTCCGTAGAGGATAATCAATCCAAAATAAACCCTTTGGGTCGTCTTTGGAAAAAAGAAATGAAACAGCAGATAAGGAAGCGCAAGAAAGGCTATAATACGGCACAATAACGTCAAGTCGAAAAGCGAACCGCCCAAAATTCCCCAAAAATGGGAAGCATCGATGCCGAGACGAATATGAACTTCAGCGATAAAAAAGAGGCGGAGCACCATCATAAAAAACAACAGAAGAAGGTTCTGTCGCAACCAAGAACAAATGCCCTCACGCATTGGCTGAGGGAAGACAGACTCTATTGCACCCCCTTTCATCTCCTTCATAATCCTACAGACTTGATAAAACACTTCATCAGAAACTCCGTATCACGCTCCATCCAACTTTAATTGCCGAATATCATTCGACGACAATCTCATAAACGCGTCCTTCGATGTCAGACTTGTTGTAGGGAATCAACCCCTGCTCCCAAACGATGGGTGGCCACCATTCGCTGTAATGGTATTCCTGTGTAACAATGGCTTTCATTTGGTTGTTCGGAATCGAGGTGAACTCGTTGTTCATATAGCCCATCACCCGCATTTTGTCAGGGCTGGGGCCGAGACGCCAAATGATTTCAGTGGGCTTCCACTCTATTTCGTAGTAATACCATGATTCCTTGAAATCCTTGTTGCTCATCGGAGCGCGCTCGGTGAGTGCCTTGTAGAGCTTGTACCAACGAAGGGTTTCAAACTTATGGTTCTTGCCGTAAGGGATGCTGTCGATGCCCCAAGAGAAATATTTGGGAGAAGGTACGGCGAGGTCCCAGTTGGTGCAACAGTACATCACGTCGTCATTCAAGGTTTCGTCCTGCTCAACGCAAATCGAGTCGGCACGACGGCCATAGTAGTTTTTAGGCCAAAAACGAGAGGCTTTCACAATTTCAATATCAATCTCTGAATAATGGTAGTCAGGATGACGGACTGGGGTTTCCGAATCATCGTTCTTGTCCACATAGCCACCTTCGGCCTCATCGTGACGACGGTTGTTCCAAGCGTGGTTATCGCTGTAAATCAACCAAAAAGCATATGTCAAGCCATTCCAAATGTTCTCCTCGTTGAGCATCACAGGAAATTTGATTTTGCCACGAAACTTGCCGTAGGTAAAGCCAACGCGAGTACGGATGCCTGTCGACTCTTTGCGCAGATGGTCCAGGTCGTCGTTGCCTGGATTGATAAGGGAAATATAACTACCGTCATCAGAAAGACGCACGGTTTGACACGGCGTTTCAGTAGTCACGGGCCAATTCATCTGTAATTCGGTGCTGTCGAAGCGATGACGGTTGACTTCGTATTGTTCACGAGTATAAGGATCATCTCCCCCAACCACATCCTGGATGACAGGGATGTTGCGCAAGGTGTATTGCCGACTCACCTCACTGAAAAACTGCTCATATAGCGCCGATCGGTACAATGAATCATCATTGCCACAATGGCAACTGGTAGTATCCAACTGATAACCCATATTGTTCACCTTTGACTCGTCAATGAAAACGCCTTTGTCGACAGAAATAACAGCCCGCGTCTTCAGCTTTCGCCTTGAACGGATGACTTTAATGTTTTTCGAGGGATGCGTCTCAAACCAGCCGTAAGGGTTTACATACTGCCCATTCTCATCCGTTTGACCTATATACTTCACACAATCAGGAATTTCCTTCAGCCCTTCTTCCTTGCAGAGCACAAGAATGAAACTGTATTCACCCACGCGAGGGTTGCGTTTCCAACGGTGATTTATCTCGCCTTGGTTTTTTTGGTCGTTGATGACCCATAAGGCATCTTTGTAAAGCTGTTCGTCCGCACTGCAACCGTTCTTTTCCGCTTTCTCGACGATGGAATTATACCAAAGTTCCTGATTCCGAATAGATTCCATCACTTTCTGGATATGCACCTCACTGAAACTATTCTCCGAGAGATCGGCACCATAGTATTTCTTTTCGTCGCGCGGGTTACCCACAATGCGGAAGACATCTTTCGTGCGGTGGTGCTCAATAGGTTTGAATCCGATGCTCACGTCCTCCCAACTGCCGTAGAAATTCTCGTTGGCAAGCGCCGAGGTGTCAGGAAACTTATAGCTCTCGTTTTGGTAGTAAATCTTATAGTATTTGTATTTTTTCGACAGCGTGAAAAAGCGAAACTCAAACATTCCCAAGCCATCTTTGGTCTGTTTTACCGAAGGCAAGTTGATACCTTCCAAAACGGCATTGTCCAAGTCCATATCGAGCGTGACCGTTCGGTTACGTCCGAAGTTCGACATTGGACGAAAATAATTCGTTTTCAATAGGATAAAACCCAATAAAAGTAAGAGCCACCAATATTTCTTTTTCTTGTTTTCCATAAGAATAGTTTTAAGAAACAAAAATAGGTATTTTCGCCCAAACTAAAGAAAAAAGAGCTTAATATCTCACAATTCTTTGGGTATTGTCACCAACCTTCAACAAGTAGACACCTTTCGACAAACTTGGATGGATGGTTATCCTGTTTTCTCCAGTGGTAAGCAGGCAAGGCATAACGAAGACTTTCTTGCCCATCATATCGTAAGCGACGATTTCGGTGGCAGCAAAACGTTCAGCATCAACGACAATATGGATTTCATTTGAAAAAGGATTAGGATAGCATTGGAAGCCAAGCAATTCAGGCCCCTCAACAGATACAAATGCATTTAATTCCTTAATGATAACCTGAGGCCTCTCTCTCAAAAAAAGATCAATAACAGCCATACAATAATTCTCCCATATGGGATAATTTTCCGGATTATTAAAACGATCAATCTGACGGGGAACCTCATTCATCAATGTCTGAAAGATATAATCGAAATAGGGTTTCGTGTCCTGATAGGAAAAGGTCGTGAAAGCCAATTGGTTGAATCGGCTAACAAACCGTTCCAGAAACTGTTCGTTTTGAAGCAATCTTCTAAAAAACAATGTAGCTCTTCGACTTGAAGGCCATGTGGCATCGCCTTCATAAGTAGCATTGGCAAAAGCATTCAGTCCCTGCTCTTCGAGACAGCCATCTCCATCATAGAAAATCCAACGCCATTTGCCGCCATCTTCTTGCCAACATCGCAGGTTGGTAGCAGGCCAGTCAACGTTCTCCACAAAAATCTCAAAAATAAAATAGTCAATAAAATTCGAAATATCAATGTGCGCTTCAGCGTAAGCATATTGTTCAGGGTCGGCAAGGTCAGCCTGCTCCATCCACGCATATAGTGCATCAAAGTTGGCTGGGTCGCCACATTCAACTTCTTCCCATTCCTTGATGATGGTTAAATCATCCTTATCAACACCCAAATGGTCGGCCAAGTAATGCTCATCGGGCTTCTCTTCCACATAATAAACGCCCCAATATTCGCCATTGATGAACAAGACACTAGGCCGCGACGACAGACTCTCCACATCAAGAGACTCAACGATGCGGTTGCAGATGTAGTCCTTGCAGCCCGATCCGTTCCATGCACTCATATAGGGTCGCAGAACCAAGCGTTTGAAACTTGCTATCAGTGTGGTTTCAAAAAATCTGTAATTGATGCGTTTATGGCCATATTCTTCTCTGGCATAGAGTGTATAACCTTTTTGACTTCGCCAACGCGACTGTTTCCCATGGGTGCGCAACCCGAGTTGTTGACTCACACCCCTATTGTCAAGCTCATAGAATTCGAAATTGCTCATACGTTCCCATTCGCGACCTTTCATAAAATAATTGCCCGTGAAATAAGGATTCAGTGAGTCGTAATAGATTCCTGGCACAAAAATACCTGTCTCAAAATCAAACAAATCCAAGGAGTCAGCACAAAGTGAGACGGCAGGCAAGCCATGAGTATCACAGCCCAAGGCACGGATGAAATAACTATTTGTCACCACCTGACTCACGCAGCTATCGTTTTCATCAAACACTGCCGCCCGAATCACAATGCAATGTTGCACCGAATCGGGGAGATAAAACTCGTTTTCCGGACAATTGACAATAGTGTAAATGTCTGATTTCGAATAAAGTCGTTGATCCAAAACCAAAGCCTCTTCGTATAAAGGCGACTGTGGTGTCGGACGGTTACCATTAGTGGTGTAACGGATATGGTTTTGCGGAAAACTATGATTCAATTCCAATGAAAAGACATCGTCATAAAAACCACCATGCACCGAAAAGACCACCGTGTCGTTTTGTGCGTTCGCAAAAAACGAAGTGAATAAAACAAATCCTATGAACCACAAACTTCTTTTCATATTCATTTTATTTATCCTGCAAAAATACGCAATAAATTGCAACACAAGTCGAAAGAAAGGCTTTGTCTATCTATTTAAAACAACAAATTATTAAAAATCAAATTATTGCACCACTGCAATTACTAGCGTTGTCTATCTTCTTTGCAAAAAGAAAGGCAGAGGTCGCACCCCTCCGCCTTTCCAAAAATAATAGACCTATGTTAGATTTTCTCTTCCTCTTCAACGCGCAACGGCTTCGGCTCACTCTTGCGGATGTCGAGCTCGTCAATCAAATTGGTGGCACCGGCGTACTTGTCGATAATGAAGAGCACGTAGCGGACATCCACGTTGATGGTGCGTTGGAGTTTAGGCTCAAAGTTGACGTCACCGCTCATGGCTTCCCAGTTGCCATCGAAGGCTAGGCCGATGAGTTCGCCCTTGCCATTCATAATGGGGCTGCCGGAATTGCCACCAGTGATGTCGTTGGTCGACAGGAAGCACACGACGAGTTCACCGTTGTCATCGGCATAGGCTCCAAAGTCTTTCTTCTCGATGAGTTCAATGAGGCGCTTGGGAGCATCAAACTCGTAATCGCCAGGGACATACTTTTCAAGGATGCCGTTGGCGGTGCAGATGTAATCGTAGTGTACGGCATCGGCAGGCATATAATCCTGAACAGAACCGTAGCTCATTCTCATCGTCGAGTTGGCATCGGGATAGAGGCTCTTGCCAGGTTGAGTGGCAGCATAATACTCACGCAGACCCTTCACAAAGATATGGTCGTTCTCGCTTACGGCTTGCATCGCTGAGCGATACTCACCCATATGATTCATAATGACTTCCATCATCGAGGTGTTCATGATGTAGGCATAGTCCTTACCGATCTTCTTCGGATTGGGCTTGGCCAAGAAAGCCTTGATACTCTCAGGCGTGGCGAAGATGGAGTTGGTATAGACATCCTCAGCAAAGGCATCAATGTTGCCCTTGAACTTCTTGTCGATAATCGAGTAGATTTCAGGCAGTTCCTCGCCCTTGAAGGCATTCTTGTAGGTCTTCAGCATCTCAGCGAAGGTCTTCTTCTCCACTTGCGGGTCGGTCTCGGCGAAGAGTTCGTCGACATTCATACCTTGGAGCAGCATAAGAGCCATTTCCTGGGCTTCCTTGTCCTTGCTTTGGTAGGCCTCGTAATAGGAAGCAAACTGGGCAGCAATACCTGCGGCACCCACATTGGACACGAAGTTGGGATAATAGATATACTTGGCCACGTTGTCCAGGTTCTTATAAGCAGCTTTCAAGTTGGGGAGGGCGTTCTTGTATTCGGTCTTGTTGTTTTTGTTCACCCAATTGGTGAAGTCTTTTTCCAAAGCAACCTTAGTTTCGCTCACCTTGTTCTTGCGGAGCATCTTGCATTGACCGATGAAGTTCTTCCAAGTGTTGGCGAGACCTGCGTGATTGTCGGCATACATCAGGTTGATGTGGTCATCGACCTTCATATATTCTTCCATCACTTCGAGTTGCTTGCCAAAGATGTCGATGATGGTGGGATAGAAAGTGTCAACATTGTAGTCAATACCATAGCTCGACATATAACGTTCGGTGCTGCCCGGGAAACCCCAAATCATGGTGAAGTCATCTTTCTGCACACCATCGAGGCTGATGGGCAGATGATGCTTGGGAGTCAACGGCACATTGTCCTTGCTGTAGGCGGCAGGATTGCCGTCCTTATCGGCATAGACACGGAAAATCGAGAAGTCGCCAGTGTGACGGGGCCACATCCAGTTGTCGGTGTCGCCACCAAACTTACCAATCGAAGAGTTGGCCACGCCTACAAGACGCACATCGGGGAACACTTGATAGACAAACATATAGTACTCGTTGCCCTCAAAGAAGCCCTTGATAACTGGGTTGTACTTGCCGTCTTCTGAAGCCGCAGTTTCCAATTCCTTGATTTTCTTGCGGATAGCAGACTGTTGGTCTTGATAATCCATATCATCAGTGACCACGCCGAGGATGTCCTTGGTCACATCTTCCATACGGACGAGGAAGCTGGCTGTCATTTCGGGAGCGGGCAGTTCTTCGCCATAGTTCTTGGCCCAAAAGCCGTCGCGGAGATAGTCATGTTGGTCGGAGCTGAGTTTTTGGATAGCACCATAACCGCAGTGGTGGTTGGTGAAGAGCAGGCCGTGCTCGCTCACAATCTCACCTGTGCAGAAAAAGCCACGAGGCATAGCATCGCTACCAAGACCCACGATAGCGTCTTTCAGACTGCTGTGGTTGATGCTGTAAAGCTCTTCAGGGGTCAGTTGCAGCCCCATCTTCTGC
>JAEEGL013760092.1_pt1 | contig 18150 bp, 14 predicted proteins | sample 9134231 | NCBI WGS metagenome assembly JAEEGL01 (sample SAMN16246548, study PRJNA631951) | gut metagenome | biome: gut microbiome; feature: rumen; material: fiber-attached | host: Bos | place: Iran: Karaj | collected 2018-10 | reverse complement strand
TTCTTTTTCATAGAATCCTTAACTTCCTGACGCCTCTTGCCCTTGCCTATCATCCCCTTAAGTCCAAGATCAAGCAGTGCAGGAGTGTATTTATCCATCCTGGTTGCGGTTGTTGGACCTGCCGATCCTATGGGACGTCCTTCTCTTGCAGGTGACGGTCCCATATAGTAAATAATGTTACCCTCTATATCAAAAGGCAGTTCTTCTCCTCTTTCAAGAGCTTCATACATCCTTTTATGAGCCGCATCCCTTGCTGTATATATGGTTCCGGTAATATATACATAATCTCCGATCTTTAGATCATTAACTGTATTATCATCTATAGGTGCCGTAATGTGCTTTTCCATCATTTAAACCTTTCATATTTACCTGTTCCGAATAATTATCATTCAAAACAGATTATTCAATAAACCTATGATAATCCCGATAAGTGCTCCGAGACTTACTATGGTATTAAGTTCATTCTTCATTACCGTCATAATAAGCCTCTCCAACTCATTTATATCCATGGAGTTTATCTTATCCTCTATAACGGAAGCTATATCTATATGAGCCATTGAGCGGTCTATATTGTCATGAACAAGCTTATGATAACCTTCCGTTATCGATTTTCTTACAGTTTCCGTTTCCTTACCCGATTCCTTTATAATATCTTCAACACTGCGGCTGTCTATTGAATCAAGCTTCTCATCAACTATCGGCTTAACAAAGGAAACGCCTTTATCTTTGACTATAACCTGCAAGTCCCCCGAAATTGTATTGGCCACGGAATTGATGAAATCATCGGGAACAAGCTTTCCGATTGGAATACTGTGTATCTTATCCCTGAAATAATTTATCCCAAACTCACTCATAATTGCATTAACATCTATCGAATCAACTATTTCCTGACTTAATGCATTACTCAGAGATGCTTTCTTATCACTATATTCATCTTCATTTATACCTGTAAGCACACAGATCTCATTGCTTATACGGACACTGAAATGCCTCATTATCGCATCGGTAACATGCTCCTCCACTTCCTCCGAAAGAAGCATCGCCTCAATATCTCCTTTGGTGAGCAGTGAATCCGATACCGCATGTCCCACAGCAGAAGCCAGTCTTGTCTTCCCTTTTGGAATAGCTCCTGGAGTAAAGGGCAGGACGTGACCGAGCAGCTTTATCTCCTTACGCGGATAGAAAAGCATTTTAACCGCTATTAAATTGGTAAAATATCCTATTATACCGCCAATCAGCGGGCCGGATATATATCCTATTATTTCCATATTCATTTATATCTGTACCTAAAACATCTGTATTATTGATCGTTTTCTGTAATTTTATGTCTATTCAGAACAGCACATATATTTTATAAATATATGTATTTGTGCAGAACACTTAGCGAGGTTTTTTCGAGCTTAGTGTGAGCCATGCATGTATACTTAATGAGGTATTTTCGAATTTAGTATACATGCTGGATGAATCCAAAACAGCGAAAAATACGAAGTATTTTGAGAATTCGTCATAAGGGGTTGCAACTCATCCGGGGGATGAGTGTTCTGCAACGACCGGAGCGAAGCGTAGACCCGCTTGCGGTGGATTCCTTATGACATTACCTGTTCTGAATAGTTACGATATGTATTTGTTACGGTTTACAAGGGAGGTATTGATTTGGACTGCATTAAGATAAAAAACCTTGAGATATTCGGAAATCACGGTGTATTTAAGGAAGAAAACACACTGGGACAGAAGTTCGTAGTATGTGCCGAACTGTATCTTAATATAAGGCCTGCCGGACTGAGTGATGATATAGATCAGACCATACATTACGGAGAAGTGTGTAAGTTCATAGATTCATTCATGCGGGAAAAGACATATTATCTGATAGAAGCAGTGGCGGAAGAGCTTGCGAGGCAGCTGCTGCTGAAATATGAGATCCTGAATGGTGTGGAGATTGAGATAAAGAAGCCATGGGCACCGATAGGTCTTCCGATAGAGGAGGTTTCCGTTACTGTAAGCAGAGGCTGGCATGACGCATATATCGCGCTGGGTTCAAACATTGGTGACAGCAGGAGTTATATAGAAGGAGCACTTCAGCATATGGACGATGACAATAATATAAAAGTGTGTGAAGTATCCTCCCTTATCAAGACCAAACCATACGGATATGAGGAACAGGATGATTTCCTTAACGGAGCTGTGCACATAAGAACTCTGTATACGCCTAATGAACTCTTAAGATGTCTTAACCAGATGGAAGCAATGGCAGGAAGGGAAAGAAGCATACACTGGGGACCCAGAACATTGGATCTGGATATACTTCTGTATGATGATCTTGTGATCGATACGCCTGATCTGAAGATCCCGCATCCCGAAATGCATATCAGGGACTTCGTACTGAAGCCCCTGAATGAAATAGCACCATGGTTGAGACACCCGCTGACAGGTAGGACGATAAAAGAACATTTGGATGAGGTGTCACTTCTCACCACCTAGGATGAACTTATTCTTCTTACGTTCGATCACCTCGGGGTTGAAGGCCTGAGGTGTTGAGTTCCCGGCCGTACTTACCCTGTACATCTGCTTTGGATGTCCGAATTCATGAAAATATGTATATAATGTAGTAATGTTTATGTTTGTATAGTTGCCCGTTGCCACAACGGACTGTGAGTGTCCGTCTACGGTCATTCTCATGAGAGCGGGCGACTGTTTGTCGTTTTTCTGATAGAACAGTACATTTCCCATCACATTAAAGCAGTCAACCCTGTCATCAGTCAGCTTCTCCTCAGAGCGTTTATTGAGATTGAAGCGGTACAACCTGTATTTGTCGTCGATGCTTATATAGTATATATATCCCTCATTGTACACGGGGTTGTACATACGTGTATTGATGAAGGGTGATGCATTCCCCGTTCTTGTGTCCAGGGTATATACCTCGAAGTTCCTGTCCTGGTCCGGGAAAAGAATGGTCTCATCAATAACACATGACAGATTTACGATCCCCTTATACACTTCTTCACGGTCACCGCCGTTCACTGAACAACGGTATAAGGTTATACCGTTTGAATCGTCATAATGCTGATAGAATACATTGTCACCGATCAGTATCAGCTGCTCCGCCTTTGCTCTGTCCAGTCCTTTGGTATTGCCCTTGCCCCCCTTTTTGAGCCTGTAGATACCGTTCATGTTTCCTATGAATCCGTAAGAGGAAGCATCGCCTGATCCCGTCTGGTTATAATACAGGTAACGACCCGCGGAATTAAGGTATTTGGCAGATACGTCCTGAACCAGCTTATAATCGGTACAGTCTACGTTCATTGAGTATATGAAATTGTTATCAAGGGTGTTAATGAAATAAACAGTATCACCGTCCTGGCAGAAAAGCCCTTCGTTGTTAATGTTTCCGCCGGTGTTTCCGAGCGTACCGGGCGGATTTTTGGAAACCTTGCTCATTGAACGTCCGAAAACGGCGAAAGCTATCAGTGCGAGAACCGCAACTATCAGTATGATTACAACAACGGCTTTGTTGCCGGATTTCTTTTTCTTTGCCATATTTATTCCCCTTATAAATTATTTACAAGACCAATGGTGATTTTTTACAAATTCTTCTAAAAAGATTATAACATATATTGGTAAATATGTTATAATCTTTTTGAGATTTAGAAGAAATTAAGGCAATAAAGGAAACAGTTTCATGCGTGATAAGGAATTGATCTTATACAGGAATTTTAAACACAGCGATATCCTGAGGGACATGTCGTCGGTAACAGAGGAATTGGAAGGAGGCGCCGGCAACAGGGATATCAAAGTGCTCCGCATATGTATTAACGATATCGTGAACCGCCTGCTTGAGCTTGCTGCGGGTCACGGATACAGAGGAAATCTGTGGCAGATGTATCTTACATATCTTCTTGCCAATAATGAGAATGCCTTTACCATTTCAGCCGAATTAAGGGGAAACGTACAGGGATCATTAAATGATGCGGCACTTCATGACTGCATGATCTTCAAGGAAATGTTTGATGTTGATCTTGAACTGCTCCGGAGTAAAACGGGGGTTGAAAGTCTTGACCTGATCACTGATTATGTCGGTCCGGATGAAACCGGTAAGATGTTTAACAAACGGGTAAGGGACAGGATATGTGAGCTTAGTGTATCCCTGGCAGATGCAAAGGATGCGGAGGATTTCAGGGATAAGATATGTGCGTTCTATAAGGAGTTCGGAGTAGGGAAGTTCGGTCTGCATAAGGCTTTCAGGGTCGAACATAATAAAAAGGATGAGGTGGTGATCCGTCCTATCACCAATATAGCTCATGTGTATCTTGAAGACCTTGTCGGATACGAAGCTGCCAAACAGAAGCTGATCGACAACACCGAAGCATTCGTGGAAGGAAGACCTGCCAATAACTGTCTGCTGTTTGGTGATGCCGGTACCGGTAAATCAAGTGCTGTCAAGGGTATCCTTAACAGGTACTATGATAAGGGACTGAGGATAATAGAGATGTATAAGCATCAGTTCCGTGATATAAATGATGTTATCGCCCAGTTAAAGGTTCGTAATTACCGTTTTATAATATACATGGATGATCTGTCTTTTGAGGATTTCGAGATTGAGTATAAATATCTTAAAGCAGTGATAGAAGGCGGGCTGGAGAAGAAGCCCGGCAATATTCTCATCTATGCCACTTCAAACAGAAGACATCTTATTAAGGAAACCTGGAATGACAGGGATGACGTTGTTGTTGATAACGGAATTCACAGGTCGGATACGATGCAGGAGAAGCTTTCATTGGTTTACAGGTTTGGTGAAACCATTTATTTCGGTAAGCCCGACAAGAAGGAATTCCAGAAAATTGTTAAGGTTCTGGCAGACAGAAACGATATTGACATGCCGGAGGATGAACTGCTTCTTGAGGCTAACAGATGGGAGCTTGGTCACGGGGGGCTGTCGGGAAGGACAGCACAGCAGTTCATAGATCATCTGCTTGGTACAAAACAGCAGCAACAATAAACGAAAGGAGAGTCGTACATGAAAACATTTGCCGCTATAGATGTGGGTTCCTATGAAGTCGCAGTTAAGATATTTGAAATATCCGACAAAAAGGGACTGCGACAGATAGATCACTTGAGACGGCGTATTGAGCTTGGAACGGACACATACCATACCGGGAAGATAAGTACCGAAAGGATGAACGAGCTGTGTAACGTTCTCAGTGAATACAATGAAGTGATGAAAAGCTATAAGGTGGATGCATACAAGGCTTACGGTACGAGCGCGATACGTGAAACCGAAAACACAATGATAGTGATCGAACAGATCAAGCTGCGTACCGGGATAGATGTGGGTGTTCTGTCCAATTCGGAGCAGCGCTTCATGCATTACAAGGCTGTTGCTTCCAAGCGCGAAATGTTTGACCGTATCATGCAGGACAGCTGTGCCATTGTGGATATAGGAGGCGGAAGTATACAGATATCCCTGTTTGATGAGGATGCACTGGTTACGACCCAGAATATAAGACTGGGAATACTAAGAGTCAAGGATATGTTGTCGGCGCTTCAGGTTAAGAGTATAAACTATATACAGATACTTGGTGAGCTTATCGATAATCAGCTTGATTCGTTTAAGAGTCTTTATCTCGGAGACAGAGCCATTAGCAATATTATCGTTGTGGATGATTATGTATCTCACGCAATGAAAAAGATAAATGACAACAATGACATTATAACCATTGACGAGTTCTGGGAAAAGATAAATGAATACAGAGGCAAGTCGGTAAGTTACATTGCAAAGGCGTTAAGTCTTGATGAGGAAAGCTCACTCCTGCTTCCTCAATCCATTGTTCTTATCAACAAGATAACGAATATGATGGGAGCAAAGCTGTTATGGGCTCCCGGTGTAAGTCTTGCCGATGGTATGGCATATGAATATGCGGAACAGAACAAGCTGTTATCTGCCACGCATGATTTTGATGCAGATATAATAGCGGGTGCTGAGGTTATGTGCAGACGATACGGAGGAAATATCGAAAGAAACAAGCTTGTTGAAATGGTTGCTCTCAGTATCTTTGATGATACAAAGAAGATACATGGCTGCGGATACAGGGAAAGACTTCTTCTAAGGATCGCATCAATGCTTTCCGACTGTGGAAAATATATATCCCTGGAGGCGGCTGCCGAATGCGGATACGATATAATCATGGCTACGGAAATGATCGGCGTGTCTCATGCCGAACGAGAGATAATAGCGAATGTTGTAAGATACAATAAGGTACAGTTCGAGTATTATAAGGAGGGAAAGAACACTACATCTCTTGACAGGGATACTTACCTTAAAGTTGCCAAGCTGTCGGCAATATTCAGGGTTGCCGACGGAATATGCAGAAGCTACAGGACCAAGCTTACAGGAGTCAGGACAATGGTCAGGGACGGTGAGCTGATCATTACGATAGATTCCGATGAGGATTTTTCACTTGAGAAAGGATTTTTCGGAAGAAAATCAGGATTGTTTGAAGAGGTATTTTCTTTAAAACCGGTTATAAGAAATAAAAAGAAATTATATGCTTTATAGTACATATTGAGTTATGACAGATCAAAGGAAGGGATTGGCATGGAAAAAAACAAGGAAAATACAAAAGGTGCATCAAAGGGTTCAAAGAACGGAAAAGCTTCCTCATCCAAACGTATAAACCTGTCAGACAGCAGCTTCTATTACAACAGGGAACTGAGTTGGATTCTTTTTGATGAAAGAGTACTGGACGAAGCCAGGGATAAGACCAATCCGCTGATGGAAAGGCTTAAGTTCCTGAGTATTTCGGCGTCAAATCTTGATGAGTTTTTCATGATAAGAGTTGCTTCGCTGCGTGATATGATAAATGCGGGCTACAATAAGGCAGATATAGCCGGAATGACACCTGCGGAACAGATAAAGAAGATAGGTGAAGCTACACATAAGCTGGTTGATAAGCAGTATTCAACACTTACAAGATCTCTGATGCCGCTTATGGAAAATGAGGGGATCCACCTTATCCTGAAGCATGAGGATCTGAATGATAAGCAGAAAAAATATGTTGATGACTATTTTATGAAAAATGTATATCCGGTGCTGACACCGATGGCTGTTGATTCGAGCCGGCCTTTTCCGCTTATCAGAAACAAAACCCTTAATATAGGTGCGCTTGTTTCCAAGAAGGAAAAGGATGGAAAGAAGGGCGGAGGAGAGAAAGAGTTCGCAACAGTTCAGGTTCCTTCGGTCCTTCCGAGGATAGTAAGGCTTCCGGCAGAGGAAGGTGATGCTGTCATACTGCTTGAAGAGATAATCGAAAGAAACATGGGCAAGCTTTTTGCGAATAATGATGTTATCTGTGCTTATCCGTTCCGTATCATGAGAAATGCCGATCTTACCATAGAGGAAGATGAGGCGGCGGATCTTCTAAAGGAGATAGAACGACAGCTTAAGAAACGGCAGTGGGGTGAGGTCATAAGGCTTGAAGTCGCTGATGACATCGATAAAAAGCTCATGAAGATACTGCTTAAGGAGCTTAACTGTACAGAGGACGAGGTGTACAGGATACAGGGACCGCTTGATCTTACCTTCCTTATGAAGCTGTGCGGGCTCGAAGGATATGACGAACTTCGCGATCCTGATTTCAAACCGCAACCCGTTGAGGAGCTGACTCCGGATAAGAATATCTTTGAGTCGATAAGGAAGAAGGATATCCTGCTGCATCATCCGTACGAAACCTTCCAGCCTATTGTTGATTTCATCAGACAGGCAGCCAGGGATCCGGATGTACTCGCGATAAAGCAGACACTGTACCGCGTCAGCGGTCATTCGCCAATAATAACTGCCCTTGCCCAGGCCGCAGAGAACGGTAAACAGGTAACTGTTCTTGTTGAGCTCAAGGCAAGGTTTGATGAAGAGAACAATATAATATGGGCAAGGATGCTTGAGAAGGCCGGATGTCATGTCATTTACGGCCTTGTGGGTCTGAAGACGCATAGCAAGATAACCCTTGTGGTAAGGCGTGAGGATGAGGGTATCAGACGGTATGTGCATCTTGGAACCGGTAATTACAATGATTCAACCGCGAAGCTGTATACGGATATAGGTCTTCTTACATGTTCCGAACCTATCGGAGAGGATGCAACGGCCGTATTCAATATGTTGTCGGGCTATTCCGAGCCGTTGAACTGGAACAGGTTAAGCGTTGCGCCGCTGTGGCTTAAGGACAGATTTCTTACACTGATAAGACGTGAGATGAACAATGCCGCAAATGGTAAGCCTTCACGTATAATAGCTAAGATTAATTCATTGTGTGACAAGGATATAATCATGGCTCTTTATGAGGCTTCCATGGCAGGAGTCAGGATAGATCTTATAATTCGGGGTATATGCTGTCTGAAGACAGGGATTCCCGGTATAAGCGACAATATCACTGTAAGATCTGTGGTGGGCAGGTTCTTAGAGCACAGCAGGATATTCTATTTTGAAAATGCCGGAACGAGCGAAGTATATTGCGGTTCTGCCGACTGGATGCCAAGAAATCTTGAACGAAGAGTGGAAATCCTTTTCCCGATAGAAGAGGAAGAACTTAAAGAAAGGGTATGCCATATACTTGATATAATGCTGAAAGATACACTCAAGGCAAGGATAATGGATGAAGAGGGCCTGTACGGAAGGATAGATAAACGCGGTAAGGAGCTTATAAGCTGCCAGCAGGAATTCTGCATGGAGGCAATTGCCAAAACGGAGGAAAATGTCAAGCTTGTAAAGAGCGTGGAGAATAAGAGAGTGTTTACCCCCGAAACACAGGTTGACGGGTGATAAAGCTAAATTATCAGGTTGTATAAGGAGGGTTGATCATGCAATCACAGGAATATGATGACGAGGTATTGGAAGCTTTTTTAAGTAATCAGGGACAGCTGTTTGATGAAAATGTTGCAGGTAATCTTGAAGAAGCTGAGGCTTTTCTTGAGGACTGTATGGCTGTTGTGGTAGACAGCATGGATGAAGTGTATGAGTATTTTGAAGAAAACGGTACGGATCTTGAAGGTGCCGAAGTGGATGATATCTGCGAGGTTTTCAAGATACCTGACGGAAGATATCTGATAGTTGAAGGGTAGCAGGTAAATATATAAACAGGCAGTGGAAATACAGGGAAGCCGGTTCGGACGATCCGGCTTCCTCTTTTGTGTAATTTGCTTATCTAATTTGTAGTAAAATGCCCTTATTATATCACTTTGTGTATTGCAATTGTATTTAAAAGAAAATACAATAGGTTTTATACGTGCAGAGGTTATAAAATGGCAGAAATTTTGGATGTACTGAGAACTGAACAGAAATATGAGCTCAGCCTTGCGGAGATGTATTCAATGACGGCAAGGCTGTCAAAGATGCTTACGGGTGATAAGCACAATTATCAGGGCGGCTATATGGTTCGTTCACTGTATTTTGATACGGTTAATGATGATGATTTCTATGACAAGCTGGACGGACTCGAGATAAGACGCAAGATACGTTTGCGTATTTACGATCCCAAGGCGTCAACCGCGAAGCTCGAACTTAAGGAAAAGACCGGAAACAATCAGAGGAAAAGATCACTTACCCTTAACAGGGATGAGGCAATGCAGGTAGTTTCCGGGAACTATGATGTACTGCTTGACAAGAAGGATGATTTTGCCGATGAGCTGTACTGCAGGATGAAGCAGTATACATACAGGCCCAAATGCATAGTTCAGTATTTCAGGACCGCGTATGCCGAAAAGGTGAACGATACAAGGATAACTTTCGACAGGGATTTAAGAGCTACCGAGGCCGATCTTAATGTCTTCGGTGAGGATCTTAGGCTTTATCCTGTAGGACTTACGCTCAACTGTACCATGGAGGTTAAATTCAATAATTTCCTGTTGAGTTATGTTAAGGATGCTGTATCGCTGGCAGATAAGACACAGCTGTCGGCTTCGAAATACGGAATGGCCAGGAATTATCTGATAAGGGCTGCATTGTAAACCGATAAACATTAATCAAAGGAGTATGAGAAATGAAGAAGGAATTGATCAAATATCTTGTAGCAAATACCGGGGCACTTACTATTCAGGACGTACTGCTTAATTTCCTGGTTGCCGCGCTGATAGCGATTGTGATCTTTATGTCATATAAGCTTACGCATTCAGGGGCTACCTACAGCGCAAGGTTTAATATTTCACTTGCAATGTTGACGCTTGTAACAACCCTTGTAATGAATGTAATAGGAAATAATGTTGCGTTGTCCCTCGGAATGGTCGGTGCTCTGTCTATCGTAAGATTCAGGACCGCTGTTAAGGATTCAAGGGATACGGCATATATATTCTGGTGCATAGCAACCGGTATATGCTGCGGTGTGCAGGAATATATGATAGCTGCTGTCGGATGTGCCGTGATCTTTGTATTTCTTATTATTTTCGGTCTGGTCAGATCTTCGGAGAGATATCTGATAATCCTCAGAGGAACTTTATCACAGGACAGTATGGTCGAGAGGTCGGTTGACGAGAAATTCGGTGGCAAAGCAAGGCTTGTCGTACACAACACAGGTAACGGTGAATGTGAATTTATCTATGAAATCACGGATAAGATGCTTGATACGGCAGGTAAGAGCTCAAATGTAATAGAGTATTTCAGAAAAAACACCGGTCTTGAAACAGTTAACATAGTAGCTCAGACTGATGAGATAAGCAGATAAGTATTGATCGTGAAGGTATTAAAATGTATTTAAAAAGAAAGCAGCAGATTGCCATGATACTGCTTATGCTGGCACTGATGCTGCTTGTTTGCGGAATAATAACATACAGAGTAAGCGTTTCAAAGGATACCATATCATATGATTCGTATTCAGCAGATATGGATGCGGATGTTGTAGAGAGGGGTGCTCTCGATCATATCAGAGATGACTTTACCGTTGACAGGGATTTTGTGAGTCATCTTCCCATTGTCATCATCGATACCAATGGGACAGAACCGCCGATAAACACTAAATTTATAATTGATCCCAAGTATCCTGACGGTGGTCTTCATATGCCTATCGAAGGTGTGGAACCGTATGTTGACGGGAGAATAACCGTAATAGATAACTCCGATGAAGGCCGGTTCAATCATCTTAATGACAGTCCTTCATATTCCGGAAAGATAAGTATTAAGAGACGTGGAAACACATCAATGTCATACGAGAAGGCTCAATGGCTAGTGAAACTGCTTGATGAGAATGGTGCGGAGCAGGAAGCCAATCTTCTTGATATGGGTGATTCCAATGAATGGGTTCTGAACGGATCCATGGCAGATAAGAGCATGTTGAGAAATTATATTGCCTATTCGACGGCATCACAGCTTCTTAACTTCACTCCTGACAGCAGATACTGCGAGGTGCTTATAAAGGACGGAGATACCCTGAGTTACCAGGGACTGTATCTTATGATGGAAAACATAAGAAGAGGAGTCAATCGTGTCAATATAAGCAATTATAAGGAAACGGAGGCATATAACGGTTATATACTGAAACGCGACAGGTTCGATCCCGAAGGCCTGAACATTGAGAATTATTCAAGATTAAACGGACTGAGCGAGGAATACATTTCGCTTGTGTACCCTTCCAAAAACAAGATAACAGAAGAAATGGAAGAGTATATAAATGCTGATATAAACAAGATAGAAGAAATACTGTATTCAGACGATCCCAAGGTCTTTGCCACGTATAAGGAGGTTCTTGATGTGGATTCGTTTGTGGATTATTTCCTGCTGAATGAATACTTCGGCAATTATGATGCAGGAAACAATTCCACATATTTTCACAAGGAAAGAGGCGGTAAGCTGACCATGGGACCGGTCTGGGATTTTGACGGTGCGATGGATAATTATAAATATGAGCCGTTTGATTATCTGAGTATAGCCTTCTATACCAAACCGTGGTTTGACAGGCTGTGTCTTGACCATGATTTTCTCAAAAAGCTTGAACACAGATATCTTGTTCTTAAAAGGTCTGTACTGGATACGGATGAGGTATGTGACAGGATAGATGAGGTAATACAGTATCTGGGTGATTCAATCGACAGGGAATGGTACAGATGGGGTGAGACGTACAAGGGGGACAATGCACTGTCGCTGCAGGATTACGAACTGAAAGACGGCACGATCCTTAAAAGGGATGCCAAAACATATGATGATGAGATATTCAGGATCAAGACAATGATCTGCGAGCATTCGAAATATATTTACAAGGACCTTAGAATGCTTGAGGATGATGCCGTTTTCAATACGGGTAAGGATGAGGTTACGGGATGGCTGCTTTTGCTTGCCGCCACTTTGTTTATAGTTCCGGCGGTCATTGCAGTATACAGACAATGATTTATTTGGAGTAACTGATGATGGGATTACTGCTTAGTACACTTCCGGAAGGTTTTCCGGAGTCGATACGACAAACACATTATTTCCTCAGAGCGTTAAGCGGACCTGTGGCGATATGGATAGTCAGGATACTGGCTGTACTTATTTTTGCCGGAGTGATCGGATGGTGGATTTATCTTGAGTATAAGAACAGACCGGGGGACAAATAATTGCTTTTTTCCAGTATTACTTTTATATTCATATTTCTGCCTGTAACGCTGGTTGTGTACTATTTACTTCACAAAAGACGTATTGCACAGAATGTATGGCTTCTTATTGTGAGTCTGTTTTTCTATGCATGGGGAGAGCCCGTAAACGTACTTCTTATGATCGCATCCATCCTTGTTAACTGGGGGATGGGACTGCTGGTACACAGATACAGGGCAGATACAAACAGAAAACGGATATGTCTTATTGCCGCCTGTGTTTATAATATAGGTGTTCTTTTTGTGTATAAATATCTCGGCTTCATAATAGATACCGTCAACATGGTGTCGAAGAGGGAGCTGATAGTAAATCCGCATATCGCACTGCCGATCGGTATTTCTTTTTATACATTTCAGGCACTGTCATATGTTATCGATGTGTACAGGGATGATATAGATGTCGAAAAGAATCCTTTTTATGTAGGATTGTATGTTGCTTTCTTTCCGCAGCTTATTGCAGGTCCCATAGTCAGATACAATTCAATAGCCGAACAGATCCGAAACAGAAAAGGATCTCTTCTTAAGATGTCGATCGGAACCACGAGGTTCGTGACAGGTTTCGGTAAGAAGATACTCATATCCAATTCTCTTGCCATTCTCGCCGATCAGATTTTTAACTGGTCTGCAATGGGCGCGGACAATGTGAATACAACGGTGGTCATGGCCTGGATAGGCGCGATCGCGTATACACTGCAGATCTATTTCGATTTCTCGGGATACTCGGATATGGCCATAGGTCTTGCACTTATGTTCGGTTTCAGGCTTGAGGAGAATTTCAATTATCCGTATATTGCAAAAAGCGTAAGTGATTTCTGGAGAAGATGGCATATATCTCTTACTACCTGGTTCCGTGAATATGTATACATACCGCTCGGAGGAAACAGAGTAAGCAATAAAGATAAGATGATAAGAAACATGTTTGTTGTCTGGCTGCTTACCGGTATATGGCATGGTGCATCGTTCAACTTTCTTTTCTGGGGGTTGTGGCATTTCCTTTTTCAGTTATCGGAGAGATTTTTCGGCTACGACAAGAATAATGATCATCCCGTACTGATGAGGATCTACACTCTGACTGAGGTATTGATGGGATGGGTTCTGTTCAGGGCCAGTGACCTTTATCAGGCGGGAATATATTTCAAGAATATGTTCGGGTTGAACAGTAATTCGTTTTTTGATGACACAACAGCATTTATGCTTCGGGAATACTGGATGTTCATTGTACTCGGCATTGTGTTCTCGCTTCCGATAGCTCCGAGGATGAATAAGCTGTTGTTTGAACATAAGACCGGGAAGGCCGAAATGGTTATGAACCATATTTATCCGTTTGCCATTATGCTTTTGTTTTTTGTGTGCATAAGTTATCTTGTCAGAGGCGGATACAATCCGTTTATCTATTTTGATTTTTAGGATGAAGAGGTTGTAAGTTGAAAAGAAATTATTTCTTTATTAAAAAATTTATATTCTCGATCATTTTCTTCGCCACACTGATGATATTCTGTGTGGGAGATCTTATTGCTTATTTCCCGGTTTATAAGGAGAGAGGAAAAAAGCTTAAAGAGGTATCAAGCGTTGCGGAACTTAAGGGATGGATACAAAAAACCGATTCCGAGATCAGTTCCAATGTGCTTGGGAAGATGAAGTTCATAGAACTGTACGGATATATCCAGAAGCTCCTGGGCAAACGTGAATTCAACAACTTTGCTTATGTTAAGGATGATGACGGGATGATGTATTACGGATCTGTGGCAGAGCTCGAAACGGACGATCTTGAAGAGTATGCCGGCAATGTGATGCGTCTTAATGAATATATCGAAAGCAGAGGCGGACATCTCCTTGTAGTTATCCCGCCGACCAAGGTGCTTTACGGAGTAGCGGATCTGAACAAGAAATGGACAATAAATGACCCAAATAAACGAACGGACCGCTTTATGTTACTGCTTCAGCAGCGAGGGGTCAATGCTCTTGATCTGCGGCATTATATGGAGAATACAGGATTAAGTCTGGAGGAGCTGTTTTTTAAGACGGATCATCACTGGACACCGCTTGCAGCCTTTTATGCCATGAACGAGATCGTTGAGAGGATGAACGAGCTATATGATCTGGATCTTGATCCTACCGGATATTACAGGGATCTGTCCAATTATGAAAGCTACACATATAAAGGTGCTTTTCTGGGATCTACAGGTCAGAATTCCGGAGCGACATATTCCGGAGTGGATGATTATACCTTCTACTGGCCGAGATGTGACAAGGAATTCGAATGGCATGATTATGAGCATAATGAACGTACAAAAGGAAGGCTGGAAGACTCTCTGCTTTATTCCGATCGTCTGATCACGGCTGAAGATATCTATGATAATTCGATGGGAAGCGTTTATATAAGAGAGATAGTGGACAGTGAGAGAATAGTAAACAATTCCGATCCCGATGCCCCCGTGCTCACGGTACTTCGTGATTCGTATTTCAGTCCGATAGCTGTATTCATGGCACCGATGTTTTCAAAAATAGATATGATGTGGACAAGAAATGCTTCGGGAATTAATATGGAAGAGTATATTAAGAATGAGTATTACAATTACGTGATACTTGAAGTGTATCCGTACAATCTTGATGCACAGTCGTTTGATTTCTTTCATGAAGATAAGCAGGGAAAAGGTCAATGAGTGAAGATAAAAGCCGGAAAAACCTTATATTGATCATAGTTACAACCGTGTTTTCACTTATTTATCTGACATGGCGTGTGCTGTTTACAATTCCGTTTGAGTATGGTGCCGTGTCTGTTTTCGCAGGTATTTCGCTACTGGTTGTCGAAGTTCTGGGACTTGTTGAATCATCGATACATCATTACAATCTGTACGGTGTTGTAAGGCCTGTACTTCCCAGGATAAGAGATGACGAATATCCTCATGTTGATGTATTTATATCATCATACAATGAACCGCAGGAAGTTCTTATAAAAACAATAAACGGATGTAAGCATATGAAATATCCTGACCCGTCCAAGGTACATATTTACCTTTGCGATGACGGTCATCGGGCCGAAATGAAGGGGTTCGCACTTTCAATGGGGATAAATTATCTTGACAGGGATAATCATGACGGTGCGAAGGCAGGTAATCTGAACCATGCAATGTCCAAAACAACATCTCCGTATATTGTTACTTTTGATGCGGACATGATCCCGAGGAGTAATTTCCTGCTTAAGACAATACCTTATTTTGTCGGCATGGAAAAGGAAAATGTGGGCAAGCCTTTCAATGAGCAGAAGCATCTTGGCTTCGTTCAGGCACCTCAGGCATTTTATAATCCCGATCTTTTCCAGTATTACCTGTATTCCGAGGAAAGGATACCGAATGAACAGGATTACTTCTACAGGGATATACAGGTATCGAGAAACAAGAGCAATTGTGTTATATACGGCGGCTCGAATACCGTTCTTTCGAGAAAGGCACTCAATGATATCGGCGGCTTTTATACGGAAACGATAACAGAGGATTTCGCTACCGGAATGCTGATACAGAAGAAGGGTTATATCTGCATAGCGATAGATGAGGTGCTTGCATCGGGGCTTTCCGCAACAGATCTTAAGTCACTTATCAATCAGAGGGTTCGCTGGGCGAGAGGAGTTATAACTACCAACCGTAAGATGCATACAATGTGGAGCAGGGATCTGTCTTTTGCTCAGAAGATCAATTACTGGGCTTCCGTATGGTACTGGTATGCGCCTGTTAAAAGACTCATATACTATATGTGTCCGATATTGTATGGCGTATTCGGATATATGGTAATCAAATGCGATTTGTGGGAAATAATGCTGTTCTGGCTTCCTATGTATATTACACAGAATCTTTCACTGCGTGTTATGAGCCATAATCTGAGGACAGCCAAGTGGACCGGCATTTATGAAACGATCCTGTTCCCCTTTCTTCTTGTACCCGTGCTTATGGAGACGATCGGTATCAAGATGACCAAATTCAAGGTTACAAAGAAAGGAGCGGTAGAGAGTGAAGCCGGAAAGAATACGGCCTATATAATTCCGTTCGCATTCCTGTGTATATTGTCCGTTATTGGTATTTATAACTGTGTCGCACAGATATTTGACAGTAACGACCTTGGTCCTGCGGTTGTTTTATTCTGGCTTATCATGAACCTTTATACACTGGTTATGGCTATGTTCTTTGTAATGGGCCGTGACTATATCCGCAAGTTCGACAGGGTGGAGACGGTAATAGACGCCGTGCTGCACACATCAATTTCGGATTATAACTGTCAGACCAGTGATATTTCCGACGAGGGTATATCCGTTACATATCACAGACCGATAAATATTGATGACAGTAATCCCGTTGTTATAAGCTTAAGCTGGGAGGACTATAAGTGTTCGCTCAAGTGCCGTCTGCTCCATTCGGATGCTTTTGATCATGATGAGAGAGACTGGTACAAGTATTCATTTGAGGTTGTGGATTATCTCGGAACATACGAGGAATACATGCAGATTATCTACGATCGTGTCCCGGCACTCCCGCAGCATCTGGATGAACATGCCGGAAGCTTCGATGACCTTAAGCTCAATGTGAAAAAGCGTACCGAGAAACCCTTTTATCAGAACAGAACGGTTCCGCGGATAAGGATAGAGCCTGTGGTTTATGATTATGAAGGAAACGAACAGCGAATTGTTGATTTCAATTACAAATATCTGACTCTGAAAGGCATGTACAAGCCGCGTGATGAGGAGATACTTGTAATAGAACCTCATGAAGGTCTGTTTCTGGTGTGCAAAAGGCTAAGGTATATAGCCGGCGGGGACAGCCTGTACAAGGTCGAGAATTACTACGAAATAGTGGATGAACCCGGGAAGAACAGATTACTCGAGAAATGGATAGAGCATGAATTGCTCATAAAGGAAAACGGAAACGATGGCAGTGGTCTTAAAAAATCAGGGTCAAAGGTAGTGAAGACCGAAGGATTGGATGAAATGTCATATATTAAGGATTAGCTCATGAAAGTATAAAGGTGTTTATCACCTCGGCAATGCCGCAGTGATTGTTATCGTTTGAGGTAACGTAATCAGCTGCGGCTTTTGTTATATCTGTCCCGTTGCACATTGCTGCTCCTATGCCCGCGGCCCTTATCATTGATATATCGTTCTCTTCATCTCCGACAGCTATTGAGTTATCTGCGGGAATACCCAAATGTCTGCACATTAAATTGACCGCATTGCCTTTGGTGGCTTCGGGATTTGAGAATTCAAGGAGAACGGGAGAGGAAAAAACCGTGCCCACACGTCCCATACACCAGCCTTCCATATGATGCCTGAAATCCGGAAGCCTGCCGGGATCCCTGTATGAAAGGGCAATAACCTTGATGGGATCATCCAAAAGATACGATATGGCATCTTCCACTATGACCGGTTCTACCTTTATGACTGAGCAATAGGTTCTCAGGGTGTCATTGTCAATTTCGGATACAACATTTACATCATCATAGGTATGCGAATGAAGGCCGAATTTATATGCCTCGTCAAGAATATATCTTACATATGTTTTGGAG
>JAEEGL016899547.1_pt1 | contig 18151 bp, 13 predicted proteins | sample 9134231 | NCBI WGS metagenome assembly JAEEGL01 (sample SAMN16246548, study PRJNA631951) | gut metagenome | biome: gut microbiome; feature: rumen; material: fiber-attached | host: Bos | place: Iran: Karaj | collected 2018-10 | reverse complement strand
TGGAATATGGTACGCATACACAGCTTTACTCACAGGGCGGTATCTATACGGAAATGTTTGATAAACAGGCTGAGTTTTATGTAAAAGCGGCGGGGGAAAAAGAAACCGCCAATGATCTGGTCATTTCCTCGAATAATTAATGGATAAACACATTATTGGGGGAGGGAAGATGATTACAATATCGAAAAACAAAAAGCCACCTCTTGTGGAGTAGGACGCGGTCTTTTTCGTGACGCCGAACATTTCCGGCACCTGCTGACCGATCATCGTCGCCTGTATCAGTTCTTCATTGATGACGTCGCAGATCTTGTCCAGCGCGAAGCGGGTCCCGTCATCCGTAAGATCGTCCGGGTCTTTCCCGATGCTCTGTGCGTAGGCGGTGAGCCCGGCTTCCAGCGGCTGCTCGTACATGGTGAAGAACAGATCAAGGCTTTCCGCCCATGCTTCTTCATCCGCCGCGATCCCGGCGACACGCTCGCCGACGCGCGTACCGTCCGCATCCTCGAGAAGATTGACGGGATGGTTTTTGGAATAGTTTTTCATAGGTCGGTTGACGCCGAGCGCCGGAAGCTTTTTCTGCCAGTACTGCGAGAACTGCTTTTTCGCTTTCTGATACCACACCGCTTGTCCGCCGTGCACGTCGGGAACATGACCGAGCATCATGCCGACGGTCGGGTCATTCTCACGGAAGAATTTCTTCAATTCCTCCTCCGGGGAAAGGTTGTTCAATTCATCTGCCAATCGTATATCCTCCATCAAGAACGTGTGTTCATTATTGTAACACGAACGGGCGTTCTTTGTCAAGAGGGTGAAGAGAAATTGGCGGAGGGAAATTTGCTTCTTCTTTGACAGCGGCGTAACAAATGCGGCGCTGCGTTGTCTGAAAATAAATTTGTGTTATCCTAAAATAGCATTTTACAGACTTCCGGTTGAAGGATATCATAAAAGGTGTTACAATATCTGCGTGCAATGATTTGCGATAGTGGGAAGGTGACAGTATGAAACCACAGATTGTCGGACGCAGTTATGACGCGGGAAGGATCATTCCAATGCAGTGTGTAAAAGGCGATGCCTTAAAGGATCTGAATATAAAGGACTCATGCTTTTTGCTGATCATCATCTATGAAGGTGCGGCTCGTTTTCAGGTAAAAGGTTCAACATTTGAAGCTGTGGGACCTTGCGTCGTATGCTTCGATGAATCGGATTCCCCAAAATTACTGAAGAAGCGCGGCGTGAAATGCGATTCCGTATATTTCGATCCCACCATTCTAAATATCAATATGACCTTCTCAAGAGTACACAGCGAAAACTATGAGCAGCTTGCTCTGGCGCACGATATGTTTCTGTTAAAGCCGTTTACCGATACCGTCAGATACGTATTTCCCGTTTTTGACGAGTGTTCAGACAATCTGAAGCGATTGTTTTCACTGATAGAGAAGGAACTGAAAGAACAGCCGGACTGGTATTGGTCGTGCAGAAGCAGATCCTACTTCATAGAAATGATGCTGCTCCTTGAGAGAACGTACGGATTGATCGGGCAAAATGATCCTGTAACTGTAAGCAATGCGGATAAGATCGTAAATCCGCATCTTAAGAAAGCGGTCATCTACATAGAAAACCATTACCGGGATGCTGTGACGCTTGAAGACGTCGCCAGGGCAGCTTCGCTGAGTCATTCATCCTTGACGAGGCTGTTCAAAAACGAATTGGAGATGACACCCATCGAGTACGTTTGGCATCACCGCCTCGTTGTGGCTAAGAAGTTTTTGGAGTTTACAGATCTGCCGATGAAGGAAATAGCCTCAAGATGCGGTTTCAAAACAACGCAGCATTTCAGTCGGAAAATGGAAGAGAGTCTCGGATGCAGTCCAACGGCATTCAGAACGGGTGCGGTATCGGAAAGGAAGAAGAGTTTTATAATTTGAAACAAGCAAAAGAGCGCACGTTTGGGTTTTTATATGATTTTTGGGTATTTGTCGTCGGACACTCAACGGATGCCGACGTGATGCCGGGAAGTAAACGGCATTACGGCAACCTGACATGCCGTGTGCGGCATTACGCGGGCCCCGATTCTTTCGCATTTCCGATTTGTGACGGTCCCGGTGTGTATTATGACGTAGTATCGTCACACGATGAATGCGGCGGTACGATTTTTATCCGGGAAAAAGCCCAAAGTCAAAAACACTATTTTTCCGTCCCCTGGAAAAGCGAAGAAGAAATCCGGGATATCAAGCCGATCACAATAGATCCTGAATACAGAGACGAGTTGATCCGTTTATTGCATGATTTGGTAAACCGATCCCCCGTCAAAAAAATGTACGTGCAGATCAGACGTCAAGGGTTGGAAAGAGATAATCTGATCGGAATGATTACGGCAGAACAATTCGGAGACATGATGGCTCAGGATGAATTGCTCGGGAATATGGTATACGTGATCCGCGAATCATGATCTTACCTTTGGAGGGATGACAATGAAATATGATGAATAAAAGGGCCAATAATATGATAAAACAAATACTTTTGGAATTGCTTACGGCCTATCGTATGGGCAAAACCTCGAGAGAGGCATTGGAAAAAAACATCGATGAACTGTATTTGTCCGCTGCCGAACTGATTAAAAACGCACTTGATATCAGCGCGATTTTTGTTTCTCTTTCTCTTTTTGGACTACAAGCAGCCACGGGAGAGAGGTACGATAACGAAGAGATCGATCAACTGATCGAAGCGCTTTCGGGGCGCGGCTTTGTTTGCTATCAGTCCTTTTATCGTATTTCGGAAGATATGCTTACCTCATCGGAAATATCGATCCTCGCCATTGCCGAAGATTTTCTGTCACACGGTGAGGAAAGAATATCCGAAAAATCGTTGAACGACAAAAATTACCGTTCCTGGCAGTCGATCATGAAATGCGACAGAAGCAGGCGAGCAGAATTTTCGAAGCCTGCAACGGTTCCTGAGTGGATCGCTAATCAAATAAAATATCTTTTGTGGGTTGCCTTCTCGGACAAAAAAACGAATCTTTTGAAGCTGGAACGGGAGGAGTTAATCCAAAAGATCGCCCATTACTGCCGATTGCTTTCGGGAGAAAATGTCGCTTTCGTCACCGTGGGAAATGATTTTTGCTCTGTTATATAGCGGTAAGGGAGGCATCAATACACAATTCACATAATTACTGAAACGATATATTGAGTAAAAGAAGGGATACGACAGAAACGATGTATTCCATAGTTGAATTTGATAAATCCCGGATAAAAGATTATCTTTGCTTTTTTGATAAAGCCAATTCGGGCAGCGTTGTGTGTTATTGCACACTTTGGAATATGACGCAAAAAGAAATTGACAGAAAAATTCTCGAGCCGGTAATAAGAAACGAAGCAAAGCTTTTTCAAAGTGCGCGTAAGGCGGCAATTGAAATGATCGATGCAGAAAAAATGCACGGTTATCTTGCCTATGAAGGGAAGACTCCCGTGGGATGGTGCAATTGTGACGACAAGGGAAACTACACTTTCCTTGCACGTCATGTCCCGGCGGGTCCCGGAAAAGAAAAAACCAAGTCCATTGTATGTTTGAAGGTAACGGAAGACAAAGACTTTTTTGAAGTGGGTTCCGCACTTCTTGAAACCGTCTGCAAGTCGTCCAAAGCGGAAGGATATTCCTGTATAGAAGTTTACCCTCACGAGGGCGCTATGATCTGCTCCGATTTCGGCGATTCAATACAGCTGTATCAGGCAAACGGGTTTGAATTACTCAGCATGAATAACGGCGCGGCAGTTTTGCGGAAAGGATTATAATACCGGAGCATGGATATAAACTGCAGTAATGATCGGCGCTCTGTACAATTAGGTCAAATGATACAGACTGCTGTTCAGGAGATGCCTGATAATTTTCGGATCAGAAAGAATGAAATAATAGATTTTATAATGGGATATCCTGATTTGCCGATACCGCGCGATCAAATCGTTTTTATATTGCGAAGCAGTTTGCCGGCGATTGATCCTGAGCGGAAGGACTATTTTGACGTGCTTGCACGTCTGGTGTCAGAAGCCAGGACGCACGGGGATCCGCAGCTTGTAAAAAACGTCTATCTGTCTATACCGTTCTTTCCGTCTGATCAGGATAATCAACCAAAACGAGAGTTTTATAAAGGTGGAATCCGATATTTTCTTTCGCTTGGTTTGTATCAGACCGCGGGGGAGTTATACATGCATCTTGCGGCGACGTATGGAAGCACCGCAGAACGAATTGCTTTTTGCCGAAAAGCACTGGAATGTTTTCATCAAACATCCAGAGAATATGCCTGTGCTTCGGCTATGAAAGAAATGCTTTGTTACATGGAGCGTCAGGGAAATAACGAATATTATCATTATTGGGCATTTGGAGAAACAATTTTCCAAAAAGAGGAAAGCATTTTTCTATCGCCGATATATCCATGCTTTGCTTTTCACAAGAAATCAGAATCCTTGTGCTTTGATACCGTAATATTAAAAGGAAACAGAGAATCCTATGAAACGCTGACATCCCTCGATTCTTCGGGCTGCGACAAAGAGCTTGTTGACAAAACGATGTCTGTCGGCACATCAAAACCTTTGTCCGAAGGAAAAGAGCTTATTCGGTATCCGGATGAAAAGGTAAGCTGTAAGGCAGACGGTAAAGAATATCTTTGCCGTGTTTTTACGATCAAACGGGCAGAGAACCCAGACGACATGATTTTGAGAGATATCATAGAAACAAATTATTATGCCGATGGAATCGGTCCGATACGTACCGTGCTTTCCATTGACGGTAAGACATGGGTATATGATTTGTGTGCGTATACCATAAAGGGCGGAGACGGGATCATTCCATGCTGTGTAGGAAATCAATGGCACTACAGACAAAAGGATTGCCCCGCTTCGATAGATCAGGTAATCAAACGGGAGATAATTGCAAAAAACGGAGAAGGATACGTGCTCGCGGGATGGAATTATGACGGTATAAGATCAGCAAACGAGGTATTGTAGTTGTGGATTTTTTTAAAATTATCGATCTGATGAAAGAGAAAGGAGTATGCTTTTCTTCAGGTTTGACGAACGACACTTTGGCAAAAGTTGAGAAGACTTACGGGATTATTTTCCCTGATTCTTTGAAAGCATTTTATGTAACGGCATTGCCGATTTCCGTAGGGAATGCGGAGTTTCCGCAATGGGATGATTTTTCGCCGGAAAATATTGCCGTCATTCGTCAACGTATGAGCGCTCCTTATCAATGGTTGAAACGGGATATTGAAAAGGGCTTTTGGCTTTCAACATGGACCGGAAAAACGGCAGATGAATTATTCGAAACTGCGCCTAAGCTGATTCCGATATATTCTCACAGATATGTACCTATGCTGAACCATCCGAATCCACCGGTCATTTCAACCGTGGGACGAGATACGGTTTGCTATGGCGTTTCGCTGGAGGATTATCTTTTCAGAGAGTTTTGTGATGAGAATACGTTTTTTTACGAAACGCAGATGCCCTACATTCCGCTGTGGAGTGATATTTTGGACTTCTGGAGATGAACCGCAGGATTGAAGACATTTTGGCTTGAGTTAAATAGGAGGAATGTTATGTCAGATGTGATGATTACCGGAAAAATATATTTTTTGCGTGTTCCGTTCGGAAAAGAATATGAGGATTTCATTGCATTCTTGGTTCGCTGTGCGTTGGATAATCAAATATGGATCAACGCCGGTGAGCAAATCAGAAATCCGGACGCGCGGTATAAATATTCTATGGATAGCGGAGAAAGCAATGATCTTTCGGAGGAATATCTCCCCTTTGAAATAACGGATACCATGGATACAGATGAATGTAATCGGATCACGAGCGGTATGTGGTATCGTGATAACGGTATAGCCGACTGGGGAAGCTCCGGTATACCCGATATAGAAAATTTTTTGGTTCAGATCATGGAGCATGATTTGATAAGATATGTCCGGATTTCCATTGATTTAGTGCATGGTTATATACCGTCCGCGTATGCCAATCTCGATATTAACGCGTCGGATTTTTGTAAAACACTCATGTCACTGCCCAGTCACGGTGGATTACCGACCGGGCAATTCAATATCAGAAAATGCTGAAAAAGGTCAAAAAATGTACGTATGTGTGAAAAGCGAGGTAAGCCCGTGTATTAAAGAAGAAGGAAAGACGTATGACTTACGATGAGTTTGAGAGAATAATAATCGAGGATATAATACAGACGTATCCGGAATATGCGGAAAAACTGACGCGGCAATATAATTCAGCGACAGTCGTGGAACGCGATATAAACAGTCACGGATTTTATACGCGTTTTGAGATCAAGGATAAAGACGCGGCGATAGACGAAAGTGTGAAGCGGCTCGGTGAAAATCAATGGGATCTGAACGGGCTGAAACACGGCAGCGATTATATTCTCTGGATAAAAAACGGCTTGATATCCTGCCTCGAGGGCTTCGGCTACGGCGAACCGTGGCCTAAAAAAATAATGTTTTGTGAAAAGCAGAAAAAAACGGTTGAAGAATCCTAAATATAATCTACCTCTGTTTTTATGAACAGTTAAAAAAGTTCAATACTTATAGAAAACAATTTAATATTTAAATAAAGGAACGGAGAAACTATAAATCGCATTTTGGTTTGTAGTTTCACGGAAGCATGTTTTGCTGCATTAACGGATCACGACCTTTCTTTTGCAAAAAAACGACCGTCCTCCCCGGACGGTATGCGGCGATATCCGAACGAAAATACCGCCGAGAAAATCGGCGGTATTCTTTCGTCCACTTATACTACAAGGCGGCTTTGCGGAATTGTTCCTGCTTTGAAATAGATTTTTGGCTCGTATGACCATCTGTCGGGCCGTCCCGTTCCGCGGCGGGTGGAGTATCAGGCTTTTCCGGGAAGGGCTTCTTCTGCGGCGACGGGGCGCAACGAGGCGGCATATGCGCTCGTTCCGCCATCTGCTTTATTGATACCGTTCGCCGCTGACAGGCGTGTATCGCCCGTCACGAGGGAGGAGAGACGATTGCCGTGATGCAGAGTTGAGTTGTCCAAAATTAATATGCAGGCTTAGAAGGGGTATCACATGCATAAAAATCAACTGAACAGCCGTCCGTTGATTTACAAAAAAGACGGATACATTGGACTATCTAAAATTGACGGAACACCGATAATTCTGCCGAACCAGTACGTTATGCCAAAGTTAGCCGATACTTTGATGCCCTTCTGTTATCCTGCTTTTTCCGAAGGAATAGCTCCTGCTGCACTTCCTGACGGTTCAGTAGGATATATAGATGAAAAAGGTTCGGCCGCATTTCCGTTTATATATGAATATGCGTATCCGTTTATTGACGGATATGCTGCAGTGAAGTTCAAAGGAAAGTGGGGAATGATTGACCGCGCAGGGAATGAAATAGTCCCGTTCTCTTATGATTTGATTTTTTATGAGGGTACTGTCGACGACCGTATTGCTGTTGTAAAGAACGGGGAATTCGGGTATGTTACGACCGACGGGAGTGAGATCATCCCTTGTGCTTTTGATGTACCGATCGGAAGATGCTCAGGTAAGTTCAGCGAAGGTGTTGCTCCTGTTCTCTGCAGCGGAGAAGTGTTTTTTATTGATAAGGCGGGCAAAAGAGCTATCACCCTATCTGAGAGCTTTGATTATGTAGCGAGCTTTGCGCAGGGATTTGCCATGGTGCATCAATATAAAGATCATCATATATACCATGGATATATTGACAAAAAGGGAGGTTTGGCTGTTCCTGCTGAATATCGCCAAATCGGTGGTTTTTGCTCGGAAGGTGTTGTGCAGGTTTTATTTGATGGCGATATTGTCTATATAGACATGGCGGGACACATTGTTCTGCGTACCCAGTACGACGGAGTAACCTCTTTCCACGGCAACGTTGCGTGGGGACATAAAAATGGATGCTGGGAGAGCTTTGACCGTGAAGGCAAGGTACTGGCAAGAAATTTCCACTTTGATCGAGCGATCCCTTGTGAAGATAACAACTGGATTATATGGTCAGGTAAGGAATGTCAATGCGTGGATGCGTATGGAAATGAACTTTTGAGTCCTAAAGTTGTGCCCCTTTGCCCGTATCTTAATCTCTGTGAAAGTGATTGGATTCTCTATTGTTTGCGCAGATAACATTTACTGCTTCTCTTTTGGTTAAAAGTGAATAAAGGAGATGATAAGGTGGCAACTTTCTATTCTACAAATGGCCATGACAGTGTAGAGGACATCCCAAAAGATTATGATATGATAGTAAAGCAGAGTCAGGAGTTGTGCAAACAAATCGCCGGGTTTGAAAAGAAACAAATACTAATTCTTCAAACCACTGACAATAAAATCCACAAAGCAATCGTTGATTATTCCTTCGCTTCTGATTCAGATGCGGCAGAACAAGCGGTTATAAATATTATCGAAAAAAATACTATTATACGGCTTGTCTGTTGTTGGGCAGATGGCGCGTTCGATGTGCCTTCGTATAATTTCAGAAAGAAATTATGTGAATTGAATCCGAATAATGAAACAGCGCAGATGTTGTTGAACGGTGAGCATACATTTATTCTAAAAACGATCAAAGATTTTTCCCCCAAGAAAAACGCCTCAAAGACATTTCATCTTTGAGGCGCATTCTCCCGATCGGTTTATGAGTTTTAGGATTTCTTCCTTATGGGAAGCTGACACCGGACCCTCTTCAAAAACCTTTGAACAAAAAACAGGACAAGGTGAAGCGAAGCCGGTAGACTAGGATTTTCGCTTCCCCTTGTTCTGTTTATGCCATTAAGGTTTTCGAGGGGATGGGGGACCTTTTCCCAAAAGGTCCCCACTCATCGTATCCCCTTTACGGTTCGTCGTCTTCGTCGGCGAAGGGATTCCAGAGCGTGCCGTCCGCTTTTTTCTGCTTGTAAATGCGGATCAATTCATCAGATTTCTCAAAGATTTTGAGGACGGTCTGGAAGAGGTAGTACGCCATGACGAGGAGCACGGAGAGCACGAGCGCGGCGCCCGCTTCGAGCGGATGAAAATCGAAGAGGGAGGAGAGCACGGCGAAGCAGAAGACGAGCGCAAGCGACATCGCGCCGATGATCGCGCCGCGCTTCCAGGTGAGCGGGCGGCAGACCTCGAAGAGCACGAGCAGGCCGATCGCGGAGAGGAGCGCCGAGGCGATCGTTCCGAGCTGATCGCTCGGGATCGAGGAGGCGAACACCGCCGCGAACCCCTCCATGAGGAGCAGCAGGATGAGATTCGTCAGCCCGCCGGGAAGCGCCTGCCGCAGCACGTTCAGCATAAAGCGCCCCGTAACGCGCTCCTTGTTCGGCTCAAGCGCCAGAAAGAAGGCGGGAACGCCGATCGTCAGCGCGCTGAGCATGGAGAGCTGGATCGGTATGAGCGGGTACGGCAGATCGAAGAGCAGCGTGCAGAGCGAGAGCAGGAAGGAGTATATATTCTTGACGAGGAAGAGCGACGCCGCGCGCTGGATGTTGTTGATGACCCGGCGTCCCTCGCCGACGACGTGCGGCATGGATTTGAAGTTGGAATCGAGAAGCACGAGCTGCGCCACGCGGCGCGCCGCGTCGCTGCCGGACGCCATGGCGATCCCGCAGTCGGCGTCCTTCAAGGCGAGGACGTCGTTGACGCCGTCGCCCGTCATGGCGACGGTGTGTCCGGCGGCCTTGAACGCCTGGATGAGGCGGCGCTTCTGATCCGGCGTCACCCGCCCGAAAACGGTGTATTTCTCCGCGGCGTCGGCGTAGTCTTCGTCCGTCTTCAGCCGGGAGGCGTCTACCCAGCGCCCCGCGTCGCGGATGCCCGCCTGCCGGGCGACCTCGGAGACGGTGCGCGGGTTGTCGCCGGAGATGACGCGGACCGACACGCCCTGCTCGGCGAAGTAGCGGAAGGTATCCGGCGCGTCCTGCCGGATGCGGTTCGTCAGCGGGATCAGCGCCATCGGGAACACGCGCTCCGGCTGGAGACCGGCGGCGGCGTCGGGGACGCCGTTGTACTGCGCGAGCAGGAGCACGCGGAAACCGGCGCCGCTCAGCGCCTCCACGGCGGCCTGATACTGCGGGTACCGCGTACCGAGGATGAATTCCGGCGCGCCGACGAGAAACGCGCCCTGTCCCTCGTAGACGGCGGCGCTCCATTTCGTGGAGGAGGTGAAGGGGATGCGCAGGCGGCAGTCCCAGGATTCGCTGCCGCGGAAGCGTTCCATCATGGCGCGTTCCGTGTCGTTGTCCGCGTCAGTGAGCGCGTAGTACGCGCCGAGCACCTCGGCGACCCGCGCGGCGGGATAGTCGTTCTCCGCGAGGAGGACCGGATCGCCCGCGGCCATCTTGTCCTCGGTGATCGTGCCGGTCTTGTCCACGCACAAGACGTCCACGCGCGCGAGCGTCTCGATGCAGTTCAGATCCTGCGTCAGCACCTTGCGGCGGGAGAGGCGGACGACGCTGACCGCCAGTGCGACGCTCGTGAGCAGGTACAGCCCCTCCGGGATCATGCCGATCAGCGCGGCGACCGTCGCGGGAACGGCGCTGTGGATATCCATTTCCAGCACGTAATACTGCTTGAGGAAGATGCCGATGCCCATCGGGACGAGCAGGATGCCGATCACGCGGATCAGCCGCGTCAGCGACTGCATCATCTCGGACTTGGCGAGACGGACGTTCCGCTTCGCCTCCAGCGTGAGGCGGGAGGCGTACGACGCCGCGCCGACCTTCGTCAGCCGCGCCCGGCAGTGACCGGAGACGACGAAACTGCCGGAGAGCAGCGTCTCGCCGACGCTCTTGGCGATCTGGTCCGCTTCGCCGGTGACGAGCGATTCGTTGAGCAGGACGTCGCCGGTGACGATGACCGCGTCGGCGCAGATCTGGTCGCCCATGGAGAACTCGACGATATCGTCCCGCACGAGTTCCTCCGAGGAAACGGCGACCTTGCGCCCCTCGCGGACGGCGTCGTATTTGCTCGCGGACATGAGCGTCATCGAATCGACGGTGCGCTTCGCGCGGATCTCCTGGAAGATGCCGATCAGCGTGTTCACGAGCGCGATCAGCAGAAAGGACATGTTCTTGTAGGAACCGACCGCCAAAAGACATGCGGCGAGCACGACGAATATGAGATTGAAGAAGGTCAGCGTGTGCGAAAGGATGATCTGTTTCTCCGTTTTCGTCGGGGATTTGACGGGCGTATTGGCAAGCGCGCGTTCCGTGCGGAGCTTGACCTCCGCGGCGCTCAGGCCCTCCTCCGGGGATGCTTCCCGGACGGGGACCGGCGGCGGCGGCGCGAGAGCGGCTTTCTTTTTGTTGTTCAAGTTCATGAAACCACCTTGCTGTTGCGTACCGGATCGGAGGCGGCGATCCGTCTGTCATCATTGTAGCGGAAACGGGACGCGCCGTCAAGAGGTCTCCGCTCTTTTTACAGTTTGTCCACACTTGCGCGGAGATCCGAGACGCTGCGGTCTTCCCGTATATTATATCATAAACGGAAGATCTTTGCAACAAAGTGAGAGCAGATGCGCGGGTCGGATGTGAAAAATGCGGGGAGCGTCAAGATGCTCCTTGACAACGGCGCGGCGGCGGTATATAATGATGGCGGAGTATTATGACGTCCCGCGGGATGTCTTCGGAATACGATCCACCAGCAAGCGGAGGAATCAGAATGAACAGGGAACTGTATACGTTTATCACAACGAAACGGCATCATACGTTCCGGCATCCGTACGAGGGACCGGACGGCGCGGCGTACGCGGCGGCGGGGACGCCGATGCGCAGCCGCATGGCGGACCGCTTCGCCCGCCTCTGCGCCCAGGAGACGCCGCATTTCCTGCCCGGGCAGCAGCTCGCGTTTCTGCGCACCGTGACCGATCTGCCGGACGTCGTCAGCGCGGCGGAGTGGGAGGAGATCCGGCGGGAGCACTTCGTGCACGAGCTCGGATATATCTCGAATCTCAGTCCCGATTACGCGGGCGTGATCGCCGTCGGTCTCCTCGAAGCGAAGAAGACGGCGGACGAGGCGACGGCGCGGGAGATCGACGCCGTGCTCGCGCTCGCGGACCGCTACCGCGCTGCCGCCGAGGCGGAGGGGAAAAGTGAGATCGCCGCGACGCTCGCGCGCGTTCCGGCTCATGGCGCGCGGACGCTGCGGGAGGCTCTGCAGTTTCTCCGGATCCTGCACTGGTCCGTGTGGGCGGAGGGCGAGTATCACAACACGCTCGGACGGTTCGATCTCTATATGAAGCCGTATTTCGAGCACGATCTGGCGGCGGGGATCCTGACGGAGGAGTCCGCCTACGAACTGATCTGCGATTTCTTTCTGGACTGCAATATCGACAGCGATCTGTATCCGGGGATCCAGCAGGGCGACAACGGGCAGAGCATCATGCTCGGCGGCGTCGACGCGGAAGGGAACGAGGTGTACGGCCGCCTCTCCGTGCTCTGCCTGCGCGCGTGCGGCGAGATCCGCCTCATCGACCCGAAGATCAACCTCCGCGTCAGTAAGAAGACCTCGCTCGAGGTCTTCCGGGAGGGCAGCCGCCTGACGGCCGCCGGACTCGGCTTCCCGCAGTATTCGAACGACGACGTCGTCATCCCCGGGCTTGAGCGGCTCGGCTACGCGCACAAGGACGCCGCGAATTACGCCGTCGCCGCGTGCTGGGAGTTCATCATTCCGCGCGTCGGCGCCGACATCGCGAACATCGGCGCGCTCTCCTTCCCGAAGGTGATCGACCGCGCCTTCCATGAAAGCCTCTGCGCGAGCGCGACGATGGAGGCGTTCTGGGACGGCGTGACGGCCGCCATGCGCGCGGAGATCGACGCGATCACGGAGAAGATCCACGACGTATGGTTCGTTCCCGCGCCGTTCATGGATCTGCTCACCGCGGGCGAGGACATCTCCCGCGGCGGCGTGTATAACAATTTCGGGATCCACGGCACCGGCATCGCCTGCGCCGCCGATTCCCTCGCCGCCATCGAAAAGTATCTGTACACGGAGCATTTCCGCACGGCAGAGCAGTACGTGGCGGACGTGGACGACGATTTCTCCACCGACACGGAATTTCTCGCGGTGCTCCGCAACGAGGCGCCGAAGCTCGGACAGAACACCGGCGCGCCGGAGGTATGGGCGCGTCGTCTGCTCCACACGTTCGCGTCCCTCCTTGAGGGACGGAAAAACTGCCGCGGCGGGTGCTACCGCGCCGGGACCGGCACGGCGATGTATTATCTGTGGCACGCGGACGAGCTCGGCGCGTCGCCGGACGGCCGCCGCCGCGGCGAGCCGCTCGGAACGAATTTCTCCGCGTCGCTTTTCGCCCGGATGGACGGACCGGTCTCCGTCGTCGATTCCTTCACCTCGCCGGATCTGACGGAGACGGTGAACGGAGGTCCGCTGACGCTGGAGTTCCAGCAGAGCATGTTCCGCGAGCCGGAGGGCGTCGAGAAGGTGGCGCAGCTCGTGCGGTACTTCATCCAGTGCGGCGGTCATCAGCTGCAGCTCAACGCGGTCAGCCGCGATACGCTGCTCGACGCGCAGGCACATCCGGAGAATTACCCGCATCTGATCGTCCGCGTGTGGGGCTGGAGCGCGTATTTCGTGGAGCTCGACGCGTGCTATCAGAATCAGGTGCTCCGCCGGCAGGAATACACGCTGTGAACCGCACCGCGATCCTGTTCGATATCAAGGAGTTCGCCGTCCACGACGGACCGGGCATCCGCACGACCGTCTTCTTCAAGGGGTGCCCGCTCCGCTGCCTTTGGTGCCACAATCCGGAGGGGCTGTCTCCCAAGCCGGAGCTGATGACGAAGGAAGCGCGCTGCCGTCACTGCGGCAAGTGCCGCGAGGGCTGCACGCACGAGGCGTGCCGCCCGTTCGGACGCTGCCTGTACGCCTGTCCGGACGCGCTCATCACCGTCTGCGGCAAAGAGTACACGACCGAGGCTCTGAGCGAGCGGCTGCTGCGCAGCGCGTCCATTCTGCGCGACAGCGGCGGCGGCGTCACGTTCTCCGGCGGCGAACCGCTGATGCAGGCGGATTTTCTGCTCGAAATACTGGAGATCCTCACGCGGGAGGGGATCCATACCGCCGTGGAGACGAGCGGATACGCGCCGCGGGACGTTTTCTCGGCGGTCGCCCGGAGCGCGTCGATGGTGTATATGGATCTGAAGCTCGCGGATCCGGCGGCGCACCGCCGCTTCACCGGCGCGGACAACCGCCTGATCCTGGAAAACGCGGCGTACCTCCGCGCCAGCGGGACGGAGCACTGCTTCCGCACGCCGCTGATCCCTCATATCACGGATACGGAGGAGAACCTGGCGGCGCTCGCCGCCGTCGTGGGCTCGTCCCCGTGGGAGAAACTGCCGTACAATACGCTCGCCGGCGCGAAATATCCGATGCTCGGCCGCGTGTATCCTTATGACGAATGGAGGGGGGAACCATCATGATTTCCATCACCAAGATCACCCCCGGCGCCGCCGGGATCGCGGACGTCCGCACCGAGACGAGAGGCGGCGTGACCGCGTATTTCGTCAGGGCGGAGGCGGAGAGCGGCACCTTCCCGGCGGAAGCCGCCGTGAAGCTGACGCTCGCTCTGCCGGAGAAGATCGACGGGCGCATGGCGGACGTGCTGTACACGCCGTACTGGTGCCATCCGGAGTTCGGGCGGGATTTTTCCGATCTTTCGCCGAACACGCAGGCGCTCCTCTGGAAGGAGACGGACGGCCCGTACGGTTGCCTCCTTCCCGTCGCCGACGGCGCGTACGTCACGACGCTCTGCGCCGAGGAGGGCGAGCCGACGGCGGTCGTCTTTTCCTGGTGCGATTCGCTGAAGAAGTGCGACGTCTGCGCGTTCGTCGCGGCGGAGGGGGACGATCCCTACGCGCTGCTCGCGCAGTGCGCCGCCGAGGCGGCGCGGCGGCTCGGGAACGGGCTGAGAGTGCGCGCCGAGCGCCGGTATCCGGAGATCTTCGAATATCTCGGCTGGTGCTCGTGGGACGCCCTCATGATCTGGGTCAACGAGGAGGACCTGCTTGAGAAGTGCCGGGAGTTCCGCGAGAAGAACATCCCCGTCCGCTGGGCGATCCTCGACGACATGTGGGCGGACATCGAATGGTCGAAAAAGCTCCCGAAGTTCGCGCCGCGTTCGGAGATGTTCCCGGCCATGGGACCCTCGAAGATGAAGAACTTCAAGGCGGATCCGGAGCGCTTCCCGCACGGGCTGGGCGGATGCATTTCCCGCATGAAGGAACGGTACGGCATGAAGGTCGGCGTCTGGCATCCGACGTGCGGCTACTGGTCGGGGCTCATGCCCGGCGGTCCCGCGGCGGCGAAGCTCGCGGACGTGACGGTGCGGGCGCGGGAGAATATGATCCTGCCGGATCTCGGGGATCCGGGGCGCGCGTACAAGTATTTTGCGACGATGCACGCCTATTTCCGCGCCTGCGGGGCGGATTTCGTGAAGATCGACTGCCAGAGCCTCATCCGCACGAATTATAAGAACATGTTCCCCGTCGGGGACGCCGCGCGGAACCTGCACGCCGGGATCGAGGGGAGCGTCGGCGCGTACTTCGACGGCGCGCTCATCAACTGCATGTGCATGGCGAGCGAGAATATGTTCCACCGCACGACGACGGCGGTCACCCGCTGTTCGGACGATTTCCAGCCGGAGGACCGCGCGTGGTTCGCCAAGCATATCTCCCAGTGCTCCTACAACGGACTCGTGCAGGGACAGTTCACGTACGGCGACTGGGATATGTGGTGGAGCGACGACGAGCAGGCGATGAAGAACAGCATCCTCCGCGCGCTGAGCGGCGGCCCGATCTACGTGAGCGATCCGCTCGGGCGGAGCAGACCGGAGATCTTCACCCCGCTGTGTTTCTCCGACGGGCGGATTTTGCGCGCGGACCGCGTCGCCGTCCCGACGAAGAACTGCCTCCTGACCGATTGCACGGAGGCGGCGCAGCCGCTGTCCGTATTCAATTTCGTCGGCGAGACGGCGTACGTCGCCGCTTTCAACCTTCACACGGACGGCACGGCGGTCGAAGGGCGCCTGACGCGGGAGGATATCCCGGGACTGTCCGGCGACCCGCTCCTTCTGTACGAGTATTTCAGCGGCGAATGGCGGCTCTTCGCCCCCGGCGAGGAGATCGCCTTCACGCTGCGGGACGCCGACGACTTCCGGCTGTATTCTCTGACGCCGGTCCGGGACGGGATCGCGGTGATCGGGGACGCCTCAAAGTTCCTCTCCGCCCGCGCCGTCGCCGACGCGGGATGCGGATATATCCGCATGGTCGAGGGCGGGACGCTCAAGCTGTACAGCGAGAAGCCGATCCGATCCGTGACGGACGGGCGCGGGGAGGCGGTGCCGTTCACGCGGAAGGACGGCATGACCGAGATCCCGCTCGCCGCCGAGAATACGGAGATCCATTATACGATCTGATCCGCAAATAAAGATCCCCCCTTCACCGTGCGGCGAAGGGGGGATTTTGTGCTGCAGAGGGATTACTTCTTGTAGAACGGACCGTAGTTGGCGCAGGCGCGGTAGTCGGCGCCTTCCTTGTCCATGCCGAACGCGTTCCACGCGGCCGGACGGAAGATCTTCTCGATCGGAACGTTGTGCATGGCGACGGGGATGCGGAGCATCGAGCAGAACGTGATCAGATCCGCGCCGATATGGCCGTAGCTGATCGCGCCGTGGTTGGCGCCCCAGTTGTTCATCACGTCGTAGGCGGTGCGGAACGGACTGCCTTCCTTGCCGTCGCAGCGCGGTGTGAACCACGTGCACGGCCACGTGTAGTCCGTGCGCTTCCAGAGGATGTCCGTCACCTCGGCGGGCAGATCGACCGTCCAGCCCTCGGCGATCTGGAGCATCGGCCCGAGACCGTCCACGAGGTTGAGGCGGATCATCGTCGCGGGCATCTCGCAGTCCGTCACGAAGCGGGAGGAGTATCCGCCGCCGCGGAAGTAGCCGAGATCGGCGTAGTTCCAGGTGGTGTTGTCCATGATCGCCTTCTGGTCTTCGGGGGTGATGTTGTACCACGGCTTCATGAGACGGGTGCCGTCGGCGGTGCGCGCCTGACCGTTGGCGTCCAGGCAGCAGGCGCCGGAGTTGATGAGGTGGATGAAGCCGCCGTTCTCTTTCGCGTGGCCCTCGATATCATATCCGGTGCAGCGCTTGACGGCTTCCGGGCTCCAGTAGGTGCGGACGTCGGCGAACATCTGCGCGCGGTTCGTGAGCAGCTTCATGAAGAGCATGCCGAGGCCGTTGAGGATGTCGTTTTCGGTGGCGAGGATGTACGGCTCGCGGGCGCCGTTGTGGTCGAAACTCGTGTTGAGCATCGCTTCCGGGAAGTCGCAGTTCGGATAGAAGTCCGTCCACTGGCGCTGACCCTGGAAGCCGCCGGCGATGGCGTTGTGACCGACCGCCTCTTCCTCGCAGCCTGCGGGAAGGTTCTTGTTGCCGTTCATCAGATCCTTGATGATGAGGTACATCTTCAGGGTGAATTCCCAGTCCTTGTCCTTCTCCTCGCGGGTCTTCTGCATTTCCTTCGGGTTCTTGTCGAAGCCCTCGTGGACGTTGGCGTCAGCCCACTTCTTCAGCTTCTCGTATTCCTTCTCGTCATAGATGCCGAGCGTCATGCGGCGGATGATCTCCACCTCGTCGACGGACTCGACGCGCATGCCGAGATATTCCTCGATGAACTTGGAGTCGATGATGGAACCGCCGATGCCCATCGTGATGGCGCCGATCTGGAGGTAGGATTTGCCGCGCATGGTAGCGGCGGCGACGGCGGCGCGGCCGAAGCGGAGCAGCTTTTCCTTGACGTCCTCGGGAATGTCCGTATCGTCGGCGTCCTGTACTTCATGACCGTAGATGCCGAACGCCGGCAGACCCTTCTGCGCATGGGTGGCGAGGACGGAGGCGAGATACACGGCGCCCGGACGCTCCGTTCCGTTGAAGCCCCAGACCGCCTTGATCGTGTTGCGGTCCATGTCCATCGTCTCGGAGCCGTAGCACCAGCAGGGCGTCACGGTCAGCGTGATGGCCACGCCCTCGCGGCGGAACTTCTCTTCGCAGGCGGCGCTCTCCGCGACGCGGACGATCGTGGTGTCCGCGATGACGACCTTTACCGGTTCGCCGTTGGAATAGCGC
>JAEEGL016207991.1_pt1 | contig 18151 bp, 19 predicted proteins | sample 9134231 | NCBI WGS metagenome assembly JAEEGL01 (sample SAMN16246548, study PRJNA631951) | gut metagenome | biome: gut microbiome; feature: rumen; material: fiber-attached | host: Bos | place: Iran: Karaj | collected 2018-10 | reverse complement strand
TGAATTCAAATTCATGTAAAACATTTGCAGGCGCAATATAACGATTATAATAAGCTACTCTAAGTTTGACTATGAGCCATATAACTAGCCAAATACCACTAGTAAGAAAGGTAAGTAAGATGTGTACCCATGTTTCTTTGGAAGTAAACCATTTTTCAAAACTATTCATAAAATCACCAGTTTCATTATAACACTTTTTTTAAAAATATTCACAAATAAAGAACAAAAAAATAATTAATATAGGTGATAAAAAATGGGAATATTTGATTTAAAAAAAAGCTAAATAATAAAGACAAGTAAATGCTAGTCTTTATTGGGAAATAAATTCATATAGTATTGTATATGATATAATACTAGGTAGAGTTAGGTGATGGAATGAAATCAAAGTGTCTATATTTTATTTTTGTAGTAATTATAGTTGTAATATCTATAATAGTTTTACTCCAACATAATAAGTTGGATAAATATAATACAGTTTATACAATTAACGTTGATAATAAGAATGAACAAAAAGATAGCCAAATAGTTATTGGTAAGCAAATACCAAAAGACATTAAACAATATAATACTGGAGATGAAGTAAGAAATGATTTTCCTAATCAATTATTTTACTTCAAACACGTAATAAAAAATGGAATAGTAAAAGAAAGCTATATAGAATTTATAATAAGTGATGATATGGCTGATACTAATCCAGGTTTGACTTTGGGAGTATATGAGATTAAAGGATATGAGAAGGACTACGAAAACAATAAAGAAGTATTATTGAAATCCTTTGGAAAATCTTATTGTGAAGAGAATAATTCTTATATGCATTGTGTAGCAGATGGATTCTACGCTAATGTCTATCAAAGTGGATATATTGAAGTAGGAAAAGATTTTTGGATTTGTTACATAACAGAAAGTGGCGCATCTCGCTGCGATTTTGGGAAATAGCTAAGGGAGGTATTATTATGATATATATTGTTAGACATGGACAAACAGATTATAATGTTATAGGTATGTATGGTGGTAGAATTGATGTCCCCTTAAATGACGTTGGTATTAAGCAAGCTCAGGAACTTCATGAAAAATTAAAAAATATAAAATTTGATTTAGTGTACTCAAGCCCATTACAAAGAGCATTTAAAACAGCTCAAATCATTTGTGACAATGAAATAATAAAGGATGACAGAATAATAGAAAGAGACAATGGTGAATTAGAAGGTAAGTTAAAAACAGAAATAGATGTATTCCCTGATTTCAATGATCCAAATGAAACCAGATATAATATTGAAAATATAGTTGTTTTTAGAAATAGAATATATGATTTTTTTGAAGATATAACAAAAAACCACTCTGGTAAAAATATACTTGTAGTTACTCATGCTGGTGTTGGAATATATGCAAGATGTTTCTTTGAAGGTGAGCCTAAAGATGGCAATTACTCTAATTATAAATTAGGTAACGGTAAGGTATTAACATATAAGATTTAGTATAATTATGATATACTGAAGGTAAGGAGATAAAATGAAAAGAAAAATAAAACTATGTTTATTAGCACTTTTATTAGTTTTTACGCTAACAGGATGTGGTGAAAAAGATAATAAACCTACTAATAATGAAAACGATAATGTTCAAAAACAGGAAAATACAAACGAGAATAAAAAGAATGATAGCAATCAAAATAATAGCGTTGTCTATGATGACGAGATTATCGAATTCGATGATGCAGACAATACACCAGCTGAAGAAAAAATTACTATAGAAAAGGTAATCAATTGTGAGGGATGTGTATATGCTTATTTTAGTGGTGAAGGGGATAAAGCTAAAAAATTAGGTGATACATTAACTGCAGATGAATATACTAATGATGTTACCAAATTAAAAACAAGTGGTGGTAAACAAAGACACAATTTCTTTGGTTTAGTTTTAAATGGTAATACTATTGCAAAAGCTTATTCTTGTATTTTAAAGGGCAGTAAAATATATTGTATTCAAGGCTCTACTGATGGAGCTTATCATACAAATAATATTGGTATTCTAAATCAGATATTTACTGCAAGTCAATGCAAAACTTTATCTGATGGTCATAACTACTGGTGCACAGATGGTAATTATAATGGTAATTCTAAAACATCTGGATATACTGCTTTACATTATGAAACAAGTTGTACAATATATGGATCAGATTCTAATACTGGTAAATTGATTTGTCATTAAAGACTAGAGAAATCTAGTCTTTTTTTGATATACTATTTATAGATATAGGGCAGGTGATAACATGGATAATTTTGAAATAAAGCAAAGACTAAAAGAAGAGATTATTCAAAGTACCAATGAAGAAGTCTATTTGTATTATGATAAGAATATTGTAGATGCGGTAAGAGACACAATTGTTGAACAGATAAGTAATGCAAAATATGGCAAAAACTTTTATATTGATAGATTTGATATAACAAGTGGAGAGAATAAAGAAAATGAAAGAATGTTCTACGTAAAGGGATCATTATACCGACATAATGCAAGTGAAGCACACTATTTTGCTTATAATAGTAATAGTGAATTTATTGGCCAAATTAGAATATCAGTACTTAATGATATTCCACCTACAACAGTTGAAATGGAGTATAAAACTGAATCTGAGTACCGAAATAAAGGAAATATAACAGTACTTGCGAGAGATGCTTTTATAGATGTGTTTGAAGAAAAACTATATGATGGAAAAAGAGTTAGAGAGGGAGCACCACAAAGCTGTATTGATTCAATTTTTGTAAATATTAATTCTGACAATTATGCTAGTTTGGCTGTTGCAAAAAAACTTGGATTTGATGAAAAGGGATATTTGTATATAGAAGATTATGAAAAGCAGATTAGTAAAAAATCTTCTACTAAATAATTAAAAAGGCTATATGTGTATAGTCTTTTTATTGTATATAATAGTTTTTGTTATGAATTTGTGTTATATTATGTGTACACAGAGTATGAATATCTTTAGATAGGAGGAATTGTATGGAATCATTAAATTGGATGCGTCTAGATAATGCTGCATTAATTTATCCTCCAGCAATTAAGAAAGACTATGCAGCAATGTTTAGACTTACTATTACTTTTATTGACAAGATTGATGAAGAGTTATTAAAAGAAGCTCTTGCTAATACACTTGTTAGATTACCATCTTTCTCATATCGTTTAAAAAAAGGTTTATTTTGGAATTATTTTGAAAAGATAGATGGAATACCACCTATTCTTCATGATGTTAAAAACCCATTAAATAAGATTAATGTACGTAACAATAATTACTTTTTATTTAGAGTTAGAGTATATGAGAATAGATTAGCTTTAGAATTCTTTCATGCTTTAACGGATGGTACTGGAGGAGTAACTTTCTTATTAACTTTATCCAGAGAGTATATAAGGCTAAAATATGGGGCAAATATTCCATATACAGATAAGATCTTAAACCTAGCTGATAAACCTAAAAAAGAAGAGTTTGAAGATAGTTTTAAAAGATATAGTGGAGACCATGGATTTGTTCCTAAGGAAAGACCGGCTTATCACTTAAATGGGACATTATTACCAAGTAATATGTTAAATATTATTACTGGTAAAATGGATGTAACTAAAGTAAAAGAATTGTGCCATAAATATGATTGCACTATTACTGAGTTATTAACTAGTATTATGTTTTTATCACTTCAAGAGATTCAAAAGAAGAATCATAATAAAACTAGTAAACCCATTAAAGTATCAATACCAGTTAACTTAAGAAGATTCTTTAAATCTGTTACTCTTCGTAATTTTTCGTCTTATGTTAATCCTAAGTTAGATACTAGTTTAGGTGAATATACATTTGAAGAAATAATTAGAGAAGTAAAAGCTCAGTTAAGCTTTATGGTTAATGAAAAACGCCTTCGTTCTAAATTTACTGGTAATGTAAAAGCAGAACGTAATTTCTTTGTTAGAGTCATGCCAAGCTTTATTAAAAAATATGTTTTATCATTAAGCGATTATTTTATGGGTGATAGATATTGTACTACTACATTTTCTAATTATGGACTAATTAATATTCCTGTGGAAATGCAAAAATATATAACAGAAATGGGCTTCATGTTAGGAAGAAGTCGTACTAAACATGGATCTATTGGCTGTATATCATGTATGAATAATTTATATATTACTTTTACAAGTAGAATTAAAGAAACAGAATTTGAAAGACTTTTCTTTACTAAGTTAGTAGAACTTGGTATTGAAGTGTCAATAGAAAGTAATGAAGGAGGTATATAATGTATTGTTATAAATGCGGTGTTAAATTAAAAGAAAACGTTAAAAGATGTCCTCTTTGTAAGACATATTTAAAGTATGCAAAAGATAGCAATGAATTAGCAGCATATTCTAATATTATTGATGATGTTGGTGAACATATAGATTTTAAATATATAACTAAAATAGTATTACTTGTACTTTTCTTAGCTGCTGTAATAACAGCAATATGTAATTACTGTATAAGTGGAAAGATTACTTGGTCTATATATGTTATTTCGTCTATTATATGTTTAGCTTCTTTACTATCATTTATGTATTTTAAGAAGAAATTATTCCCAGCTATTCTAACTTTATTGGGATTGGAAAATTTATTATTTACGATTGCTTTTATTAACAATGGAATGCATTGGTATTTGTATTTAGTAATGCCTGATATTCTAGCAGTATGGTTAATTATTACATTATCTATTTATATTGTTAAAAAACAAAAGAGAAACTTAATGAGAGACATACCTATAGTATTATTTGTTATATCTTTAATCCTTGTTGTCACGGAAATATTAATAGACTTATATATTAGGAACACAGTTAAACTAGCTTGGAGTTTATATGCTTCTATTCCTATATTAGTAATAAGCTTAATATTCTTCTGTGCCTCATTTAATAGGACTATTGTAGAAGAGTTAAAGAAAAGAGTATTTATTTAGTAGGAGTTAAAATGGATACTAATAGAATATCAAAATCAGATTTTTTAAAACTAGATGAAAAGGACCTAATGTTTATTACAAACCCGGGTAGAATGGGTGATGAAGATGGTTCTACATTTATTATTAAGGACGGTAATAGTTTTACTATTTATAGAGTAGACGGATGGATGTATGGAAAAGATCCAGAAATATCTTTAGATGATGCTAGAAAACAATTCCCAGAATGGTCTAATACTTGGAAAGAAGGAGAGAGTAGTAAAGGTAAATATAAATACCTTTATATGGGATTTGGTAATGGATTATGTGTCGATCGTTCTATTTACGATGAGTATGAACCATATCTTAATTCGATAGTAGAAGAACATTTAGAAGGTAAAACCAAAGAAGATAAAGAAAATCTAAAATATGCAGAAGTTTTTAATGCTTGGGAAATAGCTTTTACTAATATGATTAAAGATAAACAGTATGTGTTAAAGAAAGTAAATAAAATAGATTGAGTAAAATCAATCTTTTTTTATGATATAATTATCTTGGTGATTATATATGGTAAGAATAACTGTTTTAAACGATAATAGATGTAGTAATGATAACCTAGAATGTGAGCATGGATTATCATTATTAATTGAAGATAAGAATAGAAAGATACTATTTGATACTGGACAAACTGATATTTATTTAAAAAATGCAGAGAAGCTTGGAGTAAGTTTAGATGATGTTGAAGCAATTGTTCTTAGTCATGGTGACTATGATCATGGAAATGGTCTTAAGTATTTTAATAAGAAGGTTAACTTAATATGCCATCCAGACTTCCTAAATAATAGGATTAGTAAAAGAACAGGTAAGTTTGATGGATTAAATCAGAATTTAGACGAACTTAATAACAAGTTCAATGTTGTAATTACTAAAGAGCCATATAAGGTAACAGATAACATATATTATTTAGGTGAGATTGAAAGAATAACAGATTTTGAAAAGGGAAAGAATCTTCCTATGACTGATGATAACGGAGAAACATATAAACATTTAGATGATTCAGGAATTGTTATAACAACTGATAATGGCATTATAGTAATATCTGGATGTGCTCATAGTGGAATATGTAATACGATTGAATATGCTAAAAAAGTAACTAATTGTAATAATGTATTAGCAGCTATTGGAGGTTTCCATTTAAAAGAAGTTGATGAGCAGACTGAGAGTACTATTAAGTACATGAAAGATAATAATATTAAACAAATATTAGTAGCTCATTGTACAAGTGATATAGTATGCGATGAATTTAAGAAACAGTTACCAAGTGAAACTACAATTGTTGAAACTGGCAAAACTTATGAGTTTTAAACAAATGAACAAAATAGATTGAATAAAATCAATCTTTTTTTATGTTATAATAAACGCGGATGCAGTTAAAATAGGAAGGATTGATTAATATGTATAAAAATATATTTATAATTGGACCTGGTAGATCTGGTAAAACTACTTTAGCTAAAATGATTAATAAAAAATATGGTTATAGTATTATAAGTATAGATGATATTGTTACTTCTTTAGAAACATTTTCAGAGTTAGATATTAATTGGAAAACAGAAAATAGAAAGGCTTCTGAAAAGATGGCTCCATTTCTTATTAAATATATAAAAGAATTATCAGAAGGGAATAAGTTTTATGATGGATGCAAGTGTGTAATAGAGGGAACTGATGTTGATTTTGAAAAACTAATTCCTAATATAAATCAAGAAAAGACACTAGTAATTGGTTTAACTTATAATGATAAGACTAAAGAAGACTTATTTAATAGTATTAGAAAATATGATACTGAAGATGATTGGTCATATTATTTAAGCGATGATGAGTTAATGGAACAATGTAATCGTTATATTGAAATAAATTCATTCTTTAATAGTAAATTAAAAGAGTATAATATACCTACTTTTGATACTTCATTTGATAGAGAAAAAGTTTTAAATTATATTATGGATAATTTAGAGGACTTAGAAAATGGGAAGAAAGACACAAATTAAATGTAATGGTGATGATTCTAGATTTGAAGAAGTAGCTACATTTATTCATAATAGATTTGGTAATTCAATTAAATACATTGCTGACGTTGCGGGTGGTCAAGGTATGTTATCAAGAATATTAAATAAAAAGTATAATTATGAATCTGAAGTAATAGATCCTAGACATTACCAAGTTGTAGGTGTTAATAATCGTGAATGTGAATACAAAAGTGATATGGCGGGATTTTATGATTTAATAATAGGACTTCATCCAGATGAAGCTACTAGGGAAGTAGTCGAATCAGCAAAAATTAAACCAGTACTAGTGGTACCTTGTTGTAATTTCTGGGATCGAACTAAAAAGTTAGGAACTAAAGAAATGATTACTGAAATATCTAAATGGTTAGATGAGAATAATATTAAATATGAAGTAGTTACTTTTAATTTTAAAGGTCCCAAAAATATTGGAATATTAACTTATAGATAAAAAAATAGACTAGAGAAATCTAGTTTTTTTTATTATAATATTTTTCGTTGGGATGATTTGTATGGATAAAGAAAAGAAATACAATGGAATAATAACAAATTTAGTTGTTAATAGTAATAAACTCAGTAAAGAACAAAGGATTAGAACTATTACTATATCAGATCTTCATAGCTATACAAGCAATGATAATAGAGCAACTAGATTAGCTTTAGCTATTAAAAATGAGGATCCTGATATTATATTTATTGCTGGAGATATTTTTAATGGTGGAAAGCCATGGAATGGTGGAGAGAAGTTAGATAAATTCAAAAGATTTGTTTATGATATTTCCGAAGTAGCTCCTGTATGTATTACCTGGGGTAATCATGATTTAAGAGGATTAAATCCTAGTAATATTGATATTAGAGTAGATAATTTACTTTGACTAAAAGATGTAAGGCCAGGGAGTGTTTTCCCTCTTTATAACGATAGAGTAATTGTTAACGGAATGGAAATAATCGGTTATGTCCCAAAATTTGAATTAATGGAAGGCATTGGTTTAAAAACTCAACATCATGGAGTTGCTCATGACCAGTTCATTAAAGATTATCATAATGAGGGTATTAAATTTACTAATACTAAAGATGTTGTTAATATTTATTTAGGCCATGATCCACACTTAATTGCATCATCTGAAAATGGTGTCGGATTAAATGATTTATCAGTATGTGACTTCTTTGTAACTGGGCACTTACATAATGGCTATAAAACAGTATTAGATCCAATAAGTAAAGTTAAAAAGATAATTACTGGAAAAGGATTAAAATCCATAGAATTAGATAAAGGCTTAACTGATCAAATATTAGGATTAGTTAATAGACATGGAGAGCATATTTCTTGGTCAAGAAGACCGTGGTTAGGAATGATTAATCTTTGTCGAGGTATTGTCTATATAGATGATAATTCACAGCAGAAATATCTCCAATTACCAGATGGAAAGTTTTATAAGAATAAATCAGATGAAGATAATGTTCAAATATGGAATCCAGTTATGGAAGAAATAGCAAGAATGGAAATATTAAAAAACAATTTGCATTTTATGCTAATCTCTGAAGGAATATCTCCGTATTTCTTCCCGCTAGAAAATGTTGCTACTGTAAATGTAGTGGATATAGTAGGTAAAGATGTAAAAGTAAAGAAAAAAGTAGATAGAAAAAAAGCCAGTTAATCTGGCTTTATTATTTATTTAATATAGTTTTAATATTATCTATATAATTTTTATAATTAATAATTTGATTAATTAATTCATTAATGCCTTCATCTTGAGGACGATTATTAATTAGATAGTCTAACCATTGTAATTTACCATCCCAAGAGCCAAGTATAGCACTATCAATATCTTGTAGATCTTTTCCATATTCCTTTTTGTATTCTTCTACATAAGATTCATAATAATCTAGATTTAATTCATTACCATTATGACAATTAGTATAAGCACTTTCTACTAAAGAAAAAGTTGGATGATTTCTATATACTGCATCAAAATCTACTAAATAGGGTTTATTATCTTTCCATATAATATTTAAAGGCTTAAAATCGTTATGGCATAAACATAAATAGCTATTTGCGACATCAACGGATTTATTGCAAGAATCTATTACGTCTTGTATTTCATTTATATTTAGATTTAACTTTTTAATATGACATGGTAACCAAGTATCTATTTGTAACTTATGCATTCTTGCTTGTATTTTCGCTAGTTCTTTAATTTGTTCTAGATTTAACTCTCCTTCATTATAGTTATCTCCATCAATATAAGGATAGATAATATAATAATGGCTATTGTAATTATAAATATCTGTTAAGGGCTGAATACAAGGTATTCCATTATCATTCCATATCTTACTGATTCTTAGCTGTTCTTCACGTTCTTTAAGATTATTAGTATCAGTAAAATTATATTCTTTTAATATATATTTATTCTTATCAGTAGTAATTAGATAAACATAGTTTTGACTACCAGCAGTTCTTTCTACATTTATTACTTTATCGTTATAAATATGATTAAAAGCTTTTATTAAGTCTTCCATAATACTCACCATATATATTATATCTAATAAACAAACAAAATTAAATGGATATTATGATATAATGAAAATAGATAATAGGAGATATAATTATGAGCAACGAAAGTTTATTTACTGATAAACAAGAGGAAAAATTCTATGTATGTAGTGAGAAAGCTAGTGATGAAGAAAATGAAAAATCATTATTATCTTTTTTTACCGAGCTAGTTGATAGAAGAAGAGATGATCCATATGAAGGTGGATTGCAAGCTTGTGCTGTTATTCTCCCTGATAGAAGTGCTATGAAAATATGTGAGGAAGATGGTATAGCACCTCATTATCATACTTTTGTTAATTTAATTAAGCATTTGAATAATGATCATAAATATTTCACTTTAAAAGGCAATAGTAACTTTATGCTAACAAATCCCGAAAGAAAGCAATTAATTGAAGAGGGTGTAGAAGTAAGAATACTCGATGGAAAAAGTGAAATTAATTTTATTATTAATTCTAATCTTGCTGTTTTATCAGAGTATCAGGTTGAAATGGTATCAAAATTAATATCTGCTTGTAAAGTTCTAAAAGATAATAAAACTTATGATACAGTACAAGTAGGATTTCATAATCCTGTTTGTGAAATTGATTTTGATGATTTATCTAACGAACACTATTCTAACTTATTGAATGGAATAAAAGACTTAGATAAAACATCAAATAAAAGCATGTAAACTTGCTAAATATTCATATTATGTTATAATAGCGGGCGGTGATGGAAATGAAAAGCAAATCAGAAAGAGTTAGTGACTCAATATCCAATTTAAAAACTGGTATAGTTTATTTATTTAAACATATGACTAAAGATTTTGAGAATAATAAAGTAGGAAAGAATACCTATAATTCTATATCTAAATCATTAAAGAAACTGCATTCAGTTCTAAAAGGGTTACAAGAAGAAATAACATATAAGAATGATAAACTAGATGAAATTAGAAAGATTAATCTTTCTCTTATGCCTTTATATGAAGAAGGAGACTATGATACTATTTTTAGAGAAATATCTAAAATTAATAATGCTTCATGTGAAGTAAGTAAAGAGATCGATAGAAGTAGACTTAATTCCTTTAAAAAGATATTTAGTACTCTTCCAGATGGTTTTCAAGAAAGATTAATTAAAATAGATAGAACAGATAAAGGAGTATCATTTAAGACAAAAGGTGTAGACAACGTCAAATTCTTAAATGAGAATTATTTAAATGTTAAGTATAACTTTAAAAAAGTAAAAGGTGAAACTTTAAGTATAAGTGAAGCTAATAAAGAATTAATAGAAAAGTGTAATAATATGATTAAATCTAATGATACTAGTGATAAAGAAGTGTATTTAAGTATGAAGTCTTATATTGAAGGTTATTCTAAATCTGAAATAATAATAGATAATTTATTAAAGATACAAGAATTATGTGATTCATTTGAGTATTCTTCATTAAATAATGTAGTTAAAACAATGATTACTAAATATAACAATATATATTTAGACAATGTTGAAAAGTATAATAAAGAATCATCTAAGAGACCATTAGTAAAAAGTATATAATTAGGACTAGAGCAATCTAGTCTTTTTTATTTCAAATTATGGTATAATTTCTATAGGATGTGATGCTTATGAATAATAATCTTGGTTATAAAGAATTATCATCTATGAATAAAGAAGAAATAATGGAGTTATTTAAAACCCAAGAAGAGGGATTAAATAATAAAGAAGTTATTAGAAGATTAGATGAATATGGTGAAAATGTTGCTAATAATAGAAAGAAGAAAACCCCTTTATATTTCATATTTGAAGCTTTTAAAGATAAGTTTGTATTAATACTAATTCTTTTAGCAGTAATTGACTATTTTACTGATGATAAAGTAGGAGCTTTTATAATACTTGGTATTACTTTAATAAGTGTTATTATTAGATTTACTCAAGATTATTCAACATATAAATTTAATGAAAAATTAAAAGAGCAAATTCGAATATTTACCGATGTAATCCGTGATGGAAAGCAAAAAGAAGTAAGACAAGAAAAAATAGTATGTGGTGATATTATCACTTTAAGTGCTGGAAGTGTAATACCTGCTGATTTATACTTGTTTGAAAGCAAAGACTTATTTATTAATCAGTCATCTTTTACGGGTGAAAGTGATGCTGTAGAAAAGAATATTCATGTTAAAAGTAAATCATCTGATCCAATTGATATTAATAATATAGCGTTAATGGGTTGTAATGTAATAAGTGGTCAAGGAAAAGGTATTGTTGTTAAGACTGGACTAGATACATTTATAGGTAATATGAATAAGAAAAAGGAAGTAGTAAAAGAAGAGACTGCTTTTGATAAAGGAATGAGCCATATTACTGGTTTACTTATTAGATGCATGGTTGTTATATGTATCGTAGTATTTATTATATATGGACTAATAAGAGGTAATATGAGTGAAGCTATATTATTCTCATTATCGGTAGCTGTTGGTATTACTCCTAGTATGCTTCCAATGATTGTTAATGTTAACTTAACTAAAGGAAGTAAGTCTCTTGCTAAAAAGAATACTTTAGTTAAAAGTATTAAGTCTATTCAAAATCTAGGATCTATGGATGTATTATGTACTGATAAAACAGGTACTCTTACCAAGAATAATATTGAACTTCAGAAATATATAAATGTAGATGGAAAAGATGATGACTATGTACTTAAATGTGCTTTTGTTAATAGTTATCTAAGTACAGGTTATAAGAACATAGTAGACAAAGCGATTACTCAATATGCTAAGAGTCATAATGTTGATATATCTGATTATAAAAAGATCGATGAGATTCCATTCGATTATATGAGAAAAAGATCTTCTATAGTTGTTTCTTATGAAGATAAATATAGAGTAATTTCTAAAGGTGCATTAGAAGAAATAACTAAAGTATGTGATATGGCTCTTGTTAATGGAGAAGAAGTACCAATTAATAAAGAGATTATTAATAAAGTTAACAAGAATGCAGAAGATTTAGCTAAACAAGGTATGCAAGTAATTGCTCTTGCTATTAAGCCTGAATATGAAGGTGTAGATAAATATGGAGTAGAAGACGAAAAGAATTTTACATTAATTGGTTTAATTGCTTTCTTAGATCCTCCTAAGCCTTCGGCTGAAGTTACTATTAAAAAATTAAAAGAGTATGGCGTAGATATTAAGATTTTAACTGGTGATAATGCTTTTGCTACAAGAAATATTTGTAATGCTGTTGGTATCGATAGTAAAATCCTAACCGGAAAAGAAATAGAAGAATTAAATGACTATGAACTTGGAAAGATTGTAGAAGAAGTAGATATCTTTGCTAGAATGAATCCAATGCAAAAAGAAAGAGTGGTTTCTATTCTTAGAAAAAATGGCCATACTGTTGGTTATATGGGTGATGGAGTAAATGATGCTCCTGCTTTAACGGCATCAGATGTTGGTATAAGTGTTGATAGTGGTACAGATATTGCTAAAGAATCAAGTGATATTATTCTACTAGAACAAAACTTAGAAGTAATCCATAATGGAGTAATTGAAGGAAGAACAGTCTATGGTAATATCTTGAAGTATATGAAACTTGCACTAAGCCAAGACTTTGGTGACGTATTTAGTATTTTTATAGCAAGTATCTTCTTACCATTCTTACCTTTACTACCTATTCAAATGCTTATTCAAGACTTTATCGTTGAATTATCACAAATTGGTATTCCGTACGATAATGTAGATGATAGTTTCTTAAAAACTGTTAGAAAGTGGGATATCAAGTCTATTGGAAGATTTATGGCTATATTTGGTATTATTTCATCAATTACTGATGTTGTTGCCTTTATTATTTTTTGGAATATCTTTAAGTATAATTCACTTGATATGCAAGCCTATTTCCAAACAGCATGGTTTGTTGAATGTATTGTAACGGAAACCTTAATGATATTCTATGTAAGAACAAATCATATTCTTAAATCGAGACCAAGTAATACTTTACTAGTATTAACTTTATTAACTATGGTTGGTTCTATATTTGTACCAATGCTATTAAGCTTTACTCAAGGCTTTAACTTTGTAATGCTTCCAGCAGTATATTACTTATACTTACTTGGATTTGTCGTATTATATGGAATAATAGCACAGATAGTAAAAAGATTATACATTAAAAGATACGGAGAATGGTTTTAATAAAATGACTCATAAGAGTCTTTTTTTGTAAAGTATTTTAAAAGAGATTAAGCTATATAGTAGACTTATATTATAATATTATATGAAGGTATTTATTATGGAGAATAATAAAAAGAATAAATTATTATTAATTTTAGGAATATTACTTGCTTTAATAGTTATAGGCTATGTTGTTTTTAGTATGACTGCGGGTAATTTCTTTAATAGTGGATCTAAACTTGTATTAATAGAAGGAGATACTTATCTTTTAGGTCATGGAACTTCTTATACTAGTTCTGATGAAACGATTGTAAGTATTAATGAAAAGGGAGAACTTTTAGCACATAAATCAGGATCAGCTATTATCACTTATTTAAAAAATGGTAAAAAGATAAAGTATTATGTTTCTGTTAAAACGGATGATGAATCAGTTAAAGTAGTAGGGGTTTCTTTCTATAAAGAGATCTTAGAATTAGAAGTGGGAGACGAAGAAGTACTTGAGTACCATCTCACTCCTGATAATGCAACAAATAAAAGTGTTTCTTGGTTTTCATCTAATGAAAATGTTGCAACGGTAGAAGAGGGAAAAGTAAAAGCATTATCTCAAGGAGAAGCAGAAGTTACTATAATGGCTGGTAATAATACAACAGCTAATATAAAAGTTAAAGTTAAAGAGAAAAAGGAAGATAAACCAATTACTTTAGATAAACAAGAAATATATATGTATAACGGAGTAAGTACTAGTGTAGTAGCTGACTCTAATAACAATGATTTATCATGGAGTAGTAGTGATAATAATATCGTATCTGTTAATAATGGTGTTATCAGTTCTACTGGTGTTGGAGATGCAACTATAATTGTCGAAACGGACGATGGTCAAAAGACTGAGGTAATAATCCATGTTATTGATGAAAATCAAAATGAAGTAGAAAAAGTTAACAGATTATATTTTGATAAAGAAAGATTAGATATAGAAGTAGGTAGTTCATATACTTTATCTTTAAAATATGAACCAAATAATGCTGTATTAGATACTATAACTTGGCTTAGTAGTAATAGTAATGTTGTTAATGTTAATCAGTATGGTGTTATTACTGCCCGTAGTATTGGTACATCTACTATTACTGCAAAAAATGCAAATGGTATATCTGCATCTATTAATATTATGGTTAAAGAAAAGTTTATTAATGTATCAGCTGTATCATTAAATAAAAGTGAAATTAATCTTAATGAAGGTGAAAGTGAAAAATTAGTAGTTTCTATTAATCCAGTTAATGCTTCTAATAAGAATATCATTTGGAAGAGTAGTAATGAACAGATAGCTTCCGTTAGTGAAGATGGACTTGTTGTAGCTAAGAAAAAGGGAAGTGCTGTAATATCTGTAATTACAAGTAACAATTTAACAGCTTCTACTAAAGTAAATGTTAATTCTATAACAGTAGATCCTCCAGTAAATAATGATATTCCAGTAAGTTCGATTACTTTAAATAAGACTAGTGAAGTATTAAGAATAGGAGAAACATCTACTTTAATTGCTACAATTAATCCTTCAAATGCTACTAATAAAACTCTCAAATGGTCTAGCTCTAATAATAATGTTGCTACTGTTAATAATGGAGTAGTACAAGCTATTAACTCTGGTAATGCTACTATTACAGTATCTTCTAGTAATGGTAAAACAGCTAGTTATCAATTAACGGTACAAGGTATAGGAGTAGAAAGTGTATCTCTTAATAAATCTAGTTTAGAAGGACTAGTATATGATAAAGAACAATTAACTGCTTCTGTTTATCCATCTAATGCAACTAATAAAGGTATTACTTGGACTACAAGTGATCCTAATATAGTAAAAGTAAGTTCAAATGGTCAAATAGAACTTGTTGGAAGAGGAACTGCTACTATTACGGCAAGAAGTGTAGATGGTGGTAAAGAAGCTAGTTGTACCGTAGTAGCTAAGAACAGTATCTTAGTAATTGGAAATAGTAAAACATATCGAACTGGAAGTAGTAAAGAACATCATAGACCATCTTTACAATTTACTACTTTAGGATATACAACTGGTCATATGGAAAGAGGGAAGAATGCTTTTACTAGTTTAGGAACTCTTACTTATGATGGTAAAACTGGTTATATGGCTAATAATACGGAAACTACTATATTAACAATTAACTCAACGAGTTTATTAGTTAAGAGTCAAGTTAATAAGATTAAAGAACAATTAACTAATAGAAGATATAACATTATTATCCTTCAAGACTCTACTAACATAACAGCTGATGATTATAATACATTTAGAGAGGGAGCAGTACAGATAATATTACTTGCTTCTACAAAAGGATTTAATGGTAAAGTATATATAAGAAGTTGTTATCCATTAAATGATAGTAATTTTAATTCAAATGTTACAAAGATGAATAATAATACTAATAAACTAGCTAATGAACTTGGTGGTATTGTTATTAATGAAGCTAATGCCTATAAAAAGGCTAAACAAAAAGGTATAACAATATTTGATACTGATAATCATCATCAGTCAAATGATGGGGCGTATCTAAGCGCTTTATGTATGTTTACTAAGGTATTTAATGCTAATCCAGTTACAGAAGTAACAACTGATATATATGCAACAAATAAAACAGTTGCTAAACAATTAAGACAAATAGCCTATGAAGAATGTAGTTAATGCTACATTCTTTTTTGTTCTAATAAAAAGTTATAATCATATAAATAATTGTTTTTATAATAATTAGTTATAGTCTATTAAAAAAACGATATTTTACAACAGTCTGTTTTAAGGGTATCTTGGAATTGAGAGGAGGATAACATGATTATCAGTATTAATGGCATGGATAATTCCGGTAAGACAACTCAAGTAAACAGATTGCTAGATCTGTACCCCGAACTTTTTATAAAGAAACTACATCTAAGCGATTCACCATCTTATAATAAAGAAAAGTTTGATTACAATTGGTGGTTTAAAGAAAGTTCACCTCAAGAATTTACTGAGACAATGTATAAATGTCTAGAAGAAAGAATAAAAATAGCTAAGGAGTTAGACTCAGAAGGTAAGATAGTTATTATAGAAAAAGGATTAGATTTCTATGATGCAAGAATAACATCTACTTTATTATCTAAAGGACTAAATATCTACGAAGCTATAATATTACAAATGTCTATCAGAAGAAAATATGATCTTGAAGATATAGAAGATGTAAAAATATATTTAAAACCATTACCATTTAGAAGAATATCTTCTATTGATGATTTACCAGAATATCGTACTTATTTAAAGAACAATGAGGAGTTACTTAACTATATGAACATCGATTATGATTATGTAGATTTTGATAATATTGATACAGTAACAAATAATATTATGAATATAATTAACGAAAGGAGAAGTGGTCATTATAAAACCAAAAAATTATCAAATCATACCGGCAAAGTATCAAGAGTATGCCAATAGGTGTATAGAAGTAGCAAAAAGAGTATATAAAGAAAACTTAGTCGCATTATTTTGGGCTGGATCTACTCCTAAAGGTAATTGTATTGATGGCTGGTCAGATATTGATCTCTACATAATTACCAATCATTTAGATTTATTATCTAATAAAAGGTTTTATGAAGAAACAAAAGATTATGAAATTCATATTGGTACTACTTTTTATACTTTGGATATGATTAATAACTTAGAAATTGATTTAAAAACCTGCGCTGCATTTTATGAATATAATTACCGTAATACCAATAAAATATTATATGGAGACTTTGAGGTACCAGTTGTATCATTTGAAGAGTTGTTAAAAAGGGAAATAGATATAGATAATGTTATTCAGACTGTAGAAAGAGAATTGTATAATTATGAAATTGATAAGAGTAATTTTAAAACACTTATAAAAAAAGTAGTAATTTTAATGAAAAAATTCTTAATCGCATATAATCATAAATATAGTTACGGTTATAATAATGTAGTGAATGATTTTAGAATAATAGTAGACCCTAGTTTTGAATATGATTTAGAAAAAATAATAAAGACAAAAGATAAGAATTGTGAATTAGAAAATTTTACTCATAAAGTATTAGAAAATGTAATTGAAGGGAGAAAAAAATATGAAGAGAGTAAGTGCTAGAGGATTAATAGTAACAGATAAAGGATTAGCTGTTATCTTTAGAAGAAAGATTAATGAAAAGGGAACAAAAGAGTATTATGTAACACCTGGCGGCGGTATTAATGAAAATGAAGAATTAGAAGAAGGATTAAAAAGGGAATTAAGAGAAGAATTAAATATTGAAGTAAATATAAAAGGATTAGCTTTTAAAGTTGAAACTGATGATAGAGTTGAATACTTCTTTAATTGCGAATATGTAAGTGGTGATTATACTTTAAATGGTGAAGAAATTGACAGAATGAGCGAATCAAATTACTATGAACCAACATTTATTAAAACAGAAGACTTAGATAAATATGACATT
>JAEEGL015581221.1_pt1 | contig 18151 bp, 2 predicted proteins | sample 9134231 | NCBI WGS metagenome assembly JAEEGL01 (sample SAMN16246548, study PRJNA631951) | gut metagenome | biome: gut microbiome; feature: rumen; material: fiber-attached | host: Bos | place: Iran: Karaj | collected 2018-10 | reverse complement strand
GAGATCAGGCTGGCTGCCAATACCGCGGGCGAGGCTGAGATCAGCTGGAACGCGCCTGCGGAACTGCCTGCGATGATCGACATCCGCGCGGAGGTCTCCACAAAGCAGAACACCGATGCCAACGCGGCCAACAACACCTGGACGGGCGAGAACCTCAAGGTCAACAAGCCTCCCGTGGCGGTCATCGTCCTGCCCGCGCCCAACGCGGACGGAGGCTACGACTCCGGCGCCACCTACAGCTTCGGCGCGGCCGGTTCCGCCGATCCCGACGGTACCATCGTGCGCTACCGCTGGGACTTCGGCAACGGGAAGAAGGGCGACTACGCCACGAGCCCGACAGCCTTCAACGCGCCCGGCCGCTACACCGTCTCGCTCACCGTCACCGACGACCTGGGCGCGACGACGACGGCTGAACAGACCATCACCGTCGGCGACAACCGTCCGGACCTCTTCATCGAGTCCGTCCGCTGGACGCCGACCGATCCCGAAGAGGGCGACATGGTCACCATCACCGCGGTCCTGGGCAACAGTGGACTCGGCGACGCGACCCTGGGCTTCCTCACGGGCTTCTATATCGATAACCGCTACCTCGGCTACACGAAGACGGACGTCGACGGAACCGGCGTCTCACTCGGTGTGGGCCAGACGACGGAAGTCACGTTCCAGTATCAGGCGACCGCCGGCACGCACATCGTCAAGGTCGTCGCCAACGACATCCTCGACAACCTGTCCGAGACGAGCAAGAGCAACAACGTCAAGAGCGAAGTGCTGAGCAGCGTGCAGCTCGATTTCGCGGATGTGGAAGTCTCCAACGTCCGCTGGGATCCGGCTCCCGCCGACAATCTCTTCGATACGCAGGCGCCGTTCGTCTACCGCGCGGATCTGCGCAACATCGGCAAGGCGGACGCGGCCAACTTCAGCGTGTCCCTGTACGTGGACGACGAGTTCGCCGGCCGTCAGACCGTGCCCATCCTCGCGGCAGGAGCCAGCACGCAGGTCAGCTTCCCCGCCGTTCCGAGCCCCGGCATCCACCGGGTCGAGGTGCGCGCGGACGACCTGAACCCCGTCCTCGTCGAAGCGGACGTGGAGAACAACATCAGTTCCGTCACGACGGAGAAGTTCAGCGTGCACTATCCCGAACTGTCCGTCACCGAGGTCACCTGGAGGCCGACGGAGACCACGCTCACGGACGGCACGTCGCTGCTGTTCACGGCCAAGCTTTCCAACGTCAGCTCCATTGCCGTCACCGACAGCTTCAAGGTGAGCTTCACCATGGACGGACGCGTCTTCAGGACCGTCACCGTCGACGGCATCGGCGCGGGCGAGGTCAAGGAAGTCCAGGCCAAGTGGGCGGCCGCGAACGGCTCCCACAAGCTGGGCGTCATCGTTGACCCGCAGCACGAGGTCACCGACCCGGATACTTCCATCCGCAAGGACGTGGAGATCCCGCGGCTGTCCATCATCTACCCGAACGTCTGCGTTACGAACGTCAGCTACAGCCCGCTGCGCGTGGAGGCCGGCAAGACCGTCAGCTTCCTCGCCACCATCACCAATAACAACGTGGCGACCGCCTTCAAGCGGTTCACCGTCGGCCTGTACGTCGACGGCAAGGCCGTGTCCGGCGCCGGCATCGACGGCATCCGCGGATTCTCCACGGTGCCTGTCGTGCTCACGTGGAAGCCCGAGACGGGCGGCGCGCACAACGTGCAGATCGTCGCGGACTGCTACGGCGAACTGAAGATGGACGCGCCCGCGGAGGGCACGTACCGGACGTGGTCGTCCACCATCAACGTGGGCGAGTCCCTCGTCATGAAGACGAGCCCGAGCGAGGCAGACCAGGAGGCCGACGAACTGGCCGTCCTGTTCACGACGGACGAGGAGAAGATCACGCTCACGGCGGATCTGCGGCATTCGTCCAACAAGGATAAGGTCCTCACGCCGGACGACGACGCGGAGGCGCTCTACACCATCAGCTACGGCGACGAAGTCGTGGAAGGCCTCAGCGGCTCGATGCGCTTCGATTACGCGAACCAGGTCTTCACGGCCGACGTTCCGATCGCCACGCTCTCCAGCGGCACGTATCAGCTCGACATCACGGGCCGGTGCGGCGCGGACAGCGTCACGGCGCCGACCACGAACCTCAAGATCATGGTCAGCGGCAACGTCCGGATCGAGACGAACAAGACGAGCTATCAGCTCGGCGAGAGCATCTACGTCAACGGCACGTTCCTGTACGACGACGGCACGCCCGTCGCCGGCGAGCGCGTCGTGCTCGACTACATGCTGCAGCCGCCTCTGAAGGAGCCCGTCCTCACGACGGACGCCAACGGCAAGGAAGTCCTGATGCGCTATCAGGCGGAGGAGATCGTCTTCGTCGAGACGGACGAGAACGGCGCTTACTCCAGCGTCTTCACCCCGTTCACGGGCGAAGCCGGCGAGTGGATCATCGAGGCCTTCGGCTTCAAGAAGATGCTCGGCACAGGCGCGCAGACGTCCGTTACGGTCTGGGGCCTGGCGAGCTCGCCTGCGGCCCTGAAGCTCACGGCTGCCGAGAATTCGCAGTTCTCCAGGGAGATCACGGTGCGCAACCCGTCCCCGAAGAACCCGGACGGCACGCCGATCACGGGCCTTACCGCTTCTCTGGTGCAGAAGAGCGGCACGGGCGTAACGGCCACGCTGGATACGTCCGCCATGGCCAGAACGCTCGCGCAGGGCGGACAGACATCCGTCCAGCTCAACGTCTCGGCAGCGCTCGGCTGCTCCGAGACCGCCGATTTCGAGATCACGTTCACGTCCGACCAGGGCGCGTACTGCAAGACGCAGGTTCATCTGAACCTCGTCCCGGCGACGCCGCTGCCCGTTACGGACCAGAAGAAGGTCTCCGTCGGCATCAACCCCGGCGACACCGCATCGCGCGTGCTCACCGTTACGAACAAGGGCAAGGGCGTCCTCACGGGCCTGCAGGCGACCGTTCCGGCAAGCCTGCCGTGGGTCAGCGCCGGCGCCTTCGCCAAGACGACGCTGCAGCCGAACGAGAGCACGACGTTCACCGTCAGCTTCGCGCCCGGCACGTCCGTAGCGCTCGGCCAGTATCAGGATACGCTCGTCGTCTCCGACGGCACGGGCAAGTTCTACGCCAACGTGGCGCTGTCCGCCGAGGTCACCGCCATGAAGACCGGCGGCATCTCGCTGCGCGTCTCCGACGACGTGGGCAGCCTTGTGTCCGGCGCGACCGTCACGCTCATCTCCAAGGATGAGTACGTCAGCATCGCGGGCGGCGTCGAGAGCACCTACTACGCCAACTTCAGCGCGCAGACCGACGCATCCGGCATCGCGCAGTTCTACGACAAGCCTTTAGGCGTGTACGACCTGGTCATCAACGCCACGGGCCGCGAAAAGTACGTGGGCGAATGCGAGATCATGCCTTCGTCCGGCGCTCCGTTCACGGAGATCACCATGAAGAACCTGCCCGTTCAGATCGAATGGACGGTGGTTCCGACCACGATCGTCGACGAGTACGAGATCAAGCTCGAACTCACGTTCGGCGCGCACATCCCGACGCCGTCCTTCGGCTTCAACCCGCCGTGGGTGAACGTCCCGAAGAACGTCACGGAACCCATCTACCTCGAGGCCAACGTGGTCAACACCGGCCTCATCCCCATCACCGACGTCGTCGCGTCCATCGTCCGCGAGAACAAGACCGATACGGGCATCAGCATCGTGGGCGGCGGATACATCGGCGAGATCGGCGCGCAGAGTTCTGCGCGGATCAAACTGCTCGTCCAGCCCGGCGTGTACAACCTGCCGTACGGCACGAACGCGAGCGGCTTTGCGAAGAACTACATCCAGTTCGAAGGCTCCTATGTGTCGTTCGATCCGGATACGGGCCTGCCCGTCGATCCGGCTCCGATGATCACCGGCAGCCTGCCGTTGTACAACCCGAGCAACACGACGGTCACGGTGGAGGCGCGCCTGCCCGAGAACAACAACAAGGTGGTGGAGGAGAAGATCCAGCTGCCGGAAGGCCAGCTGGAGGAGATCCGCTACATCGCCCCCGAGGGCATCGATAAGGAGAAGGAGCTGTCTCAGGACGGCGGTTCGGTCTACGAGATCGTCAAGCTCAGCCTGAGCCAGACAGCCACGCTCGAGCGCCAGGCCTTCGACGCGACGCTGAAGGTCACGAACGGCTATCCCGAGTACGCGCTGAACAACCTGCGCGTCGACGTGCTCGTCAAGGACGAGAACGGCACGGACGTCTCCGGCAAGAACTTCATCATCGCGACGGGCGTTCAGGGGATCGCCGACGTGGACGGCAACGGCAGCCTGCCTTCGGGCGGCGCGCTCACGGCCACATGGCAGATCATCCCCGGCGCCGATCTCGGCGGAACGGATCCTGAAGGCATCACGTATTATGCTTCCGCGCTCGTTTCGTACTACGTCAACGGCCAGCTGGTCCAGACGGAGACGGACGGCGTGCCCATCACGATCCTGCCGCAGCCCAAGCTGACGCTGAACTACTACGTCCCGCACAACATCCTGTCCAACACCCCGTTCCGCCTGGGCGTAACGGTGGAGAACTACGGATTCGGCGAGGCGATGAATCTCAACATCAACTCCGGCCAGCTGAAGATCGAGAGCAACCAGTCCGGCATGATCACGGACTTCGAGATCATCGGCAGCTCGTTCGGCGAGACGTCCGGCAGCGAGTTCCGCCTGGCCTTCGGCAACGTGCCCGCGGCCACACAGGAATTCAACACCGAGACGAACGAATGGGAGACCGTTCCCAGCAAGGTGTCCGGCTACTGGCTGGTCCGCTGGAGGATGCCCGTCTCCGAAGAGCCTTACGAAGGCGAATTCCGCGAATTCAAGGCGACGCTCACGCACAAGGATTACAAGGGCGTGCAGCTGAACCCGCTCATCGTCGCGGCCAACACGAGCATCATAGGCAAGGACGGCGTCCTCGCGGGCAAGGAAGGCGGAGAGAAGGGCGTTGCGCTCGTCAATGAGGGCAACACCGGCTTCGTCGATTACCTGCTCAACCTGGATACCGGTCTGAGGCTGCCGATCTACGTGCCCGACAGGCTGACCACGACGCATCTCTACGATGGCCATACCATGACGGTGAAGGCTGACGGCGCGCCCAAGGGCACGACGGCCCGCTACCAGGTCATCATGATCCCAGAGCCCGAAGGGTCCGGCAACGTCGCATCCGTCAAGCGCAGCCTGAAGGCGGACGGTTCGGACGCGGTCACGCTGTCCCCGGGCAACTACTGGAAGGATTACGGCTACATCTACATCGTGAGCGAGATGCCCATGAACGTAGCCGACGATCTCACGCGCACGTTCGCCGATTCCTACTTCTTCGTGGACTTCGGCAGCGCCGCGTTCCTCGAATCCGTCGATTACTCGCGGTTCACCTACGTCCAGTGTGACGCGGACGAACCCGGCGCCATCCAGCTGGGCAACGGCAATACGGGCTGGTTCCTGAAGAACGAAGCCTTCTACGATACGGGCATCTATCCCGACGCGGGAGACCGCGACATCCGCCTGCGCGCCGTCATCGACAACCGCGACAAGGAGGCCTTCAACGGTTTCGTCCGGTTCACGGCGACGTACGAAGGCGAGACGACGCCCGAGTGGACGAGCCTCGACATCCCCGTCAGCGGCGTACAGCCGTACGCCATCCAGGCGGTCTACGCTCCGGGCTGGCAGCCGGCGAAGGGCGGCACGTACACCATCACGGCCAAGCTCTATCACAGCGGCGCCACGGATCCGTTCACCACGCTCAGCAGCGAGGCGGTCATCAACGAACCGCCGTACAGCCACGCGGGCGCGGACATCGCCAACGCCGTCATGGGCCAGGCGGTCCGCTTCGACGGCAGCCGCTCCTACGATAAGGACGGCTACATCGGCAGTTTCGTCTGGGACTTCGGCGACGGCGAGAGCGGCTTCGGCCCGACGCCGGAGCACGTCTACCAGAAGGCCGGCACGTACCGCGCAAGCCTGTACGTCACGGACAGCAACCTGTCGCAGACCGATCCGTACTGGTTCGATGAACACGACCAGAAGATGGGTCAGAACGACTACAACTACTTCTCCGTCATCCAGGTGACGGTCAACGCGGACTGCCCGGATCTGTTCATCAACGGCATAGCGTTCAACAAGACCAACCCGGATGCAGGCGAGGTCGTTACGGCGACCGCCACGATCCAGAACGGCACGTTGCCCAACACGGGCGGCCTGCAGCCCACAGGTGCGGACGCTTACTATCTGGTGGGCTTCTACCTCAACGACAGCTTCCTTGGCTACGAGGAGGTGACGGGCAACCTTGAAGTCGGCGCCACGAGAAACGTGTCCTACACGTTCGAGGCGATCGGAGGCCCGCAGAAGTTCACGGCCATCGTCAACGACATCGGCCGCAACGTCCGCGAGGTCAACTACGACAACAACCGCAGGGACGAGGTGCTCTCCGGCACGGTCACGAGTTTCGCCGACCTGTCGGCCGAGACCCTCACGGCTGCGCTCGTGGACGGCTCCACCATCTCGTGGGGCACGCCCATCGCGGTCAGCGCTTCCGTCAAGAACCTGGGCAACGCCGCGGCAGAGGCCTTCAAGGTGCTGCTGTACGACGGCGACAAGCTCGTCTCCTCCAAGCTCGTCGAAGGGCTTGCGAAGGGAGAGACGGAGAATCTCAGCTTTACCTGGAGACCCGAGACGGGCGGCGCTCACACGCTGAAGCTCGTCGCAGACGGTCCCATCTCCGCAGTCGTCGAGATGGCGGAAGAGAACAACGCGAAGGAGCTCGTCTACACCGCGGTGGATCTCGTCTATCCGGACCTCACGGTCAGCAAGATCGAGACCAGCCTCACCGGCACGACGGTCGCGCCGGGCAAGAACGTCGTCCTGTACGCGACCGTGGAGAACGCCGGCACGGGCGATGCGGTCCTGCCCACGCAACTGAACTTCTACGCCGACAGTCGGTTCATCGGCAGCTCTGAGACCAGGGCGCTCGCGGCCGGCGAAAGCGCGATGGTCAGCTTCGTCTGGAAGGATCCGTCCGTTGCGGCATCGACCATCACGGCCGTCGCCGACGCGAAGGAGATCCTCAGCGAGAAGTCCGAAAACAACAACAGCCTGCGGTTCGCGTTCGAATCGCCCATCACGATCAGCAGCAGCCGTCTGGAGGTCACGGACGTCGCTATGACCGGCGATCTGCGCTACGGCGGAGCGCTGCAGACGGCCGTCACCGTAAAGAACACGGGTGAGCGCTCCATCGACGAGATGTTCACCGTTGCTCTGTACGCGGGCACCGGCAGGGTAGGAACGGCTACGGTCGATTCCCTGTCCGCCGGCGCATCGAAGACGGTCACCATTGACTGGACCGCTCAGGTCAGCGGCAGCGTCACGCTGCGCGTCTACGCGGATTCCGAGTCGAAGCTGGCTCTGGCGGACCGCAGCCTCGCGAGTTACTCCAAGGCGGTGGATATCGCGGCCGGCCTCGTCCTCACAGGCGGCGCGGACAGCGATTCCTACTGCACGGGCGATACGGCCGAGATCAGCATCACGGCCGCGCTCAGCACGGCGGCTTACCTGCCTGTCGAGGCGGACAGCATCAGCGCTGTTCTGTCCGGCAGCAGCGACACGCCTGTAACGCTCACGTACAACGCTGCAAGCGGCGCTTACGAGGGCAGCTTCACGGCGCCTGCCGCAGGCACGTACGCGCTGAACGTCACTGCTTCCAAGAGCGGTCTCACGCAGACCCTCAAGCAGGCGGTCACCGTCGGAGACGACTTCCGCGTGACCCTTGCCAACGCCGACCAGGCCAGCTACGGCCTCGGCGCGGTCATCCCGGTGTCCGGCACCGTGAAGAAGGCCGACGGCACAGCCCTCGCAGGCGCAGCCGTCACCATCCAGGCAGTCGGCGCCGACCGCGTGTATGCCTCCGCCGTTACGGCTGCGGACGGTTCGTACAGCGCTGGTTTAGTCCTGCCGGAAGGCATGGGCGGCGCGTTCGCTCTGAGAGCGTTCGCCACTGACGGAGCAGTCGAGAGACGTTCCGACAGAGTTACGTTCTACGTCGACGGCGTCAGCATCGGCGTGGAGAATACGATCAAGGTCGTTCAGGGCCACGACGCTCTGCTCGCGGGCTACCTCAACAACGTCGGGGTCACCGCGGCGGAAGCCGGCGCGGTCAGCGTCACGGGCCTGCCCGACGGCCTCACGTATACGGTCGAAAAGGCTCCGTCCGGTCAGATCGCCGCGTCCAGCGGCGCTGGCGTAGTCATCCGCTTTGCGGCGGCGAGCGGCCTTGAGGCGAAGGATTACAGCGTCACGGTCAAGGCGGGCAGCGCTTCGAAGACGGTCATCGTTACCGTCGAAAAGGCGGTCGCGACCGCCAGAGCCGTCGTCATCGGCTACGGCGAGGGCGGCAGCGAAGGCCTGAAGCGCCCGAGCATCACCATGTCCCTGTCTCAGGGAGCGGAAGCGACCGCGGTCATCCGCCTGACGAACATCGGCACCGCGCCGATCACGGGCGTAACGGCCAGCGTCGACCTGCCGTTCATGGTGCTCCATAACGTGGATGCGGAAGCGGTCATCATGCCGGTCAGCGAAGGGTACACCATCCGCGACCCGCAGGGCAGCCTCTCCATCCTGGCAACGGCTTCGCCGACGGACGCCTGCCTCACGGGCCTGTACGACGGCAAGGTCACCATCAAGTACGAGAACGCCTACACGGGCGCCGAGCAGACGCTCGAAGTGCCCGTCAAGGTGTGCGTCGGCGCGGGTTCCGTCGGCACGACCGTGTTCGAGATCCGCAACCAGGACAACACAGTCCTGTCCGGCGCAGCCGTCTCGCTCATCGGCCTCGACGAGCAGAAGGATCCGGTGCGCTTCAACGCCCTGACGGACAGCGAAGGCCTGGCGGCGTTCGAGAACATCCCGTCCGGCACGTATACGCTCAAGGCGACCGCGGACGGACACACGGCGCTCGAGACGACCGTCGAGATCGCCGCGGTCATCGATCGCACGCCGAGCATCGTCATGCTCGAGCGCAAGGCGTTCGAATTCACCGTGGACGAGACGCAGACCGCGCTGCTGCACACGTCGGCGGCCGGTACGGCCAACTACGACAGCGTCGTCTACAAGGCGAAGATGCTGCAGGACAGCAGTGAACCGCAGCTCGCTCCGAACTTCGTGGCGGACGAGAAGGAGTTCTACTATCAGAGCGGCAAGCTCGTCAGCAAGCTCTCCTTCAAGGATCCGGACGAAGCAGGCGCGGCGATCGATAACGTCCAGGTGCGCATCGCGGACAGCGACAGCCGCATTCCGGCAGGCGCTATCTCGTTCAGCACCGGCGGAACGCTTACGCCCGTCAAGAACGTCGGCAGGGTGGCCCCGGGCAACGTCTTCGACATCGTCTGGAACCTCGACGTGGACAGCTTCTTCAAGATCGCTTCCGTCTCCGAGCCGGATGCGTCCGGCCAGGTCACCGTGGTCTTCCCGGCGGGCACGACCCGCGAGGAGGTCGACGCGTACATCAACGCGAATGACCCGGCAGGCACCGGCCTGATGACGGAGGTCAGCTGGGACGAAGCGAGCGCCACAGCCGTATTCCGGATGCGCGACAGCGGCGACGGGCATTACGCCACGCTGTCCGACCGCGTACCCGTCTACTACGGCGATACCCCGTATTACTTCGACTTCACGATCCTCGCCACCGGCGTCAGGACCGACACGAACGCGACCGTCGAAACGCGCATCCCGGTGCGCGTCCACTACACGGATCCGCACTACACCGTCATGGCCGGCGAACCCGATTCGCTGTACGACGAAGACGGCAATTACAAGGGCCAGCAGTACGTCGATCTGTACGACGTCCACCCGGACATCGAGCAGAAGATCAAGACCGAGCCCGCGTTCGCTCCCGCCTCCGGCAGAGCGGCCGAGATGAAGTACAGCAGCGGCTTCCTGACCGATATTCAGGCCGGCAATCCCGAGGTGCCCGAGGACGAGGACAACGCGTCCATCAGCCTCGGCTTCTCCGGCGACGTCGGCTACGAAGGCCAGATCACGACGCTGAGCATGAAGTTCGGCAATCCGTCCGCCAAGGATGCGATGAAGAACGTGAAGATCCGCCTCGTGGTCACCGACGCGCCGTACGACGCCAGCGGCAATCTGCAGCCCGGCGGCGTGGTCATCGATCCGGAGCTCGACATCTACGTCAGCACCAAGACTTCCAAGAAGAGCGGCGCGCTGGCTGCGAACGGCAAGCTCATCGAAGGCGACCTGGCTCCCGGCGAAGAGGCGAACATCGAGTTCAGCTTCCGTCTGGACCAGCTGACGAGAGACTACTCGGCGCTCGCTGAGTTCGACGAGTCGCTCGCACAGTACCTGACGAACACGACCGGCCTGAGCAAGATCTACGCGCGCATCGAAGGCAGCTTCACGCTGAACGGCGAGGAGCACACGTTTACGACCACGGCCCGCGAGTACGAGGTCCAGGAGCAGCCCAAGCTCTACGTCAGCTACGACATAGAGGATAAGGGCGGCGAGAGGTACTATCTCACGGCGACGGTCACGAACCTCGGCGCCGGCCCCGCGCGCAACGTCTCCCTCGGCGCTCCCGCGCTGCCCAACACCGGCTTCGACATGAAGATCGTGGGCGTGCAGAGCACGAAGGGCAAGGTCGTCCGCGGAACGTCCGCTGTTCTCGACAAGGTGGAGATCAGCGTGCTGAACCCGGGCGACACCGCCGTCATCTCCTACGAGCTGGCGGTGCTCGGCAACCTCACGAACGCGCAGAAGGTCTCCCTCGGCAAGCTGGCGGCCATGCCGTCCGTGCCGATCAAGTCCGATATGGGCTCCGGCATCGTCATGGCGCCCATGAAGATGGAGTCCATGCGCGATCAGAGCACGCTGGACGACATCGACGCGATCATCGAGCAGGTGGGTCTGCTGGAAGGCAACCTGACCATCCTCATGAACAAGACCGCGTCCGAGATGGGCCGCTCGCTGGCGGATTACTACGATTACACCGCCTCGCTGCAGCGCGCCATCGCCATCGGCGAGAGCTACACCATGCTGGCCAATATGGTCAACCTGATGTCCGGCATCAAGGACATCGTCGACATTCCGAGCAACGTGCGCGAGTCTTTGGACAGCATCAAGGGCTTCTCCAACGATATCGCCAATTTCAAGGGCCTGAGCGCGCTGAACAAGTGGTACGACAACGCCCTGAAGGAATTCAAGAAACTGATGTTCAACTCCAGCGTCGACTGGGTGGCGGACAACATCAACTTCAACTACTTCGATTACAAGGACGCTTTCGACGAAGCGGCCGGCATCGCGGACGCGCTGGCGAACGACGCCGGCATGGGCCCGCTGTTCAAGGAGTATCTGCGGCTCACGAAGGAAGCCTCCTCCATTCTGGCGGAAGCCTCCACGGCGATCACGAACGCGATGAAGACGACGTCGATCGGCGAGCGCGAGAGCCAGGCGAGCATCGCCCGCACGAAGATGGAGAAGGCGGCAGCCCTCCTGAAGCAGGCGACCGCGCTGAAGGCCGAAGGCGACGCGCTGTACGAGTCGGCCATGGGCAGCGTCGAAGATACCGACAACAAGCTGTCCGACCTGACGGCGGACGTGATCCGCGTGAAGGTCTCCGGCTACATCGCAGCCGCGGAGAGCAACCTGGCGCCGCAGATCACGGCCATCGCCGCGAACCTCGCGCAGCTGTCCGGCCTCGAACAGGTCGAAACGCAGGTCACCGCGCTGCAGAACAGTTCCGAACGCATTGACAGCATGATCGGCCAGGACGAGCGCCTCTCGGAAGACACGAAGGCGATCAAGGACGCTGCGAAGAGCATCTTCGACAGCATCGGCTACGATCCCAACGGATCGGCGGAGGCTAAGCTGAACGCGCTGCGCAGCGGCCGCAACCAGCTCTCCGAGAGCCTGAAGACTCTGGGCAAGCGCCCGGGCGTCTGGCTCACCGGCATCTTCGACGTGTTCGACAACTCGCAGCTGCAGGCTGTCCAGGAGGCCACTCCGGATGCCGTGAACGCGGCCGGACGGGTCATCACGAAGCTCGAGAACGGCCAGATCAGCAACAGCGGCGGCGCCGTGGCGGACGCGATCCTCACCGAACTGGTGGGAGGCTCCACCTCCGCTTACACTACCTACAGAAACAAGATCGCCGCGGGCTATCCGAGCGGCGGCACCAAGCAGGAGAAGCGCCAGTACATCGCCACGGCGGTCGTCATGATCTCCCCGCGCAAACTCACGAATACAGCGCTGATGGAGGAGAACCTGCAGAAGCTCATGCTCTCCGGCATGTCCGACTACCGCATGGGCATCGAGGCGGCGAGAACGTCCGCCATGAGCGTGCCCACGAACGTCTACCGCATGGAAGAGAACATAGAGACCACCATCGGAGAGATAGCCGCACTGCTGCGGAGCTACAAGACGGACAAGACCAAGCTTACGGGCTACTATCCGTCCAAGGAGCTGCTGGCTTACGTCACGAACCTGAACACGACGATCGACGCGATGATCCGCTACGCGGACGGCACGGAGATCCCGGCCAATCGCGTAGGCCGCTACCGCAGCCTGTGGACGTACTCCGGCGCGGACTACGACCTCACGGTCAAGGAGATCACGCTCGGCGAGATCTACAAGGCTCAGCAGAACGTGGACTACCTGCTGGCGGACGGCTACAACAACGTGGCCGAACGCTACGTCCTGAACATGATGAAGGAACTCGAGGCAGGCGCCTCGATCCTCGGCACCGGCATGGGTGCTCTGGGCTTCTCCACCATGGGCGGTATGGCCGTTTCCGCGATGTCTTCCGTCGCGGCGACCATGCTCGACACGTCCGAGTACTCCAAGGCCATGAACCAGGTCGACAACGCCAACCTGTACAACCTCAGCAGGGCGTCCGCGGACCTGGCCGTCACCACGAACCTGATGCTCACGAAGGAAGCGTCCATCGCGTCCGACCTCCTTAGCGTCCTCAAGACCATGGAGAACTGGCGCAAGGTCGACCCGGTGCTGCCCCTTGAGATCGTCACGGCGGACGTCGCGGACCTCGCGGTGGCCGACAACACCGTTGCGGATTACGTAACGGCGGCACTCTCCGTGATGAACAATCATACCGGCAGCGTCACCGTGTCCCCGACGGTGGAGATCTACGACAGCTTCGGCCTCGTGAACTCCGTCAGCATGGGCAAGCAGACGCTCGCGCCGGGCGAACTCGGCGAGTTCGTCACCGCGGTTCCCGTGCCGGTCAACATGCTGCGCGATATGGGCGGCTACACGGCGGTCTTCACGTTCGCGGCTTCCGAAGCCGAGACGATGACCATCGCCGAGACGTTCGGCCCGTACGCGACGCACTTTAACGTCGGCACGAGAGAGACCGTGGATTACCTGCGCACCTACCAGACGGCGACGCAGCCTCTGGGCGGCACGCTGGCGGCAGGCGAGAGCAAGACCGCAACCGTGAACGTTGCGGCGGGTCACCTGCTGTACGTCTTCGCGCCGGCTCTGGCCGGTGAACCGGTCACCCTCACGGTGAGCGGCTCCGGCACGCAGCAGAAGATCAGCGCCATCAACGACAGCGACTTCGTGCTCATCGCGAACGCTTCGGGCAGCTACACCATCACCGTCATGAACGCAGGCGCGGCCGAAGCCGCGTACGACCTGGTCGTCGTCGACGCGCCGGACCTCGGCGCAGTCGCGGGCCTGGATATGCCGTACGCCAAGGCCGTCGCGAGCGAGTACACCGTCTATGACAACACCACCGGCGACGAGATCACCGGCACCAAGGCGACGCTGCCCGTGGCTGTCTACGAGACCGGCCTGAAGAGCGGCATGGACGTCACGATCACCGCTACAGCGCTGACCGACGGCGTCAACACCATCCCGGCGCCGAAGATCACGGACGCGAGAGGCGAGGATATCACGGCGGCTGTCAACGGAGGCGAGAGCCTTGTCGCAGGTGGCTCGCTGCGCGCATACCTCGTCTACGAACCCGTCAGCGGCACGCCCGACGGCGAGTACGAAGGCAAGGTCACGATCCGCGTGAGCGCGGCCAGCTTCGAGCATACGCTCAGCCCGCTCGCCTGGACCGATAAGGGCGGCGGCGTGTACGAGCTGGAGATCCCCGTGTGGGTCAAGCTCGACAACGCCATCCCGAAGGCGGCCGAACTCGAGGCCACCGTCGATGCGGACGGCTACATCGTCGTAACCGGCATCGCAACGCCCGGCAGCACCGTTACGGTCTTCCTCGCGGACAGCGAGACGTCCGACGGCAGCTCCATGGGTACGGCGACGGCGGCGGACGACGGCAGCTTCACCGTGAAGATCAAGCCCGAAGCCAGCGGTACGTACTACGTCTACGCGCGTGCGGAGAACAGCAGCGGCAAGCTCGGCGCTCCGACGGACCGCGTGGAGGTCTCGGTAACGGCAGGCGATACGACCGGTCCGGTCATCGCCATGATCACGCCGCAGACCGACATCCAGCTCGGTACGGACGTCGAGGAGATCATCTTCTCGGTGCGCGACACCGAGAGCGCGCTCACCGGCACGCCCGAGCTGTTCGTGGACGGCGTGGCCACTGCGGTCACCGCTATCTCCGACAGCCGCTACAGCGCGAAACCCGCGGGCGGCAAGCTCGGCGAAGGCACGCACACGATCATGATCGCGGCGGAGAGCGCCGGCGGCAAGACGAGAGAGACGTTCACGGTCATCGTGGGCGACAAGATCGAGACTGTCATCACCGTTACGGAGGACGGCGCGCCGCTCGCCGGAGTCACCGTCACCCTGAACGGCCAGACGGCGGTCACAGGCGCGGACGGCACGGCGGCGTTCGACATGCCGCCGGGCGAATACGAATACAGCATCAGCAAGGACGGCTACGTGCCCGTCAAGGGCGTCGCGACGTTCAGCGCTTCCGACAGAGGCGTTGGACTCGCGCTGCAGAAGGGCGGAGAGATCCGCGTGGTCGTCACGTGCGGCGAGGATCCGGTCGAAGGCGCCAAGGTGACGCTCGGCGAATACACCGGCATCTCCGCGGCGGACGGCGTCGCGAAGATCACGGTCCCGCTCGGCAAGTACGACTGGACCGTCACGGCGACCGGCTACAAGAAGAAGACCGGCACGTTCACGTTTGACCCGGACGGCACGCAGATGCTCGGGGTCAGCCTGGACGTCAACGCGGCCGACACGTTCCTCGGAACGCTGCGGCTCACCGACGACGCAGGCAAGCCTCTGGCGGCAGGCATCACCGTTACGGTGGACGGCGAGGATTACACGACGGACGAGTACGGCGAAGTGCTCTTCCAGAAGAACGTCGGCAAGTACGACGTGGTGATCAACGCGGATCCCTACAAGGATTACGCGGCGAAGACCACGGTCAGCGCTTCCGGCAAGGCCGACGAGATCGTCATGAAGGCTGCGGGCGTCACGTACGACGAGACGACCGAAAGCATCGTGCTCGAGAGCGGCTATACGGCCTGGACGATGCCGGCCGGCGGCGAACAGATCGCCAGCGGCTCCGTCATCGTCAGAGAAGGCGCGGACGTTACGATCTACATCGAAGGTTCGTCCGGCAGACGCGCTCCGCTGATCATCTCCAAGGAGGGTCACGTAGCGGCGGCAGCCGTCGAAGAGAACCACGTGGATCCGACGTGCACGGCGGCCGGAAGCTACGATTCCGTCGTCTACTGCGCGAACTGCGGCAAGCGGATCGAACTCAGCAGAGAGACGATCGCGATCCCGGCGCTGGGCCATGCCTATGCCGAGACCGTCACTGCGCCGACCTGCACGAACAGGGGCTACACGACTCACACCTGCGGCCGCTGCCACGATTCGTACATCGATACGTACGTCGATGCGCTCGGGCACGACTGGGGCGAAGTCACGTACACCTGGGCTTCCGACAACGGCTCCGTCACCGCGCAGCACGTCTGCAAGCGCGACGGCAGCCACGAGGAGCACGAACAGGTCGTAACGACAGCCTCGGTCACGAAGGCTCCGACTTGCACGGCCAAGGGCGAAACGACCTACACAGCCACGTTCGCCAACGGCGCGTTCACGACGCAGACGAAGACGCTTGAAGACGTCGCGGCGCTCGGCCACAGCTGGAGCGCTCCGACCTGGAGCTGGACCGGCACGGACGAAGTCACCGCCACGTTCGTCTGCGCGAACGACGCGTCGCACAGACAGAACGTGGAAGGCACCGTTACTTCAACGGTAACGACCGAAGCCGGCAAGCATACGGACGGCGTCCGCACCTACACGGCGACGGTCACCGGCCCGGACGGTAAGACGTACACGACGCCTGCGGCCGACGCGGTCACGGAAGTCATTCCCGCGACGCACCTGCGCCGCGCGGACAAGACGTCTGCGGGAGGCGAGAGCATCCATATCGAGACGGAGACCGACACGCTGAACGTAACCATTACGGATACGACAGCGACGGGCGGCGGCATTACGACGGATGCGCCGGTGCTGGTCGCGTCCTACGACGAGAACGGCAGGTTCATCGGACTGGTGGCGGTCACGTCGCCGCAGACGGTGCCCGCTTCCTCGGAGGACGCCGACACGGTCAAGATCTTCTGGATCGACGAGGACTTCGCGCCGAAGGCCGAGGACGAGGAGATCCATAAGGACGACGCTCCCTAACCCGAAAACAGCCGAATAAGGCATAAAAAGTCCCCGGACGATGAATGAGTCGTCCGGGGACTTTTCTTTTCTCTATGGGGCGATTTGGGGCCTTGCAGGGCCTGCTGGAGTCAGGGGACGTTTCCGCTGACTCACCGCAGGGGTGCATCCGCGCTACAGGCTGATGAATGCTCCGAGGAGGATCGGCACCAGCAGCGAGATGACGGTGCCCACGAGGATGCCGTACAGGACGATGCTGCTGTCGCCGGAAACGGTAGCGGCCGCGACGGATGAATTGATCGTGGCGGAGCCGCCGGTTGCGACGACTTCGGGCTTTTCGAAGCGGCGGATCAGCAGGGGCATCAGGAAGATCGCCAGAACTTCGCGAAAGACGCAGTAGACGAACGTGGCGACGGAAAGGGAAGGGCTGTAGGCGTAAACGATCCCCGTGGACAGGGAATACCAGCCCATGCCGGAACAGACGATGAGGGCGTCCTTGGCCGAAACGGACAGGAACGGCGCCAGCAGCAGCCCGCCCAGCAGCGAACCGGCCACCGTGGCCAGCGCATAGAGGACGATCTTCGCGGAGAGCCTTTCTCCCCGGCCTTCCCGGTACTGCGCGCCGATGTCGATCGCGACGGCGGTGACCATGGCGTAGAGCGCATATAGCACGATGTCGGATTCGTAAGGTTCGAGAAAGGATAGCCGTCCGGCCCGTCCGCAGGCGAATCCCGCGGCTAAAACGGCGAGAAGGATGAACGTCATGGCCGCGCCTCCTTTTCTTCGTCTTGGGGCGATTTTCGGCCTTCCAGGGCTATTCTAAGCAGCAGTACCACCCCGAACGAGGCGGCCATGGCGGCCAGGCTGAGCAGCAGGCCGGTAAGGCCCATGGACGTGGCGGCGTTTACGACTTCTTCGTCCGATCCGAGCTGGTGACCCAGCAGAAACAGGATGACGAGCAGACAGGCGCGCTGAAACAGGCTGCGCCCTCTGCTGGCGGACTTCAGCCGCTTGCTGCGGTAACCGAGCGCGATGCCCGCGCCCATGATGACTAGATAGATAAGCATGATCTTCATGCGTTCATCATACCCCGCAGGTCCGGCGCGCGCAACCAGAAAGATAAGGCGGGGGACGAATCAAGGGACGTTTCCACTGACTCATCTATACGGATTGCCACGGGTCACACAGGCGCGTGACCCGGACATGGAAAAATGCAGATGGGTCACATGTGAAAGACATTCCATGTGACCCATTTGCCATAATTAATGACGGGGAACATTGCGGTGTGTCCCAAACAAGTTATTTGTGTGTGGGGCCACATGCGCGGTTATGTGTGCGCTGAGCATAATTAATAAATACGATGAGTCAAGGAACGTTTCCACTGACTCATCTATACGGATTGCCACGGGTCACACAGGCGCGTGACCCGGACGTGGAAAAATGCAGATGGGTCACAAGAGCGGGAGAGCGCCGGGGAGGGAAAGGGCGT
>JAEEGL010429156.1_pt1 | contig 18151 bp, 15 predicted proteins | sample 9134231 | NCBI WGS metagenome assembly JAEEGL01 (sample SAMN16246548, study PRJNA631951) | gut metagenome | biome: gut microbiome; feature: rumen; material: fiber-attached | host: Bos | place: Iran: Karaj | collected 2018-10 | reverse complement strand
GTTTGAATACGACTCTATTGTTTTGTGTTTACTTATTTTCGCTGCGTCTCATAAAGCAGACGACTAGTGAAAGCAGCACTCCTACAGACGGAGTATTTGTCTTTGTTTCAAAAAGCAATTATCTTTAACAAAGTCTGTTTGATTTCTAGCGTTGCCTCTCGCTTTTGTCCATCCCAACTCGAAACAATGCTTCCTTGATACTTTCCCTTAACCACAGGGACTTTAGATGATTTGTCATAAGCCCATAGGAAACGTTCATAAATCACAGCAATCACCGTTGTGATCGTAATAGCCTCTCCGATGAGACTGAAAACCAAGTATGCTGAAATACTATCTCTAATCTCAGTGAAAGAAATCGCACAGCGAATTACAAATACAATCGCGAATGTCCACAGTATTTTCTTGGTAAAGGCTGATACTCTCTCTGACATCTCATCACCCTCTATTCATAGGTATAGAACACGGCCAGTTGCTCAATGAATGCTATCATGTTCTTCTTATCTCCTTCTGAAGGAAATAGATTTTTTATTCCGTTGGCTTCAAAATACAACTCAAAGGACAAGTCTATGTTTATCTTCCCAATCGCCAAATTCAACAGACATTTTTGACAAACGCAGAAGCCGAAGGATTTACGTTCGGTGACGGTGTCAAGCCTACGGAACGAGAAGCAGATGACATTTACCGTATCAAACCGGATCATACCATCTGTTTTGTCGGATGGGTCGGACACATGGCTTTTCGTTCAAAGGGCGCTCATTCTGCCGTTCCGATGATCTGGGTGGACTATGCCAGATACATCAACGGCGACCGGCGCTATGTGATCAAGCGGATTCGTCCGAAGTTGAAACTGCTGCATATCCGGGCGGACAAGGAACATCCAAGCTCTGAAATCTAAGGAAAAAATGGCCGTGTGGAATAATCATCATAAAAGTCCAAATCAATCCCGATCAAGGGAAGACTTTTGGACTGTATGTATGGTATAATGTAATAAAGAGAGGCTGCGAGAACAGCAAAGGAAATCGGCTGCATTCATTTCTGTTCAACAAAAGTTTTCTCAACTAAAAATGGGGGTATCCGATCATGAAGGATTTTTTCGATTATGACGGCGACGGTGAATTGAACAGCGTTGAAATGGCAACCCTGTATACGACATTTTTCGATACGCGCGAGGATGATCCATCCTATTCGGATGAATCGGATGCGCTCTATGAGGACGCCGACATAGGGGAAGAATATGACGCAGAAGAGGGATCCCCTGCAAATGATTTCATCGGAGCAGGCGATTACATGGCGGATGACGATGAGGACGAAGCAGCAGAAGAAGACGCTGTCGATTTTCAAGGCAAACTTGCTTCGATCGCCGACAGTCTGCTCGAGCTGAAGTTTGATTTGGAAACGGTCAGGGACGACCTGGAGGGAAATGACGATTATGACTACGAAGCCGGAGAACTGGACAGTATCGCCTTCGATCTGGATATGCTGATTGATCGGATCAATGCGCTGTCGTGGTGACGATCGGCTTGTGTCGAAACAGCAAAAACGAATCATACAGAAGGGAGAAAAACATGACGATCACATTCAAAAACCTTGAAAACCAGAACAAGAAGATTATCAGCAAGTTGGGGAATTTCTCGGTCTTGGAATACACAAGAGATCCCAGCGTCGCGCCGGACAACGCGGCCGGTTACTACTTTATGTCCGAAATGGGTGTCCGCAAGCGGCAGCTGCTTTGCCAACTGAACGGCGGAAAGACCTCTGTCGTTTTGCAAGCGGGCGCTATGCAATGGATGGCGGGCAATGTGACCGCGACCACGGGCATCAAGGGCGTCGGCGATCTGTTCGGCAAGATGGTCAAGAGCGCCGTCACAAAGGAATCGACCATCAAGCCCGAATATGTCGGAACCGGAATCGTCGCGCTGGAACCGACCTACAAATACATCATTTTACAGGATGTCGCCACATGGGGCGCAAAGGGAATGACGATCGAGGATGGTATGTTTTTGGCCTGCGACGGTACGGTGCAGCACAAGATCGCTGCGCGGAAAACGCTTTCCTCCGCTACTGCCGGCGGCGAGGGGCTGTTCAACCTGTCTTTGGCAGGCGAAGGTGTCGTCGCTTTGGAAAGCAATGTGCCGGTTGAGGAAGCGATCGAAGTTACGCTCGATAATGATGTGATCAAAATCGACGGACGCTATGCGATCTGCTGGAGCACCGGCCTCGACTTTACGGTAGAGCGCTCCTCCAAAACGCTGATCGGGTCTATGGTCAATAAGGAAGGCTTGGTCAATGTCTACAGAGGCACCGGCAAGATCCTGATGAGTCCGCTCACCCAGTGGACAAGCAACCTCGGTGCAACGACGCACAGCAAGTAATGATCTTTTGGTGAGTATAACCAAAGGAGGCGGCTTCTGCTCGAAGCGCCTCCGATTTTTCTTTTAATATCTGATCTCTACAATCAATTCTGCAAACGGAACTCTTTTGTCCTCCGTGATGGGTTGCTGTTGAGAAAGCTCTGTACGGTTGTCGTTTGCGTGTTCTTCCATGGTGATACCCCCGTTCAAACAAAATCCTTGATCATTATAGCCACGGGGATCGGGTTTTGCAAGAGTAAAAACCGGGTATAAAGAAACTTCATATGGGCCATCGGGAAACCCTTTCTTTTGTTCTTCCGCCTTGTGAATCCTTTGTGACATATAACCTGCGGTTCTTGTTGCAAAACGCAGAAACTGGTATAATGATTTCGCTGAGCACAAATGGGCTTACGTAATAACGCAAGCCCATTTGTATGTTTCTGTAAGGAATCTATATTTGTTTTCTTTAATCCTTTCAGTTAATTGTCATAGTTCCGTTTGTTGTATCAAGCGTTACAGACTGTGCCGATATATTTTCGCTAATGACAAAGTATGGTGTATTGAAATAATAAAGGAACTTGCCAGGATACTCGGTATCGGAAGCAGTCGTTTCCGTAATATCTTCATAACCGCCACCGAAGCGGGAGTAGGCTGACGCCTGTCCGCATGGCGCAACGTTACAAAGGACAGATTCAGGGGCCGCGAGAATAACGGTTCCATCTTTTTCAACCGAATAACTGCCGGAGAACGTTAACTTCAACGTAGGTGTTTCATCATCCAACAGCATCGACAGTACAGAGCTGAATACATACTCTCGATCAAAATGGTAGGATTTTTCGAGAGAATACTTCCCGTCTTTCAGCGTTAATGTCGCAGTATAATAATTCTCAACACCGGGTGTTGCCGGCTTTTCTCCGCCGGTAACCTGTGCTACATCCGCTTCAGTTCGTGTGTCCAGCATAGGCATCAACCGACGAAAACCAACCATGGCATTGGAGCCGTCGGGCCGCATTTCGTTTTCTGGCATATCGTTCTTGACTTCCTGTGCTGCGTAATAATCCGCAGAATTAATCGTTTGTGTGTAGGTTCCAGAGACATCCGGGGTGCCTGCACACGCTACTGCTGTAATCAGCAGCGTGGCAATCAACATGATGGAAATGGTTTTTTTCATTGTCTTGTTCTCCTTTTTGTTTTTTATATGGTTTTTCAGTGCGTTTCTTCCGCAAAGAATACCTGCATTGAGTTAAAGACGCCCAGCATAAAATATTTTGCCGAGTGTGTACCGTTTACAGGGCGGAAATTGGAAGTGTTTTCGCCATAGCGCAGCTCATCCCAGTTCTCGAACAACACATCATATACAACATATTCGTGTGCATAGGTGTGATCCTTGTTACCGGAAGAAGCAAACAGGAATCCCAATTCAACATCCTTAAAAGCAGACATTTTTTCGCCTAAAGCCTTTGCTGCCGGGTATTCATCTTCGACATCACCCGGATCACAACCGTTCGCAAGCGGCGCATAATACGCAATATATTCATAAGCTATGGGCATTGCATTCCAGACAACTGCCGCTCCCAATGAAAGGCCGCCGAATGCTCGATGATATCGACTCGCCTTCAACTGCTCCGGCGCAATCCCTTCCGCATAGGTCGAGAAACGGCTTTCCACGGCGGGGACAAGATCGTTTACCAGTTCATATGGAAAACTTGCCAATTCGTTGGTCGCGCTGTATGTGTTCTGTATTTTCTTTTCAAACGAAGATACATCGGTATTGACAGTTGCAGAAACATAGATTGCCGGCATCAATTTGCCTGTATTTGTCAAGGCGTCCAGCATTACGATAAAATCGCCTTCTCCGACATTCGTATATGTTCCGTCACAGTTGAACGAGAACCAGCTCGCTTCGCTGCCGGTCGCCCCATGCATCAAATAGTACACATCGTACTGCTTATCCGCATCGTAGTCCGCCGGCACATAAATATAACAGGCTTTGGTTACCGGTTTCCATTCGGTTTCAGGAATATTGTTTGAGTAATAGTAGTCATATATGTAAGTGTCATATTCCAACCTGTACACCGTTCCCCGCGCATCTGTTGCATCGAACGCTTCCTTGGGCAACTGTTCAATGAATTTGTTGTCCGTTTCAGAGCTACGTTCCTTAATCGAATACAAATCGGTATAAAGGGGCATATCTGCTTCTTTCCAAAGTGTATTCCATTCTTCTTCTGTCCATGCCGCATACCTTGAAACGCGATTATCGGCGGCAACAACAGTCAATGATTCTTTCGACTCCGAGAGTGCAGCACGAAGCTCATCTTCAGAGATAACATATTTACGGGCAAAAGCCATTCCCGGCGCTAACTGTGCCGCGGCGAGGAAAGTATTTTCACCGTTTTCTTTTTGGATCTCAATTTCATTGTCATCGACTGTCAGTTTCAGACCGTTTTCCTCATCGTACGACCATGTGCCGGAAGAGGACTCTGCGTCACGTTTTACCAAGTAAATAGCAATACTGTGATCGCTGTAAAAGCGGAAGAAGAAACCATCTTTTTTTCCTAAATCATTTGTATGATCAATTCCCTCTATCTCAAGTAGAATGGTTCTTTCGACCGCAGGCGTGTCTTCTGTTGCCTCCTTTTCCTGCACAGGTCCGTCATGCAAAGCGGATGCCGCCTTTTCCCCAGTCATGGTCGCCGACATTTCAATCGGCGTACCGCGGAAATCAAAGGTGAACCCATACGAATCAGTGTTCTTTATTGCCGTAAAAGAAAGATTATTATCCGTATCAGTCAAGATAAAGACGTCATCGGCAATGTTGTATTCCCAATCACCCCATGAAGGCGTATTGGAAAACATTCCTTTCAGATCAAGCACCAGTTCATAAGTGCCGTCATAAAGCAAATCTGCTGTTACGGTTGCCGTACCCATAGTGGCCGTATCATATGTGCCGCTAAAGCGGTATTCTGCATACTCGTTATCCTCCACAGTCTGTGCAGGGATCATCACTTCCGGTTCTGCCGGAGCAGCAGTTTGTAATGTAACTTCTTTCTCCTTGACTGGGACAGGTGCTGCTGTCGACGTCGGTCGGAGCTGCTCTGTATTGGAGCAGCCCACCGAACCGATCGTCAGGAGGAGAATAAGAAGGAGACAGACCAAGACTCTTGCATTCTTGAGCATAAATACTACCTCCTAAATGCTTCAATTATCGGTAATACCAAATTCCTGATCGTACAAAGACTTCCATACAACGGCGCGGTCAGCCGGTATTTCCGCCATTTTAACTTCGTCGCCGATTCTCAAATAAGAGTTGCCTTCCGCTGTCAGCCATGTATTTCCGGGCTTTCCGTCCATTGCATATTGAACAAGCAAATCTGACATAAGTTCGGCAAGCGAACGATCGTATTCTGTCAGATATGGATCGCGCGGTTTTGACAGGTGATTAAACCAATATGCAAGGTCGTGTGTATGCGAGCAAATATCGGACGGGTCTTTGGCAGGGTATGGATGTGTAATATAATAAATATATGCCTCCTTACCGGTCGCTTTTTTCCAGACGCGGGCCTGTGTTTCAAGCAGCATCAGCTCAGCATCTTCCATGAATGCAGCTGACACTTCAGCAACACTCACATCGTCTGCGGCATAAACAAGCAGAAGCTGTTCCGCATACGCAGGGTACTTCTCTTTGACATATGCTTCAAATGCATCTTTTGTCTGCAAGTTTATCTGCTCCAAATCACCATTTACAATGCCCATTATCATTTCGCCACTGTTCACTTTTCCGTTTAGATATGCATCTTTAACCAGTTCGGTTAAGTATTTTCCGTCTATAGTGATATTGGCGGCACGTCCGTACTGTTTGGTCACATCATTTGGATCCATCGCCCGCATCTCATCCAGCGATAAGCCTGCAAATTGCGTCGCTCCGAGAGCTTCACCGGAAGCGAGGTCATAAAAATCCTTATCCATGACATGACCGCTGGCAGTAAAGGTTCTCTGGAACAGGCCTGCCGCTTCAGGCGATGCCGCTAAAGCATGTACCATCCGAGAACCTGCAGATTGTCCGATAACCGTTACATTTTCCGGATCACCTCCGAAAACTGCAATATTATCTTTTACCCATTTCAAAGCTGCAATTACATCCATCATGCCGTAATTGCCGGAGCCGTTATAACCCGACTCCGCGGAAAGATCAGGATGTGCAAGAAACCCAATCGCACCTAATCGATAGTTGATACTCACAAAGACAACGTCTTTTCTTGCCAGTGCTTCGCCATCATACACGGAGCAAGAGGCACCGCCGGTCAAGAAGCCGCCGCCAGGAATAAAGAAGATAACCGGCTTTGCTGCTTCTGATGGCTCCGCTTTTGTCCAAACGTTCAAAAACAGACAGTCCTCCGTAAAGGGTAATGCCATATCTACGCCGAATTCCTGGTCAAACTCCGAGCGCTGACTAGCATAATAAGTAATCGGATTAGCCTTAAAGCTTGCACACTCCAACACTCCATTCCATGGAATCACGGGCTGAGGCGCTTTCCAGCGCAGTTCCTTAATGGGGGCGGCAGCATAGGGAATTCCCTTATAGGCTGCAATAATATGATCTTCCGTCAACGCACCGGCAATCTGTCCGCCGGTTATAGAAACGGGCGAAGTTAATTCTATCGGCTTAGCTTCTGCTTCCTTATCTGCCGTTGTTTCTTCCTCCTTCTGAACAGGCACACTTTCTTCGGCTACGATCTTTACTCCTTTCAGACTTCCGATGTCCCATTCACCGCTGACTTCTTGCTTTCCATTCTCATTCGTATAGGATGTAAAAGTTGACCCGTTGTTATCTGTAAAGGTAAACGTATCTCCGGCTTTTTCCCATGTTCCCTTTGAGAACGGCGCGGACCCATACTTGGTGATCATAGCACTGTCATACGTACCATTTTCATACAGAGACAATGTTGCATCGCATTGTCCGACAGAAGGCGTCTCCGGATCCGTATGTCCTGCAAAGAACCACGCAAGCTTGATAGTTTCACTTGGTTCTGCTTCCGTGCTTTGCGATGCAGTCGTCTGAACCATATCCGCTTTTACTGCATCGGAGGTTAATGCCACTTTCAGTTCTTCCTCTGCAACAACATACTTTCTCGTAAATGACATACCTGGCGCCAGCTCTGCGGCAGCCTTGAACTCGATGCTTCCATTTTCTCGTATAATTTCAACAGGTTTATCATCAACTGTGAGAATCAACCCTTCACTTTCGGAATACGTCCAATGTCCGGCAGAGTATTCGCTGTCTTTGACCTCAAGATAGATCCTAGTGCTGTGATCACTATAGAAGCGGAAATACCATCCGTCTTTCCTCTCTTCCTCTTTTGTAAAGTCAATTCCCTGGATCACAAAAACCATTTCTGGCGTAGATGTTTCTTCTTCCGGCACTGTCGTCAATGCCGCCTTTAATTTGTCTTCCTCAACCACGTATTTACGGGTAAATGACATACCCGGTGCTAGCTCTGCAGCCGCCTTGAACTCGATGCTTCCATTTTCTCGTTTAATATCGACGGGTTTATCATCGACTGTGAGAGTCAGCCCTTCGTTTTCGGAATACGTCCAATGTCCGGCAGAATACTCGCTGTCCTTTACCTCCAAGTATATCATGGTACTGTGATCGCTGTAGAAGCGGAAATACCATCCGTCTTTTCGTTCTTCTTCTTTTGTGAAATCAATCCCCTGGATAGCGAAGATCATTTCATGTGCCTCAGGCGCTGAAGATTCGTTTTTATCTGCATTTGAAGATGCGGTCACGCTGTTAGCAGGCGCTGCTGTTTGTTCGGGGACAGTCGTTGTTTGTTCGGCTGTTGCTGGCGCTGTCGTTCTTTCCGGTTTAGTCACAGCACTTGTTGCTGTTTGAGTAGCTGTTTGACAACCGGCTGCAAACAATAGTACAGTGATGAGCAGCACGCATATTGTAATTTTGACTCCGCGCATTTTCATTATTTTCTCCTTTATGATAGAATAAAGTGCAATCGTTCAACCCGTTATCGCTTGAGACTATTGTCTCTAAACATAGTTATGCTTAAGAGAATCATTGCAAGCAAATCACACAGGATCGCTGCTGCACCGGTATAAAACGCTGTCCAGCCAAGCTTGTTCAGACCGTCCCATGTAGCTAAGTTGACGACCAACGGTACACGATTAGCGATCAGGAAGCAAAAGCCTACCGCAATACCGATCATTCCGAGCAAACAAATTCCGCTGTTTGCAATTCCATCCCCTATGCGCTGTATGAAGAACGTCGAAAAAGCAAGCGCTATTACCGCAGCGACAGAAACAGCAATCACCAGACCTGCATAATGCATATCCTGATTGGGTGTTGCATTCGACACAATCAGCAATACCGTTCCGGCGAGAGCAAGTAATCCGGCTACGCCGATTAACAAAGGAAATCTTTTTTTCATACTTTTCTGCCCTCCTTTTTCTTGTTGAACACATAAAGCACTGCACAGGCAACCGCCAAACAGCCAAATACGGCGATTCCTCCGATATAAAGCCCACGCCACCATGTCATATTCCATACAGTCTCCGTTTCCACATTGGAGTACTGATTCATAAGGTTCGACTGGCAAAACGCCCATAATACGTTTTTCGCAGCAAGCTTAATGGATTTCAGCATTTCTGCATCTTTTTCATACAACGCAGGTTCAACTTTCACCTTATCCGCCATGCTTTGATAATACTTAAAGCCGGAGAGCGTGAAGGAGGAGCGCACATCGTATCCTGTAGTTCCTGCATAAGCGACCGGGGTAAACAGGTCCATATCATCAGAGATATCCGTTACTGCATAGCCGTGGAATCCCCATTCTTTCTGAAGAATGTCTGTCATCAAACCACGGCTCGATGTGCATTCCACACCACCGATTTTACTGAAGGAAGTCATCAATCCGATCATTCCAAAGTCATGGTTCTCTTCCTTGTCCCAGTATGCAGGCGCTTGACGATCATACTTCTTTGCTTCTACCGCAATCTGGAATGCACGAAGCTCGATTTCTCTCGCGCGCTGTTCTGTCATAAACGGAGCAATACCGTTGCGATAGGTTTCCTGATCGTTAAATGCAAAATGCTTCGGCGCTGCAATTAGCCCATACTCCAATGCGCCGATTGAGAATTCCAGCGCAATGTTGCCGCAAAGAACGGGATCTTCCGAATAATAGTCGCCGTTCCTCCCGTTATATGGGGTACGATGCGTGTTCAAACCCGGCCCCCACAGAATCGGCAATCCGATCGTCAGAGCCTGCATACCAACTTTTTCGCCCAGTTCGAATTGCAGCGCAGGGTCGAAGGAAGCGGCAACAACAGGTCCGGAAGCGAAAGTTTCGAACTCATAGGAATTGTTGGGATCCTCCCTGGAAATGCTCCATGGGGCAGCCTGTCCGACGGTCTGCGCGATATTCATGTCTACGCCGTTGCCGGAGTTTTCGGTCAATCTCATTTTCAGGAATCCAACCGAATCGAGCGCACGGAAATCATTGCCGCAGCAGGCAATAATGCCCATTGCATCTTCAAGCGTGATTTGGTCAAGCAACGTGTCCCATTGCTCATCATCAAACGAGGTGAACGCGAGTTCAGAAAACCGCATACCGGAATCGACGCCAAAATGAATATCCGATACGTCATCATTTTTCTTGAGCTCATAGTACTTTCCATTCAGATGATCAATGAGGCTCTGCGGTGCTTCCAAATCTGCATATTCTATCGGATATGTTGCGTCCCAATCACTTCTGGACAGCTCAGTTACCGTACCAGGCGCATAATAGTTATAATCGGAGTACTCCAGATGATTGGAGACCTTTTCTCCTGTAATTGAAACGGAGAATGTCTTATCATCCTGCACACCTTCCGTCCCATGCACGTACACATAGGTCAATGATGCATTGCCGTCATAATCCATCCCATCAGCGATTGTTTTTCCCTGCGCCGCAAGAACGTTGTTCAGTGCATCGTGTGCACCGTTGCCTACGGCAAAGTAATACGAACCGCCATCCAAAATCCATGTGCCGAATGTACCGTCCGCATTCTTGTGGGACATATCATACGACGCAATATTCTGCATATCGGCATACAGCCTCAGATCCTGGCTTTCATTCGGCGCCAGCTCTTTTGTCTTATCATAGGCAAGCAGTTGGATGGCAGATTTTTCCAATCCTCCCTCAATATAAGGAGCTTGTCCGTAAAGCTGGACATTGCATCTTCCGGAAGAATTGCCTGTATTCGTTACCCTAACGGTAAATTCGAGCGCAAGCTCATGCTCCCCGGAAACCACTTTCGGCTCTCCGACCAATTCTTTCTCAAAAGTGGTGTAATTCAGCCCGTATCCGAAACCATAGCTGACTTCACTTGCATAATTCCAGTTTCCGTCAGATGCGACAGCGCCTTTTGCCGAGTCTGCGTTATGAATACCGTATACACAATCGTTATACCTGGTCTCATAATAGCGATAGCCGGTATAAATGTCCTCAGCTTCAATCGTATACGAAGCAAAAGCGTCGTTTCCTGCCTTGCGCGTTACGGCGTCTTTATTGGAAAATACGAAAGCGCCGACATTCATCACCCCGGGATGAGAGAGATTCTTAGCAGCATAAATATCAGGCATACCGCCCGAAGGGCCTACTCTTCCGCACAATACATCGGCAATGCCGAGGGTGCCGTAGTTTCCGGGATGCCCTACCCAGAGAATGGCATCAATTCTTTCGTCGTGTTTCAGTTCGTCGATTTCCATTGCGGAGGTCGTATTGACCAGTACGATAACCCGATCAAACTTTTCGCACGCCAGATTGATGATATCTCGTTCATTCGTAGTGAGTTCCAACGGCTCTGTAGCTCCCGTGCCCGGGGTTGCACCACCTACCAGATAGTCTTTTCCTTCTCCGCTTGGACGTCCTACAACCACTATCGCCGCATCAGAGTAAGCGGAAAAACTGTCTTGAAACTGGGCATTGACAGCCGCAATATCATTCAACGAAGGTTCTTTCGGATCATAGTCTTTTCCTGTAGTCTGAGGACCAATGCAGGAAAAGCCCAGCGTTTGATTGATCGTTTCATAAACGGCAATCATGTCTGGATTCAAAACATATCCGGCTCCAGGACCGCCGACATCCGTGAATGAATAATCTGTCAATGTATTGGAATCGACCTTTTCTCTCCACCCGGTCAACGCTTCATTTCCTGTTGGAAGATTGGCAGGATTGTGGAAGTTTGTATGATCCCCACTTAATGCTTCCTCAAAGTTGATAACCGGGCCACGGATCGGCATACCAACAGATGCGCCCTGAATCATTTTGTGGCTGCGAATGCCAAGCAGGGTAACCTTGGATCCACTTGCAAGCGGCAGCGCCTGATTATCATTTTTTAACAGTACAGTTCCGCCGGATGCCTGCCTGCGGCCGAATTCAATATAGGTACGAATCATGGCTTCAGCGTTGCCGGTTCCGTCGGCGTTCAACATGCTGTCAGGAAGTTTGAACGACTCAAACATTCCTGCTTCTTCCTCACCTTCCGTAATGACGACCTTTGCACTTTGCGTACCAAGGGCATCATCAATTGTCGTAGCATACGTTTCCAGTACGGAACCTGCTACAATCATTACTGCGAGGAAAATCGAAAGGACAAAGGTTAAGCCTCTCCATCTATTAGCTTTTCTCACATTTCCACCTCCTAATAAAAATATCCTGTCATGGTTTATGACAGGATAGATTTTAGCAAAGTAAAATTTGAAAAAAGTGTGAATAGAATTTTTTGTAATTTTTACATCGTAATCGGTATCAGGATGCTGAGGGTAAATAAATTATTGTCCGTGAGAATCGAAACACTTCCGCCGTACTTCTTTGCAATCTGCCGGATGGATTTTATGCCGAAACCATGCTGGTAAGGATCAGCTTTTGTCGTTTTCGGGATTGCAGCAGAAGTCAGGACTGGTTCTCCTTCATAATAGTTTTGAACCGTTATTCGAGTAAAACCTTCACGTCTTCCGGCGAACAGTTTGATGATTCGCTTTTCCTCCGACAGCGTCAGAACATATTCAATAGCATTATCCAACGCATTTCCAAACAACGAATAAATGTCCGCTGCCGAAAGAAATGAAATATCTTCGCCTTGTATCATATAAGTTAATCGAATCCCGTTCTTCGTGCAAAACAAACTTTTATCAGTCAAAACAGTATCCAGCGGCACATTATTCGTCGAAGTCATTGAGCTATAGAAAGAGATAGATTCTTGGAGATCCTCTAAATACTTTCGATCAATCCCTTCTTTACTTTTCAAGGCCATCAACTGATGTTTCAGATCATGGCATTTAATATTAATGATATCAATCGTTTCACGAGTGAATTCATATTGCTGTAGCCGCTGCTGTTCCAGCTGCAACAAAATATCCTTTTCACGCTCATCATAGAGTTTTTTGCTAAGCAAAAATTCCACATACAGAATAATGAGACAGCAACAAATAATGGCTATGCTGAGTAGAACGAACATCGTTGGATGTACACTGCTGTAAAAAGAGCCATAGCTTCGAAGCGCTATGCAGACAATCAAAATGGAGATAAACAGTATGATTGTCGTTCCGGAATTCATTTCCGCAACCTCACTTACAGAGTCGAGATTCCGTGCGAAAAGTTGATAGATCAGCCAGTATGTCCCAATATAAAAGGATATATATGTTGCGATTTCCAATGGTGAACTCTTTAATACACACGAGAAGCTTGCATATTTAAAAATTGTCGAAAAAATGTTGTTAACAGACATGGCAATATCCAACGTGCAGTAGCCTGCCGTCACAACAAAGAGCAATGTCATTCGTTTTTCCGAAAAGCAAACCAGCAGGCTGACAATAGATAACCCAAGCATCGCAATATAGCCTACTACATTAAGTAACGGGTAAATAGTCTCGCTCTTTCCACCGGCTTGTTGATGCAGAAGCAAAAAATGATACAAGGCAATTCCCATCGCTGCTGATAATGCGATAGAAAGAGTACCTGCGCAAATAATGCGAACCCAGAAGAAATTCTTTTTCTGTAATCCACGTGCAAATATCGCACATGCAACAAGCGTCCATGTCATTGCCAAACAGTACATGGCAATAAAGAAAGACGGACGTATCATTTTATTTCCCCTCTCCAGCCAAATAATCGTTCAACTTTTGCATCAAATCTCTTTTTCTGGAACGTGATATACGTATGTCGTTGCTTTTAATTGTTAAAGTATTTCCCTCGACCTTTGTAACATATTTCAAATTAATTATATAACTTGCACCGACTCGAAATAAGTTCACATGCTTTTGCAACATCCTATCAAGCGATCCCATTGTTCCGTATTCTTCATAATCGCCAGAATCTGTGTGAAAAACATGGCTGTGCACTCTTTGTTCTATGTAATATACCGCATTCACAGGGACAACAATACGGCCCTCTCGGTTCGATATTTCTATTCTCGTATTTTCAAAGCTATTTACTCTCTTTCGCACCCGCTCAAAGGCAACGCGGAACTCTTCATATCGATAAGGCTTCACCAAATAATCCAATGCATCTACTTCGTATCCGTTGATGGCATACTGTGCAAATGAAGTTGAAAAAAGTAATAGAACATTAGCGTCTATTTTCCGGAGCTCTTTAGAGCATGATATGCCATCTGTTCCCGGCATATCAATGTCCATAAAAACGCAATCATAAGAGGGAGTATAATGGAAAATAAACTTATCCGCATTAGGAAAGTAATCTATTACTACTTGCAGATCGTCATGATTACAGTACTGATGAATATACCCGATCAAGGTATCCGCCGCTGCCTTAGAATCATCTACTACTGCGATCTTCATGCCATGCTCCTCGATACCATATATTATGATACGATAACTATATATTAAAGAAGTGTAATTGTCTGCAAAAACGAATAAATTACAGATTCCACATCGTAATCAGCACGATAAATAACAATTTAACTGTTCCATAAAATGCTTTTTCTTTGCTCTTGATAAGGAAAGCATTTCGTTTCCTACTGTAACAGAGTCATTCGAAAAAGCCGTAACATATTTCAAATTAACAACCATTCCCGCGTTAATACGAGAAAAGCTGCCACGTGGCATTTTTTCTTCCACTTGGTTCAAGCTTCCCCAGGAAGTAATGTATCTTGAGCCAATATGAAATAATAAAGTATGATTAAATACTTCAATATATGTTATTTCACTCGTATTCACATACATCGGACCATCTGCAGTCCGTATTTCAATATTCACACCTAGACTTCGGTTAAGCAGTTTCATTGCCCTGCTCATAGTGATTTCAATCTGGGTGTAATCAACCGGCTTTAGCAGATAGTCGAGGAGCTCCACCTTATAGCCCTCGATTGCATATTGATGTTCAGTCGTAACGCATATAAGGATTACATTTCGGTCTTTCTCTCTAATGATTGAGGCGGTTTCAATCCCATTCATTCCGGGGAGCACAATGTCCAAAAAAACCAAATCATACATATGTTCTACGAACTGCTTCAGCAGATCCTCTCCGGAAACGAAGCAGGAAAAACAGAACTCACAGTTTCGATTAAGACTGTATTTTTCCAAAAGGGAGAATAGTTTCTTCTGTTCTTCCAGATTATCTTCTACGATAGCGACTCGAATCATTCGTCCACTCCTTTTTCCGCACTTTAATTCTAACATGGCTTTTCGAATAGAGCGGCACTTGCTTTTCAAATAGTATATATGAAAATAGTGAAAGCGGCAAGCGGATATTTTCAGATGCTTTTACTGCTCTAGAACTCACCTTTTTCCTGTCGTGATGAATCACTATATGCTCATCGGGAAATGAAAACTCGCATGTACTTCCGAAATACTCATCGCTACAAGCCTACTCATTAAATCATCAAGGCGTGTCTCATGAAAACGGATACAGAAAAAGATCAGAGTGACCCGACCCTTCATTCTGTTTCCGTTTTATCATCGTGACAATAATTGTAATACCAGCATTCATGTGGATCGGAGCATTGAAGTCTCGGTTCGACCTGCAGTTCTTCCGGTTCTTTCTGCCTTCTGTTCAGATCCCATATGTGTTCGTTGATCCAGGTGTAATATCCTTTTGTTTCGGCAGTCACATCCACCGGTTCAAACTCTTCCTCGCCCTCGCCACGGATTACGATATAGATATGCCCGATCGGAACACCGCAGCGGGTGATGATGTAATACTGGAATCCGGCGTCCCTGATAAACTGATCGTGGACTTCGGATGCGTCTTTGACTTCATAGAAATCGTAACCCTTATCGGTCTTACGGAGAATATCGACGGCGCAATAGTTGTTATAGTTCATAAACGCCGCTTCGCAAATCACTTCGGTACCGAGAGCAAGATGCTCCTGCGTTCGCTCGACCATCGCTTTCTTATCGGGAATAGTTGTCCCGGGCCGATACACGGTCATCTCCTCATACGGTCCAAACATCCCCATAGCGCGATCGCCAAAGTCGGTGCCGGCATTCAGCCGTGCCTGCACTTCGGGCGGTATCACCTTCAGGCTCGGTTTGTGTTTATCGAGCCAAAGCATTTTCGGACATTGTATCCCGCGCATGAAGTCAGTTTTTGTAATTCCCATCTTACTCCCGGTTATATGATCACTTCAAGAATAGTACTCTTCGTAGATAAACAAACTGCGATTTGTTCGTGTCCTGTTTCCTCTGCTGCATCTGCTGTTCTGCTCGTTTTTATCTCCTCACATCGTCGAGTTAACGAAATCATTCATTCACTCTGCTCTGCAAACCGGAATTTGCTGAACTGTCATGTTTTGTCATTCAAATGTCATATCCGGATACTTTGACGATCATTCCATCTTTGACGTATACCTGCATAGCACTGCCTTCCATCATATCTGCAGTATACTCACCGGAACTCTCAAAATCGAATTCAAACTGTCCGAAGTAAGCATCTTCACCTGTCGGAGAATACTTTGCGATGATTCTTCCGAAATGATATTCCGCCGCATACACAGAAATACTTTCAAACACTTTCTGATCATCCCTTTCCGCGTACTGATCACCTTTCAGCCACGGCACAAATCTCTTCAAAATGATCTGATCAATGCCTTCTTTATTCAGCACTGCATAGTCTTCTTCGATATGAGCTTTACTCTGTTCCAGATCAAATGTGATGATGATCGGAATATCCCTGTATTTCAGGCCGGAATCGGTTTCCTGCGCAACAGGCGTTTCTTTTGCTGATTTCTTCTTTTTAAACAGATCTTTGAATCCCATAATGCTTTGTCATCCTATATATGCATGCTGATTTTCCGGATTTCAATTGTGCTCATAATCATCACTCCGCTAAAATATATTCTGTTCCAGATATTCAATCACCTGTAAATCCGCAGGCAGCCAGGCAACGCTTCGCAGTTGATCCTTCGACAGCCATTTCGCGGATTCATGCTCCAGTAATTCAAGCTTTCCGGTGACCACATGACAAAGAAAACAATCCATGGACAGGTGGAACGCCGGGTAATCATATTCTACGGTTGTCAGGAACCGTTCCGGCGCAATCACCGTTGCCAGTTCCTCTTGAATCTCTCGGACGATCGCCTGTTCGCCGGTTTCTCCGGGCTCGATCTTCCCGCCCGGAAATTCCCAATAGTCCTTATAATCTCCATATCCGCGCTGCGTCGCAAAGATCTTTCCCTTCTTATGAATCACAGCGGCAACAACCTTGATTGTCTTCATGTTCTCACTCCGGTAATTTGAAATCAAAGTACAAGATTCTACTCCTGATCCCGTTCCGAATCGCTTTTCCCCTTGAACTTTCTGCCTACACCGAAGTCCGAGTTAATCAACGTGCCGCGCTGGATGGCATCAAATCCGAATTTGCCCCGGATTGCACTGACCGCTTTATCAAGCCGTTCGCGCTTCTCACGATTCTTCTGCTGTTCCGGTTCGTCAAACAGAGAAAGCTGTTCCATAGCGGCATCTTTGGAAACATCCGTCAAGGCGACGCCCATCAAGCGTAACGGGCGTTGATCCTTCCAAAGCTCCTGAAGCAGTTTCTTTGCCGTCTCGTATACGACGCTTGCCGAATCCGTTGCGTAAGAGAGCTTTGTCTGATGGGATCGGTTCTGAAAATCCAGATAGCGGATGGAGACGGAAACACCGTTAGCCCGCATCCCTTCGCTTCGCATGTGCTCGGTCACGCTGTCACAAAGAGCCAGCAGAATTGTCTGCGCTGTTTCTATGGTCGTGACGTTTTCTTCGGTAGTGATGGAGTTGCTGAATCCCTTTGCCTCTTCCGGCATATCGCGGACGGGAGAATCGTCTATGCCGTTGGCATACGCATGCGCCTGTTTTGCGGACTTATCCCCAATCAATGCTCCCAGCATGCCAATGTCTGCCTGTGCAAGATCGCCGATCGTTTTGATTTTCGTTTCATTCAGCTTCGCTACCGTTGCCTTGCCGACAAACAGCAGATCGCCGACCGGAAGCGGCCACATTTTTGCGGGGATCTCCTCCGGAAACAGGGTGTGGACCTTATCGGGCTTTTCAAAATCGCTTGCCATTTTAGCACACAGTTTGTTGCGCCCGATCCCGACATTCACGGTAAATCCCAGTTCATCCCGAATCCTGTCTTTGATCTCCGTTGCCAAAGCAATCGGATCGGGATAAATCCGCGATGTCCCCGAGAAGTCAAGAAAACACTCGTCGATAGAGAACTCTTCCATAAGAGAGGTATAACCCCGACAAATCTCTTTGAATGCGCGGGAGTTTGTGGAATACAGCTTGAAATCCGGCGGCGCTACAATCAGAT
>JAEEGL017049668.1_pt1 | contig 18152 bp, 18 predicted proteins | sample 9134231 | NCBI WGS metagenome assembly JAEEGL01 (sample SAMN16246548, study PRJNA631951) | gut metagenome | biome: gut microbiome; feature: rumen; material: fiber-attached | host: Bos | place: Iran: Karaj | collected 2018-10 | reverse complement strand
GAAGACATGGCCCCTTCACTCACCTATCGTTGAGAAGGTTGAGGTTGTCAGAAGAGGTAAGGTAAGAAGAGCTAAGCTGAACTACCTTAAGGGACTTACAGGTAAGAAGGCTAAGGTTAAGGAGCTTGTTACCAGATAATTTTGTATTGAAAGGCAGTTACTCTTGCAGTAATTGCCTTTTTCCATTCTTAAGTACAAAAGTTTCGAGGATATGATGAGATCCAGGAAAAATACATTAACCTTTCATCAAAAGAAAAAGATAATAACCAAAAAGCTCGTTCGGGAGATCTTTTCCTGGCTTATTGTTACTGCCCTTGGAATAATCATTGCCATTGCGCTGGTGCTTTCCTTTGGAATGCAGGTCATGGTCATAGGTGACTCCATGGAGAGCTTTCTTGCCAATGGACAGAAGGTCCTTGTGGACAGGGCCCTTGCCAAGATCATCAGCCCCAAAAAGGGGGATATAATCGTCTTTTTGCCAAACGGCAATACCAATTCCCATTATTATGTAAAAAGAGTTGTGGCAGTTCCGGGAGAGACTGTCCAGATCAAGGACGGAACTCTTTATATAAACAATCTCCCTGCCAAGGAAGATGATGAGGATTTTGACAAGATGGAAGATCCGGGCATAGCAGACAATCCGGTTAAGCTCGGCAGCGGTGAGTACTTTGTCTTAGGGGACAACCGCAACAGCAGTGAGGACTCCAGAAGTGCCAATATCGGAGTTGTATCAAACAGCATGATGATCGGCAGGGCATGGTTTAAACTGACCTTTGAGGATGCTTCAGGTGGATTCATCCTCAACAATTATTAAGGAATCGGAGAATATATGAATTATCAGTGGTATCCGGGTCATATGACCAAAGCAATAAGGATGATGCAGGAGAACATCAAGCTCATAGATATCATAATTGAGCTTACAGATGCCAGGATCCCTGCGTCCGGGAGGAACCCCGATATAGATGAGCTTGGCAAAAACAAGTACAGGCTTATAATCCTGAACAAGGCAGATCTGGCGGATCCGTCAGTTACAGCCAAATGGAAAGAGTTCTATGAAAAGCAGGGCTGTTTTGTTATCGAGATGAATTCCAAAAGCGGCAATGAACAGGGTAAGGTCAAGGACCTTGTTCAGAACGCCTGCGCAGAAAAGATAGAGAGGGACAAAAAGCGCGGCATCGTGGGAAGGCCCATCAGAGCCATGGTGGCAGGTATCCCCAATGTGGGTAAGTCCACCTTTATCAACAAGCTGGCAGGCAGGGCATCTGCCAAGACCGGCAATAAGCCCGGTGTTACCAAGGGCAAGCAGTGGATATCCCTTGGCAGGAACATGCAGCTTCTTGATACCCCCGGTATCCTTTGGCCCAAGTTTGACGATGAGATGGTTGGACTTCATCTGGCATTAATAGGTTCTATGAACGATGAGAACCTTGATACGTTAGAGCTGGCCTGCGAACTGATAAAGCTCCTCAATGAGTACTATCCATCTGCCATTAAAGAGAAGTATAATATAACTGATGAGGCTCTTTCAGAATATGAGAGCAGACAGTTTGCCACCAGATACAGCGCATATCTCTCGGCAATAGCGGAGAACAGAAAGCTTATCAAGCAGGGAGCTGAGCCTGATATGGACAGGGCAGCCGCGCTTATACTGGATGATTTCAGAAACGGAAGACTGGGAAGACTGTCTTTGGAAAGACCGGAATAAATGTGCCGTGGGCACGGAATCGAGACTGACATGAAAGATATAATGAAAGAAATTCTCAGCACACTCATTTACCTGGTGGTTATCTTTGGGTTAACTTTTCTTTTTATCACCTTTGTTGCCCAGAGGACGGAGGTAAGCGGACAATCCATGGAGCCAACCCTCCATGACGGGGATTCACTTCTGGTGGACAAGCTGTCCTACAGATTCAGTGATCCCAAGAGATTTGATATAGTGATCTTCCCTTATCAGTACGGGGAGAAGCAATACTTTATCAAGAGGGTCATTGGTCTTCCGGGTGAGACCGTAAGAGTGGATCATGAGGGCAATATCTACATCAATGAAGAGATACTTTCCGAGAACTACGGCGCTGAGAGAATAAAGGACCCCGGCAGAGCTGACACTGCTGTTACTCTGTCAGAGGGTGAGTTCTTTGTTATGGGAGACAACAGGAACCACAGCATGGATTCAAGGGACATTTCTGTGGGCAATATTCAGAAAAAGGACATAATGGGGAAGGCTTTTGTAAGGATATATCCTTTTTCTACCTTTGGGGGAATTGATTAAATGCAGTCATTATCAGACATCAGACAGATCCTGCAGGCATCTTCTTCGGAAAAAGAGCTTGAGAGCTTTATCAGCTCTTTTGCAGGTGATGAGAGGGCAGGCGTTCGCAAGCTTGTAGAGACAGCCGGTAAGAGGCGCAGTGCCATAGAACAGGAAAAAAAGCGCACCGAAGAGATGTACAGGTACGAGAGAGAATATTCGGACCTGGGACTATTGTGCGGTATCGATGAAGTCGGAAGAGGGCCGCTGGCAGGTCCTGTCTACGCGGCTGCCGTAATCCTTAAGAAGGACACACAGCTGCTTTATCTAAATGATTCCAAGAAATTATCCGAAAAAAAGAGAGAAGAGCTTTATGATGTCATCATGGAGGAAGCTGTTGCAGTAGGTATCGGTTCTGCTTCCTGCGAAAGGATCGATGAGATCAATATTCTTCAGGCTACCTTTGAAGCAATGACGCAGGCGGTGAACAGTCTTAGTATCAAGCCGGGAGCTCTTTTGATAGACGCTGTTCACGTACCACAACTGGAGCAGTATAAGCAGATATCCATTATAAAGGGTGATGCAAAGAGCGCATCCATAGCTGCAGCCAGCATTATTGCCAAGGTCACAAGGGACAGGGTGATGTGTCAGATGGCACTAAAGTACCCGCAGTACGGTTTTGAATCCAACAAGGGCTACGGCAGTGAAGCACATATTGCTGCGTTAAAGAAATACGGTCCCTGTGAGATTCACAGAAGATCCTTTATAGGGAATTTTGTATGAATATAATCAGCGGTAATCTAACTCAGCCAAATAGCAGCGTCGTCATTGACGGCAACAGGATCCAGACGCCCCAGGGTGCTTCGGAGCAGCCTGTAGAACTTAAGGCCGGCTCCACCATTCAGGGTACTGTTGTGTCTGTTTCCGATGCTGAGGGCGGAAGGATTGCCAATATAAATGTGGGAGACAGCGTGATCTCAGCAAAGCTCCAGGAGGGTATGGGCCTCAGAGAAGGACAGACCCTTAATTTCTCCGTGAGATCCTCGGGACCCGGCGGCGTCTCCATTACACCTTTGTATGAGAATACCTCAGTTGATCAGAGTACCCTCAAGGCCCTGACAGCTGCCGGGATTCCGGTCAACAATGATACAGTCAATATGGTCAAGAGCATGATGGAGGCGTCTCTTTCTATAGGGAAAGAGGTTCTCACTGAGATGAACAGGAATCTCAACATGCATCCCAACACCTCCATCTCAACCATGGTTGAGATGAAGAGTCTTAATATTCCTATTACCGACAACAATATCACTCAGTTTCAGAACTACAAGAATTACGAGCACCAGGTCACAACTACCATGGAGAGCATAATGGAGGAGCTTCCGTCGGCTTTTTCTGAGATGATATCTGCGGGGAATGAGACCGGGGCACTTAATCTCTTTGGATCTGTGCTCAAGCTCTTTGGACAGGAGGGGGCTCCTGCTGCCGGGGGAGAAGAAGCTTCTTTGGAAGCTGCCAATCCTGAAGCCGTCAATCAGGAAGCTGCTGCGAAAACGGGGATCGGTGGTAATCCTCAGGAAGGAGGCATAGTTACTGATACTGAAGGCAGGACAGTCATTACTCTTTCTGAAGACGGAGAAGTACTGCTGACAGAAGGCGGAAGCGATGCTGCAGTAAAGGGTGCCGGGCAGGAGGCAGAAAAGACAGCCGGGAAGGCTACAGATAAGGCGGATCTTTTGACGGCCGGGGATAAGTCGCAGGTGCTTTCAGGGAAGTTTACGGATAACCTGCGTAACCTTGGAATATCGGAAGAGACCATAAATAAATACAATCAGGCACTGAAAGAGGCTGATGGAAATGCTCAGGGGCAGTCTCAGGGCGCTTCAGCCTGGCTTGAGCTGGCACAGAAGGAGCTATTAAAAGAACTTTCTGACGCTTTTGATCACAGCAATCTGTCAAACCCTGCTGAAAAGGCTATTTGGAAAAATATCTTTTCAAATAAGGACTACACCAGGCTCCTTAAGGACAATATGTCCTCTCAGTGGCTTTTAAAGCCTCTGGACGTGGAAAAAAAGGAGAATATAGACAATCTCTACCAGAGGCTTGGAAATCAGGCAAAAGGCCTTTCAAATGCCATAAATAACAGCCTGGGGGCCGAGTCAAGACTTGGACAGGCAGCCACCAACCTTCAGAACAATCTGGACTTCATGAATCAGCTCAACCAGATGTTCCAGTATGTGCAGCTTCCTCTGCAGATGGCAGGTCAGAACGTCCACGGGGATCTGTATGTATACCGCAACAAGCACAAAAAGATGAGCGATGACGGCTCGGTGAGCGCAGCACTTCACCTGGATATGGAGAACCTTGGTCCTGTTGATGTCTACGTCAAGATGAAGGATACCAAGGTCAGTACCAATTTCTATGTGGCAGATGAGAGCGTCATTGATCTTATAAATGACAACATCCACATCCTGAATGAAAGGCTGGAAAAGCGGGGATATTCCATGAACGTCACCATGAAGCTCCACGACGACATGGACGGTCAGGATGCGGCAGTGGATGAGATGCTCAGCGTCTCAAAGACAACAATTCTTTCAACGGCTTCATTTGATGCGAGGGCGTAAAACAGGATATGCAAAGTAACGGCAAGGACAAGATAAAAACCGCGGTGGCGCTGGGGTATGATCCCAATGAAGACGGCGCCCCCAAGGTCATAGCATCGGGTAAAGGCGCCCTGGCAGAAAAGATCATCGAACAGGCCAAAGAGAACAAGATCCCTGTCCACGAGGACGACAAGCTGGCAGATACTCTCTCAAGGCTGGAGATCGGAGAGATGATCCCTCCCGAGCTCTACGAGGTAGTGGCTGAGATACTGGTATTTGTTGACGCCATGGACAAAATAAGGGCCAAGGACAAGACTATAAGATAAAGGTGAGGATGATATTTGAATAAAAGACAAATAGGTGGAAGCACGGAGCAGCTGGCCTGTGATCACATCCGCTCAAGCGGAGGAGAAATTCTTTTTAAGAACTTTACTTCCAGGTACGGGGAGATCGATATTATCGCCAGGGACGGCAGATATCTGTGCTTCATCGAAGTTAAGTTTCGCAAGGATTCAAGCTTTGGTACGCCGGAGGAGGCTGTCAGCTTCCAAAAGCAGAAGAAGATCTGTAAAGTTTCTAAGTTCTATCTGTACAAGAGGTACAAATCTTTTGATATCCCGATAAGATATGATGTTATAGCTATTTCCCCGAAGGATGGTATGTTATCCTTTAGATGGATAAAAGATGCATTCAGCTATGTGGAGTGATTTTGAAAATACGATGGAGAGAGAATATGGGAGAGATTAGAATAAAACGACACGAAGGTGCTGTAACTACAAGGCTCATGGATCACAACGGGCTTAAATACCTTGTTTTTCCAAGGCTGGAGGAGCTTGGCATTGTTGATCATATGTTTTCCACAAGGATAGGGGGCGTATCCAAAGGGGACTACGCGCAGTGTAACTTAAGCTACACCCGCGGAGATGACAAGGAGGCTGTGGATGAGAATTACAGGCTTGTGGCAGATGCACTTGGCCACGGCAAAAGCCTTAAGGATTTTGTGTGCACCTTCCAGACCCATACCACCAATGTCATGACAGTGACTGAAAAGGACAGGGGGAAAGGGCCTTTAATCCCCAGGGAATACACGGACATCGACGGGCTTGTCACTGACGTGCCCGGGATCATACTGGCTACCTTCCACGCTGACTGCCCGCCTGTATACTTTGTGGACCCTGTAAAAAGAGCCATAGGTCTTTCACATTCAGGCTGGAAAGGCACAAAGGGCAAGATTGCCGCAAGGACCATTGAGAAAATGACTGCAAACTACGGTACTGACCCCAAAGACCTTGTTTGCGCAATAGGCCCGTCCATCTGCGGTGAGTGCTATGAAATAGGCGAGGATGTGGCTCTGGAGTTTGCAAAGGCCTTTACCCAAAAAGAACTTGAGGACTTTCATATACTGATCCCGTACCCTGACAAAAAGTACAGGCTCTACCTCTGGAATGCCATAAAGCTGACACTTATGGAGAGCGGTGTTAAGAAAGAGAACATAATTACCACCGATATCTGTACCAGATGCAACCCTGATCTTTTGTTTTCACACAGGATACACGGAGAAAAAAGGGGTAATCTTTGTGCTTTTTTGTCATTGAAGGCATAAACAAACGGAATATAGTTAAATTCTTAAGAAATCTTAAGAATTTTCGACGGTAAATCTTAAGAATTAGGTGTTTTAATTAGAATCAGATTATATATGTGAGGAAGCTATGGAGAATATTTTAGTTTGTGATGATGACAGGGAAATAGTTGATGCCATTGAGATCTATTTAGAGCAGGAGGGGTACAATGTCTACAAGGCCTATGACGGCGAGGAGGGGCTTTCCATCCTTCGGCGCAAGGAGGTGCATCTGGCAATTGTGGACATCATGATGCCCAAGCTTGACGGCATTCATCTGGTTAAGCACTTAAGGACCTTTTCCTCGATTCCTGTGATCTTCTTATCTGCCAAGTCGGAGGATTCGGACAAGATACTGGGACTTAACATCGGTGCCGACGACTATGTGACCAAGCCCTTTAATCCATTGGAGCTGGTGGCCAGAGTCAAGTCCAATGTAAGGCGCTACACCACCCTTGGCAAGGTGGTTGAGAAGGAGAATGTCTACTCCACAGGCGGCCTTGTTATCGATGACAACTCCAAGGAGGTTACTGTCTATGATGAGCCGATCCGCCTTACTCCCATCGAGTACAAGATCCTTGTTTTCCTTGCCAAGAACAAGGGCAGGGTCTATTCCATTGACCAGATCTATGAAAATATCTGGGGAGAGTACTCCATGAAGATCGACAACACCATTGCTGTTCACATAAGACACATCAGAGAAAAGATTGAAGTTAATCCGAGAGAACCCAAATTCCTTAAGGTTGTATGGGGAGTCGGATACAAGATTGAGGAAGACGCCAAATGAAAACCGCAAGCACATCACTTAAGATCATGAAGATAGTCCAGCACTTTCTGGCTGCAGCCCTGGCCTTTATTGTGGCCTATTCGGTGGCAGGCACCAATATAATGATAGAGGGGCTGGGAGGCTATTATTCTTACAATCTCTATGAGTCTGACAGGTCCAGGAGCTATGAGGAGTCATATCTTTTCAATAATATCCTGGGCAACAGTGTTTCTGACATATTGAGGCACGTGGCAGTCAGGACCCAGCTGGAGACAGAGGGGCAGTATGACGACAGGAAAATGATCGACGTCACAGCCTATGTGAACAGGTCTGCGACTATTTCAGGGGACTATATTACAGCCGTATACTATCTGTCTGACCTTCTTAAGTGGGCTCAGAGCGGATTCAAGTATGAGACCAGGAATTTTACAGAGGATGAGAGCGCAAGGTTCCTTGGCTCCTCCACAACCTATACCCACCTCAAGAACAACGGATTTTCAGGTGGGATGAACTCCTATCTCAATTCGCAGATTGAGGACAACAGCATCACCTTTGCCATTTCCGGCAATTCTTCCCCCGAGGGAGGAGAACACACTTATCTTGTGTCCAGATACCAGACCGTAGACGGCAGGAATCTGGAGGATATTGTCTCCACCTGGGAGGAGTACAACCGTCTGTGCTCATATGTGGAAGAGGCGGCCAAGGACCTTCTGGCCAATTATGAGGAGTACAGCAGGGCTGTTGGCTACTATGACTACTTAGAGAGCAACCTTCGCTACTATATCACCAGGACCATTGACGGCAAGACCAGTATCTACACCAATGTTCCGGAGCTTTCCTGGGAGACCACCGGCAAGGATATCAAGAAGATATTTGAGGACTACGGCAGGTATATATATTACTGCCCCTATGAGCTTAAGTATGATTCCAACACTCTTATCAAGGAGAATGTTCTAAGGTCGATCCTTAAGACCTACAGCTATGCTTATCCTGACCAGATCAAGATGTACATAGCGGTTGACACTGTCAATTATCCTTCTTCCGATGCCTTTACGGAAGGGCGGGACAGCTTTGCCAGATATATGCCCTACAAATCGCAGATGCTGGCTCTTGGCATTATAATAGGGGCCTTGTATGTCCTTATGACCGCAGTCTATATGATGCTGCAAAAGAAAAGGCTGCTTGTTGCATCCGACCTGCAGGAGGCTGAGGGGAGCGGTGCATCAAAGTCTCAAAAAAGGATGTTTACTGAGCTGGTGGTACTTATAGGACTGGTGGTGATGGCGCTTCCTGTGCTTGGCATCGGGGCCCTCAGATTTGCTGTCGGCGCCAAGGCTCTTCTGGGAGCAGCTTATTTTCCCTTTATCTGTGCTGCAGGGGCTTTTATAATGAGCATCGGCCTCTTGTTCATGATCTATGAACTGGCCAAAAAGGCAGTTTGGGGCACACTTTGGACAGACAGCACCCTTAAGGCAGTTATTAAGGGCGCAAGAACTGCAATTGTTAATACTACAGACAATGGCAATGTAATAATCCGCAGCTGGATACCATATGTCTTTTTCCTTGGGATGAACATCATCCTGTCAAGACTTGGAATAGCAGGTATCCTGGTGGCGATATGCTTCGATGTGCTGGTGGGTGTATACAGATACCGGCAGAATGTGGACAGGGACAGGATAATCCATGTTATTGAGAATATCCGCAACGGCAACGTCAAGGACAAGGTTGAAGTGGAGAACCTCCACTCAGACAACATAACTCTGGCTGAGGCGGTGAACTCCATAGGAGAGGGCATTGACAGGGCGGTCAATACCAGCATGAAGGATGAGAAATTAAAGGCTGACCTTATAACCAATGTATCTCACGACATCAAGACTCCTCTTACCTCCATCATCAACTATGTGGACCTGATAAAGAGGGAGAACATCGACAATCCCAAGGTCAGGGAATACGTGGAGGTACTGGATGAGAAGTCACAGAAGCTCAAGCAGCTTACAGAGGACCTGGTGGAGGCTTCCAAGATAAGCTCAGGCAACATCAGTATTCAGCTGTCCCGTATCAACTTTGTGGAGCTGGTCAATCAGACAATCGGGGAATTCTATGAGAAGTTTGAGAGCCACTCCCTGCAGGTGATATTCAAGAGCCAGGCTCCCGACATGATGATCGAGGCAGACGCAAGGCATCTGTGGAGAGTCATAGAGAACCTCCTTAACAATGTCTGCAAATATGCCTTGGAGGGCACAAGAGTCTATATGGATATGCAGCTGGAGGAAAGCGGCGATGATGGTTATGTGGTGTTCTCCGTCAAGAACATCTCTGCTTCTGAACTAAACATAGATGCATCGGAGCTGACAGAGCGCTTTATCCGGGGCGATGTTTCAAGAACTACTGAAGGCAGCGGCCTTGGTCTTTCAATTGCCAAGAACCTCACCACTGCCATGGGCGGAACCTTCGACATACGGCTGGATGGAGACCTCTTCAAGGTTATTATCAGTTTCCGGAAGAGTTGAACGTAGAGGATAGAGATGGCACTTGTTTTTACACTTTTATCGATGCTGCTTACCAGCGCAAGTGATATTTTTGATAAAAAGTCAGTAGAATCCAGTACAGAGGATGCACTCAAAACACTGGTATGGTATGGAATATTTAATGCGATACTGTTTTGTCTGGCATTCTTTATTGGACTGGATGAAGCATCACTTTTGCCGCATGAGCTTGTCCTTAAAAACCCGGTCATACTTTTTTCGGCGCTGCTTCATTACTTGTGCCTTCTTTTGGCACTGCTGGCATATAAACACGTAGGTGTTTCTGTCAGAAATACTTTTACCAATCTGGATGGAATTTTCTTTATTGTTCTCCTGGTGCTGTATCACGTATTGACCGGAGGAGCCCGGTATGCCACCAGATTATTTGAGCCCCATACTGTTGTGGGGCTTATATTGGTAATTGGAGCCGGAATTGTATATCCCAATCTCGGGGGAAATATAGTAGAAAAAGACAGTGAAAATGATCACGGATTATCAGCCAGATCAAAGGCAATGGTCATTCTTGGGATTGGCATAGCTGTCATTTCAGCTTTTTTTGATGGAGCTGAATCTATGGTAAGCAGTGTGCTTATCGGTGATGAGATTGTTGATTCTGCTGACTATATCTGTACAATGGCTCTGATACAGGTTATTATTTCTTTTCTTGTATGGATTTATCTCTGGGTAGCTGACAAAGAAATATATAACCCGTTTAAAAAGACGGAAAGATACCGGTATATAGGACAGGGGTGTTCTTTGCTCAGTGATCTGTTCTATGTTTTCGCGCTGTCTGAGGATGCACTTCTTGGCATAATATTGTGGAATGCATTCCCGGTCATTGATATTGTGGCGGCACGAATCTTTATGAAAGAGAAGCTCACCCCTGCTCAGTATATGACATTGGGTATGATGATCCTCGGAGCGGTGTTATTCATATAACTCAGGTGCGATGAGTCCGTCGTTATATTTGGCCACGATCTCGTGGATCTTGTCCGTGGGCATGTTGACTGTGGACATGGATGCATCGTGGTTGAGGAAGTCAATGATGGTGGCCAGGAACTTGCCCATATCTGCAATGAAGATATATTCCTTGTTCTTGATCTCATCGCTCATATAGGTCAGGTTAGTGGTGATAACTGCATCAAAGAAGCCCTCTTTGTACCCTTCATCGAACTTGCTCATGCCATCCGTGAACAGTCCGAAGGTGGTGCAGATGAATACCCTCTTGGCGCCCATGTTCTTGAGCTGTCTTGAGGTGTCGATCATGCTGGAGCCGGAGGAGATCATGTCGTCGATTATGATGACGTCCCTTCCGTGAATGTCTGAACCCAGGAACTCATGGGCTACGATGGGGTTGGTGCCGTTGACTACATGGGCGTAGTCACGTCTCTTATAGAACATACCGGTGTCCGCACCGATAACATTGGCAAAGTATACGGCTCTGTCCAGGGCTCCCTCATCCGGACTTATGACGGTGAGATGGTCCTTGTCGACTTTGAGGTCGCTTATGTGGGACAGAAGAGCCTTCATGAACTGATAGGAAGCCAGGAAATTGTCAAAGCCTGCCAGAGGCTTGGCATTGGAGATCCTTGGATCATGGGCGTCAAAGGTGATGAAGTTGGATATGCCCATGTCGTAGAGCTCTTTGAACATCTGGGCTGCATCCAGTGACTCCATTCCGTTTCTCTTGTGCTGTCTACCCTCATAGAGGAAGGGCATGATGATATTTATTCTCTTGGCTTTGCCTGTGATGGCGCCGATAACTCTCTTAAGATCCTGATAGTGATCGTCGGGAGATTTGTGATTGACATAGTTGTACATCTTGTAGGTGATGCTGTAGTTGCAGACATCGGTAAGAATGTACACGTCATTGCCTCTGACGGATTCATTGATGGTGGCCTTGGCTTCGCCGCTGCCGAAGCGGTCAAGGCTGTAGTCGACCTTGAAGGAATCCTTGACATAAGCACTGAATGCGGTCTCTGCCTCGGGCATCTTGTAGAGACTGTGTCTGAACTGCGCGATATAGCGGTCTACACTTTCTCCAAGCTCCTTGGCGGACTCCATAACTATTAAACTTAAGGGTGCTACAGGGATTAAGCTTTCCAGCTGATGAAAATCAGGCATTTTTGCCCCTTTCTTATAGACATTTTTATTCAAAACCGGGGTCAGATAATCTTTTAACCCCATCATCATTATATATCATCTGTAATACTGACACGTCAAGGAAATTCATGTATAATATTTTTTGGATTATCAGTGCAATCATCATATTTTTAAGGAACGTTTATGAAAAAAAATAAGAGCCATATCATAGGCTTTGTAGAAGATGGGAGTATTGCACAGGAACTGGGGATCGAACCCGGGGACGAGCTGCTTTCAATCAATAATGAGACTATTTCCGATATATTTGACTATCAGTACCTGGTTCACGATGAGCATCTCGACATTCTTATCAGGAAGAAGGACGGGGAGGAGTGGCTCCTTGATGTGGACAAGGATTTTGACGAGGATCTGGGGATAGAGTTTGAGAACGGACTCATGGATGACTACAGGTCCTGCAGCAATAAGTGCATCTTCTGCTTTATCGACCAGATGCCCAAGGGCATGAGAGATACCCTGTATTTTAAGGACGATGACTCAAGGCTGTCATTTTTGCAGGGCAATTACGTCACCCTTACCAACATGTCTGATGCGGACATAGACAGGATAATCAAGTACCATCTTTCTCCCATCAATATCTCTTTTCAGACCACCAATCCTGAGCTTAGATGCAGGATGCTTGGCAACAGGTTCGCCGGAGATGCCCTTAAGAAGGTGGACAGGCTGGTATTCGAGGGCTCCGGAATAGAGCTGAACGGCCAGATAGTCCTCTGCAAGGGAGTCAATGACAAAGAGGAGCTTGAGAGGTCCATCAGGGATCTCACCAGATACATTCCCAATCTTCAGAGCGTATCTGTTGTCCCCGTGGGACTTTCCAAATACAGGGAGGGGCTGTATCCCCTTGAACCCTTTGACGAAAGGGAGGCCGGAGTTGTCATTGACCAGATAGAGAGCTGGCAGAAAAGGATCTACAAGGAGCATGGTATTCACTTCATCCACGCCAGTGATGAGTGGTACTTCCTGGCCGGAAGGGATTTTCCCGAGGCTGACAGGTACGACGGCTATATTCAGCTGGAGAACGGCGTAGGCATGGTGAGGCTTCTTCTGGATGAATTTGATGAGGCCTTTGAAGGTTTTCTGACAGTGCACGCTGATGAGCTTGATCAGATAAGCCGGGAGATATCCATGGCCACAGGAAGGCTGGTCTATCCCGTTATCAGGGATATGGCACAGCGGGCAATGGATAAATGCCCTGGACTTAAAGTCCATGTTTATGAGATAATAAATGAGTTTTTTGGTGAGAGGATCACTGTATCAGGGCTTCTTACCGGTCAGGACATCATAAGGCAGCTTAAGGGCAGGGAGTTGGGAGAAGCGCTGTACCTTCCTGAGAATCTTTTAAGGAGCGGCGATGATATTCTCCTGGATGATGTGAGAGTACCTGACATAGAAAGAGAACTGGGAGTTGGCGTAAGGGCAGTCAGATCTGACGGCTATGATTTTGTGGCGCAGCTCTTCGGAATAGAAACAGATTAAAAAGGATGATATATGAGCAGGAAAAATATTGTAGCAGTGGTTGGCAGGCCTAATGTTGGTAAGTCAACTTTCTTCAATGCCATGGCGGGTAGCAGGATAGCAATCGTTGAGGATACCCCCGGTGTGACCAGAGACAGAATATATCAGGATGTGGAGTGGCTCAATCACAGCTTCACCCTCATCGATACAGGCGGAATTGAGCCTGATTCCAAGGACGTGATCCTGTCCCAGATGAGGGAGCAGGCCCAGATAGCCATCGATACAGCAGATGTCATCATCTTTATGGTGGATGTCAAGCAGGGCCTGACAGATGCGGATGCCAAGGTGGCAGACATGCTTCGTCGCAGCGCCAAGCCTATAGTTCTGTGCGTCAACAAGGTAGACAATTTCAACAGGGATTCACTGGATGTATATGAGTTCTACAATCTTGGAATCGGCGAGCCCTTCCCTATTTCTGCGGTTAACAAGCAGGGCCTTGGTGATCTTCTTGAGGAGGTGGTCAGCCACTTTAAGAAGGACTCCACCAATGAGGTTGAGGACGATGCGGTCAAGGTGGCCATTATCGGTAAGCCCAACGTTGGAAAGAGCTCCATCATAAACAGGCTCATCGGCGAGAACAGGCTTATTGTTTCGGATGTGGCAGGTACCACCAGGGATGCCATTGACACAGAGGTTAAGCACAACGGCAAGAAATATGTCTTTATCGATACCGCCGGACTAAGGCGCAAGAACAAGGTCAAGGACGCACTGGAGCATTACATGATAGTCAGGACTGTCAGCGCCGTTGAGAGAGCTGACATCGCAATTTTAGTCATCAATGCAGAGGACGGTGTTACCGACCAGGATGCCAAGATCGCAGGTATTGCCCATGAGAGCGGCAAGGCAGTCATAATAGCAGTCAACAAGTGGGACCTTATTGAGAAGGACAATCATTCCGTCAAGGAGTTTACCAAGAACATCAGGAACACCCTGGCCTTCATGAACTATGCAGAGATAATGTTCATCTCCGCTGAGACAGGGCAGAGGCTTGTCAAGCTCTACGACATGATAGACATTGTCAGCGAGAACCATGCACTGAGGGTTTCCACCGGAGTTCTCAATGAGATCATGACCCAGGCAGTTGTCATGCAGCAGCCGCCAAGTGATAAGGGCAAGATCTTAAAGCTCTACTACATCACTCAGGCCTCTGTCAAGCCGCCGACTTTTGTCATCTTTGTCAACGACAGGAATCTTATGCATTTCAGCTATACCAGATATATTGAGAATCAGATAAGGGAGGCCTTCGGCTTTAAGGGCACACCTTTGAGATTTATAATCAGGGAGAGAAAAGAGGGGAAATAATAATGCTTGAAAGAGTTGTTAGTTTGCTTATCGGTTACGTGTTTGGACATTTTCAGACAGCAGTGCTGTATGGCAAGATCAAGGGGGTTGACATCAGAAAGGTGGGAAGCGGCAATGCAGGCACCACCAATACGCTCAGGGTCCTTGGACCCAAGGCGGGATTCATAGTTCTTTTAGGTGACATGCTCAAGTGCATGGCTGCTATTTTTGTTTCATATCTTCTTTTTGGAAAGAACAATCCAAATCTTCAGATCCTTTATATGACCTATGCCGCTGCGGGGGCTGTCCTTGGACATGATTTTCCTGTGCACCTGCATTTCAAGGGCGGAAAGGGCATTGCTTGTACCGCAGGCTATACAATTCACCTGGGTATCGTGTTCCACTGGAGCTTTATACTTATGGGGGTGATCTCGTTTTTCCTGCCCCTTAATATTTTCCATATTGTATCAGTCTGCAGCCTGTGCTATTACACTGCACTTCTTGTGATGGTGATCATCTGCGGACAGGGAGGCTTCTTTCTGGACAAGTTCGGAGCCGTACCCCAGGGTGCACTCATTGAGGTGTATGTGATACTGGCTCTTTTGACAGCCCTTGCATACTATCAGCACAGGGGCAATATCAAAAAGCTCCTTGCAGGCAATGAGAGAAAGACATACATCTTTAAAAAGAACAAGGTAGACTAAATTCTGGAGGAAATTGTGGGTAATAATATCGGAGTGATCGGTGCGGGAAGCTGGGGCATAGCCCTGGCCCACGTACTTTCAGTAAACGGCTACAAGGTAACTGTCTGGTCGAGAAGTCAGTCCTCTGTGGACAGACTAAGGGCATATCATGGCAACGAGGACAAGCTCCCCGGGGTAATTCTTGATGATTCGGTGACCTTCACCTGTGATATGGAAGAGGCAGTAAGGGACAAAGAACTGATTCTTCTGGTGATCCCATCTGCACATATGAGAAAGACGGTGGAGCTTATGGCGCCTTACCTTGGTGAGGATTCGGAGACTTCGCCGATCATCGTCAACTGCACCAAGGGTATAGAGGAGTCGACCCTGATGGTGATGTCTGATGTGATCCTGGACGTTCTTCCAGGCAGGAATGTCTGCGTTTTATCGGGGCCTTCCCATGCCGAGGAGGTTGGCAGAGACCTTCCCACCACAATAGTTGTGGGTGCCTTTGACCGTGACACAGCCAAGTTTGTGCAGGATGTATTTATGAATGACAACTTCAGGGTATATACAAGTCCTGATATGCTTGGGATAGAGATCGGTGCTGCCCTCAAGAATGTCATAGCCCTTGCAGCAGGAATGGCTGACGGATACGGACTTGGAGACAATGCCAAGGCGGCTCTTATCACAAGAGGAATTGCGGAGATCTCAAGGCTTGGAATGGCTATGGGTGGAGAGTTTGAGACCTTCAGCGGCCTTTCGGGTATAGGCGATCTGGTGGTGACCTGTGCATCCATGCACTCAAGGAACCGCAGAGCCGGAATCCTCATAGGACAGGGCAAGTCCATGCAGGAAGCCATGGACGAAGTAAAGATGGTAGTTGAGGGCGTATACAGCGCCAAGGCTGCTCTTAAACTGGCTGAACAGTATGATGTGGATATGCCTATCGTCAAGGGTGTCAATGAGATCCTCTTTGAGGGCAAGTCAGTGGGAGATGGAATTAAAGAACTTATGATCAGGGAGAGAAGACGCGAGAACTCCTCCCTTGATTGGTAAAAAAGCCGGTTTATGACCGGTTTTTTCTAAAAATGTATTGCCTTCGGAAAAAGAGGACGGCGGGGACAGGATCTATTATGTCCTTGACTCTTTGGTGCTATAAGGGTATTATTTAGGTTGCAAACAATAAAATTTAGATTATGCAGAGTAGACGTTAGAGCGTTAAGTGCCCGGTGAACAGGGAGTTGTCATTGGGACGAAGGTTAAACCCGCGGTTTTAATGTCGCATCCCGCTGCTACATCGAAAGAGAATCTGTATCACCTCCGATGTGGTTAAAGGAAACTGCAAAGGAGGTGTTTTTATGTCTAATGAACAAAGTATTGCCGTAACAAACGAGAACTCTTTAGCCGGGAAAGCTAAATTGTCCTCACTTTCAAGGCTCAAGGAGACCAGGGTCCTGACCTTCTGCGGAATGATGGGGGCCCTTGCCATTGTTCTTGGGTATGTCGCCACCATCAAGTTTGGCCAGTACATCAGGATCGGCTTTTCCGGTCTTCCCAACCAGGTTGTTGATTATCTCTTCGGACCCTGGATCGGCGCTATCTTTGGCGGGGCTATGGATGTGATCAAGTGGTTTGCATCAGGAGATGGGAACTTCTTCCCGGGCTTTACCGTTACTGCGATGCTTGGTGCTGTGATCTACGGCCTGTTCCTCTACAAAAGGCCTGTAAAGGTGCTTAACGTTGTACTGTCACAGCTGACAGTGAAGCTTGTGTGCAATATCTTTCTCAATACCCTTTGGCTCAACATGCTCTATGGCCAGGCAATTGCAGCAATCCTTCCCGGAAGAATTGTTTCCAATGCTGTTATGCTTCCCATAGACAGCTTCATCATGTTTGTGATGCTGAATCTTGTTAATAAGGTTATAAGACCGTATTTTGACTAAGATTAATTGTTTGGTCATCATGGTCCTGCCACAGGGTATTGTCTGATTCTACAAATCAATCTTAATTATTCAGGGAGTTGTCATACTGAAACATCCTTGACAAGTGGGACCTGGATGGTAGAATGGATTAAAAGCGTTGATCGGAACAAGTAGCGATTGCATTCTGACTACAGAGAACTGCCGGCTGGTGAGAGGCGTAAGTTGTGGGCAATCTGTGAATACCTCCGTGAGCTGCACGGAAGAATGACTTTGTGTTTAGTAAGCTGTGCCGAGAACCGAAGCGTCAGTTCGGAAGAGTATAAAGGCTGTTTTCCTTTTGCCGGAGTACTTGTAGAGGCGTGTGATGTGAGTCATACGTGAATGAAGGTGGTAACACGGATTATTTCGTCCTTCGCAGCACATTACGGTTGCGGAGGACTTTCTTTTTGCAGCAGTGCAAAGTGCCGAAGCAACAGATATTACGAAATGGAGGAAGAAAATGCAGATTTTTGAAGAACTTAAGGCCAGAGGCCTCATTGCTCAGGTTACAGATGAGGAGCAGATAAGGGACCTGGTCAACAACGGAAAGGCAACTTTCTACATCGGCTTTGACTGTACAGCTGATTCACTGACAGCAGGCCACTTTATGGCTCTTACTCTTATGAAGAGACTTCAGCAGGCCGGCAACAAGCCCATCGCCCTCATCGGCGGAGGCACAACCATGATCGGTGATCCTTCCGGAAGAACTGACATGAGAAAGATGCTCACAAGAGAGGATATCGACCACAACGCAGAGTGCTTCAAGAGACAGATGGAGAAGTTCATCGACTT
>JAEEGL012992751.1_pt1 | contig 18152 bp, 15 predicted proteins | sample 9134231 | NCBI WGS metagenome assembly JAEEGL01 (sample SAMN16246548, study PRJNA631951) | gut metagenome | biome: gut microbiome; feature: rumen; material: fiber-attached | host: Bos | place: Iran: Karaj | collected 2018-10 | reverse complement strand
GTCGCGCCTGTATCCGATGGTGCGCCTGATGCGGCTGCAGATCAGGCAGGAATCAGATGAGGCTGCCCTGAAGACGGCCCGGGAGATCGTGTCGATGCCGGTGAATGACCGGAACGCCGGGATGACCCGGCTGCATAAGGAAACTCAAGTGACCCTCGACTCACTGGCAAGCATACTGCGAACCGATTGATAAGAAGAAAGCAGACAAGATCCTGACGATCGTCCTGTGGGTGCTGATCGTCGTGAACGCGGCCTGGCAACTCTGACTGCATCCGAGACCATTATAATTGTTCCGGACGCTATCTGTAATGCCTGCTTTCAGTCCTTGATACAACAATTAATAGAGAGGGGGATTTCCAGGGAGCGCATAACCTTTTTTCTTCCTGAGAGTCAAAGACAACTGGAAAGGGTATTACGAGCGGAGTCGTTTGAAATGAGTAGTATTCTTCCATATAATGGTTCGGAGGCCGAAGTAGAAGAAATACTAATGTCGAGGAAAGTGTCCAACGGGTGGCAAAGATGCTATTTTCGGTATTCCGAAGGAGATGATTCCGCGTTGGACTTTTTTCTGAATCTGTAGTTTTTTTTGTACCTTCGAAGGAAATATGACCGAGGACTCTTCATTAATTGGATTGTTTTATGCCGGAGGTATCTGGATTATGTTTGTCCTGACACTTTTGGTAATCTGTTTGTTCATTACGGCGTGGAAGAAACCGCAATGGGTCATGTATATAGGGATCCTCTCATTGTCATTGGCTTTCATCTATATCCTATGTCGTGTAAGCGCTGCGGGGCTGACGATTCAAAAAACCGGGAAAATGCCTCATCCAAAGATTATCGGGGCTGCTCTTCACCATTGGGCCATTCCCCTCATTTATGCTATGGGAATTTTCCTGCTGTCTTTACTCTTGAAAATGCTTCGCAAGCGATAATTGCACTGAGGCGTGGTAGGTTCTTGAAACAGGCAGTTCCTCGCCGTTCCCAAGTATCACTGAACGGGGATTGACTTCAGATACATTCGACTTGTTGATCAGATAGGAACGGTGTATCCGGACAAACCCCCGGGAAGACAGTTCCTGTTCCCATTTTGAGATAGGAATATAATTCTGATGCTTTGCTCCATCTTTCGTGACAACCTCCGTATATGTGTCTGATGAACGTATATAAGAGATATCTGCCACAGAGACCTGCTTTCGGCCCACTTTTACTGTATAATGATTTAGCGGTTCCTCATCTGCGCTAGGCGGAGAACCGCATGGAGAATTATCCTTTCGCCAAAGCACGAAATCACCCAATGGTAAAAGGACCGCGATAGAAAGGATGAACAAAGGATGAGTCATCAAGGCAGGATAACCTGTTAAATCATAGGATTCCCGGGAATAGAAAACAACATACTGTACAAGAAACAATAAACATAGCGAAAGAATGCCACCTGCAAGAATAGGGGGCACATTCTTGATCGACCACTGCTGGTTATCTTTGTCGTTCCGCATGCAGAAATACATCAGCATGGCTCCGGGAAGAATAGTCAATGCAGATATGATGGATTTTGCTCCTCTATACCCGCAGAGAAGGAAAACACCCCAAAGCAAAACAATAGCAACAAACCAATATAGGATGTGTTTAAGCAAAACGTGACGCATTTTCAATCATAAACTGGCATAAAAATACGAATTATTATTACATAGTTCGCCAATTATTCGATTGAAATGGTCGTTATTTCTGCGTTTATACTGCCTTTTGCGACCAACATGGGCTCTTCCACTGATGCCTTTTCCCTCGATCAATCGAATACCCCTTTAGTCAAATTGACCGCCTCCATCTTCTTCTCTAGATTAACCTTGGCATAGACCTGCGTTGACACCAGGGTCCTGTTGCCTAGGATCTTGCTTACCGAGTAGAGTTCCGCACCTGCGGAGATGGCCAGTGTCGCAGCCGTGTGGCGGCTGCAATGGTAGGTGATATGCTTGTCAATCTTGCAGTCCTTCATCCATTCCTTCAGGACATCCTCCACCGTGCCGGGCGATATCTTCAGTTCATGGAACACCTGGTCGATTCCTTCCTGCTGCTCCGGCATCCACCGGAGCGCTTCATCGGACAGCGGTATCGTCACCGTCTTCTTGGTCTTGACCTGGCGATGCTCGATGTAACGAGCCTTCCCGTCGGCAGTGGTATGGATCTCGCTCCATCTCAGGGACTTCATGTCACTGTAACGCAATCCTGTGAAACAGGAGAACAGGAACGCCTTCTTTACGATGTTATAACGGCAGGGAGTCTTGATGAGGCCCCTCAGTTCTTCAACAGTAAGGAACTCACGTCTACCATTCTTCATCTTCGGTTTCTCCTTGGCGTCAAGCGACTTGAACGGGTTGCTCGGTATCAGTCCCTCAACGACGGCCTTGTTCATGGCCTCGGCAACCCGGCACATCAGCAGCCTGGCCGTGGTGTCACTCATCGTTTTCTTGCCTTTGTAAATCTTGCACGTCCGGAGGAATGCGACGAACCCACGGCAGAACTCCTTGTCCACTTCCGACAGGAGCAGATCCTGCTTCCCGATGGGTGTAAGGTATTCCTTGACCCGATCTTTCGCATTGCGCTTGGGTCTCACGCTTGACGGGGACAACTTCTCTTCGCAGGTCACGAAGTCCTCCAACCAGGAGAGCAGCGTCGTCCTCGACCTCTTCAGCTTCTCCCTGTCCACAAGGCCGTCCTTCTGGATGTCGAGGATCCGCTGGGCCTTGATCTGCTCAGCAAGCTTGCGGGTGTTCTTGTTCTGTAATTTCGCCGCCGGAGATGTCTCCGGTATGATGTAGAGTTTCAGCCCCTCTTTCTTGCGGTTCCCCTAGTGATACATGTCAAGATAGAGACTGATTGTCCCACCGTCAAGGACTTTCTCCCGGATCCGAACGGGTTCCTTCACTCTGATTTCCATTTTCGTTTTTGCCATTTCCTAACCTTTGTTTTCGTATCGTTGCCGATATTAATATATTGTGTATCAAGTAGTTAAACCACCGACGCAAATATAATTCAAACGGGACAAAAACGAGACAGAACCAGCAAAAATGAATGAAAAAAACCGATATTGCAGCAATCATGGGAAACCCGGTGATACTCGCCTAACGTGCTGATGCTTCTGGGATTACATCAACCACGTGGCGGATCGTTTCCGATTGTTTTCCTCGCTACAAGAAATTTTTGTATCTTCGGACTCATGTTCGAGGATTATTCATTGATAGGATTGTTTTATGCCGGGGGTGTCTGGATTATGTCAGTGCTGACACTTTTGGTGATAGGCTTGTTCCTTGCGGCATGGAAGAAACCACAGTGGGTCCTGTATATCGGGATACTCTCTTTATCCGTAGCATTCATACATGCGCTTTGCCGTATTAGCGAAGCCGGTGTGACGATCCAGAAGACAGGAAGAATACCTCATCCGAGTATCATCGGGGCGGCCCTTCATCATTGGACCATTCCCCTCATTTATGCTATGGGTATCTTCCTGTTGTCTTTACTCCTGAAAATGTTTCGCAAGCGATAGCAACGCTTTGCCTTGGTAAGTTCTTGAAACCGGCAGTTCCTTGCCGCTTTCAAGTAGTACCGAACGGGGATGGACTTTGGAAATTGCAGACTTGTTGACCAGATAGGAACGGTGTATCCGGACAAATCCCCGGGAAGACAGTTCCTCCTCCCATCTGGAGATGGCAATATAATTCTGATATGATGTCCCCTCTTGTGTGACGACCTCCGTATATGTGTCGGCGGAATGGATATATGAGATATCCCCTACAGAGATATGTTTCCGGCCCACTTTTACCACATAATCCATCGGCTCCACATTTGCGCCGGACGGTGACCCGCTTGGGGGAGTATCCTTTCGCCAAAGGATATAATCGCCCCATGGTAACAGGACCGCGATGGAAAGGATGAACAGGGGATGGGTCATCAAGGCGGGATAACCTGTTAAGTCATAGGACTGCCGGGAATAGAAAAAATGAACTGTACAAGAAACAATAAACATAGCGAAAGAATGCCACTTGCAAGAATGGGGAGCACATTTCCGGACGATCGCTGCCGATCATCTTTGGGATTCCGAAAACAGAAATACAACAGCAAGGCTCCGGGGAGAATGGTCAGTGCGGAAACCATGGATACGGCTCCGCGAGGCCCAAAGACCGAGAGCAGGACCCAGAGTAAAACAACGGCTGTAAACCAATATAGGATATGTTTCAGCAAAACAGGACGCATTTCCTCTCACGAACGGTTATAAAGATATGAATTTTATGATTATTGGTCAATAATCCCGAAAGATTATACGCCAGATGCCTGTGCGGGGACATTGTGCGTGTTACGGTGCAAGGAGCGGGCGGTGAAGGGAGGCGCGGGACGTTTTCTCGTTCTGGCGGATCTGCCCCTGCTCGGTCTCGGGGACGCAGGCCTCCACGAAGCGGTCCCAGATGATCTGCACGGCGGTCGGGGAGGGGTGTAGGAGGTCCTCGGCGTAGAAGCGGTAGTCCCGCAGCTCATCCTGCATGATCTCGTAGGCGGGGAAATAGGCCGTCCGCCCGCAGGCAGTGAGCTTTTCCAGGGCGAGGTGGAGGGTTGCCTTGGAAACGGTATTCGCATGTGCGCCGTCTCCCATATGGCGGATCGGGGAGACCGTGAACAGGAATTCCTTGTCCGGATGTGCGTCCACGATTTCCTGCAGGCAGGCCGCGCACGCGTCCACGTCAAGGAGTTCGTGCGCGAACTCGCGTGCGGGACGCTTCAGGCAGTTGGCGACCACGGGCTGTCCGGGGCGCTCCAGCGCCCGCCACACCCGGGCCGTGCCCAACGTGACGATGACCTTGCCGCAGCGCCGCCAGGCCGCGGCGGCCGCGGCGAGATGGGCGTTGGCCTCCTGCAGGAACTCCTCCGCCGTCGGCCGGGCGAAACGCGTGTGGTGCGAGAAGCTGCACACGCGCCCGGCGCCGGCGCCCATCTCCACGCACTCCTCCGCCGTGAACGGCTCGGCGCTGTCGAGGCGCGCTACGGCTGCGGCGATCGATGCCGGGTTGTACAAGGTACCGAACGGGTTGCGGAGCACCCGGAAACCGGCCGCGGAAAGCCGCTCGCCTACGGCATCGGCAAAACAGCTCCCGATGACGCAGACATCGTCGGAAAGGGACAGGGAAAAGCGATTATTTTCGCAATGGACTTCGGTGGCGAGTTTCATATCTTCTGCAAATTTACTATTTTTGCGCATTATGCGAAACCACTTGATCCCCGCGATGGCCGCGGCCCTGCTGCTGGCACTGTCCTGCTCTTCCGAGAAGACCCTCCATATCGTCACGACCGGCGATGTACACGGCTCCTGGTTCGACGAGCCCTATGTCGAGGGCGGAGCCACGAAGACGAGCCTGATGTCCGTCAGCGCCTGGGTCGACAGCCTGCGCGACGCCGTCGGCCGCAAGAATGTCCTGCTGCTCGACGCCGGCGACTGCCTGCAGGGAGACAATGCCGCATACTACTACAACTATGTCGATACGACGGAGGCCCATCTCTTCCCGGAGCTGGTCTCCTACATGGGATATGACGCCGTGACCGTGGGCAACCACGACATCGAGACCGGCCACCCGGTCTACGACCGCATCGCCGCGGAGCTGGCGGCCAAGGGCATTCCCTTCCTGGGCGGCAACGCCATCCGCAATGACGACGGGGAGCCTTATTTCCCGGTGTACAAGATGTTCCGCCGCGGCGGGATGAAGGTCGCCGTGCTCGGCTTCACCAATCCCAACATGAAGGCCTGGCTGGCCGAGCCCGTGTGGAGCGGGATGCAGTTCGTCTCCCTGATCCCCTGCGTGCAGGAGTGGGTGGACGTCGTCCACGCCAAGGAGCGTCCGGACCTGGTCGTGGTGCTGGTGCATTCCGGCACCGGCAGCGGTGACGGACAGGTGCTGGAGAGCCAGGGCCTGGACCTGCTGAACAGCCTGAAGGGCGTCGATGTCCTCGTGACCTCCCATGACCACCGCCCCTTCGTCCAGGAGAAGGACGGCTGCTGGCTGATCAACGGCGGCGCCCGCGCCGGCAATGTCGGCCATGCCGTCGTCCAGGTGCGCAAGGACCACGGCAAGCCCGCCCGCGAGATCCGGGGCGAATATGTCCGGATGGACAAGTCCAAGGTGAACACGGCGATGAAAGAGCATTTCCGCCCGGCCTTCGACAAGGTCAAGGCGTTCACCCTGCAGCCCGTCGGGACGCTTGCGATGGACCTGAGGACCCGTGATGCCTACACGGGAATGAGCGACTACATCAACCTCGTGCATACCGTGCAGCTCAGCGTGCCGGAGGCGCAGCTCTCCTTCGCCGCCCCGCTGACCTACAACGGCACGGTCAAGGCCGGGGAAGTGATATACAACGACATGTTCACGATCTATCCCTTCGAGAACCAGCTCTACGTGGTCAGGCTCAAGGGAAGCGAGGTCAAGGATTATCTCGAATACTCCTACGACCACTGGATCCAGACCCCGGGCCGTCATGTCCTGAAGATAACGGACACCCCGGATCCCCGTACGGGGGCGCCGCGCTGGTCCTTCGTGGGACGGAGCTACAATTTCGATTCGGCCGCCGGGCTGGTGTACACCGTGGACGTCACGCGTCCTGCCGGCAGCCGCGTGCAGATCCAGTCGCTCGCCGACGGATCCGCCTTCGATCCGCAGGCATGGTACAACGTGGCCATGACCTCATACCGCGCCAGCGGCGGCGGAGATATCCTGATCAAGGGTGCCGGCGTGCCGAAGGAAGAGATCGACAGCCGCATCGTGAACCGTTACCCTGAAATTCGCGAAATCATCCATCTATATTTTAAAAAGCACGGAGTCGTCGACTCCGCGCTTGTGGGGAATTCTTCCTCCTTAGGGACCTGGCATTTCGTGCCGCAGCGAATTGCGGCACCCATGCTTGAAGAGGACATGAAACTTATCTTCTGAAAGCTTTCAGCCGTTGTTGGAGAGAGCCGTCCACGGCCATCTTCATCATCTTGCGGGTCTGTTCGAACTGCTTGAGCAGTTTGTTGACCTCCGCGACAGTAGTTCCTGAGCCTTTCGCAATGCGATTGCGCCGGGATCCGTTGAGGCACTCCGGATGCTCCTTTTCGTAGGGCGTCATGGACTGAATGATGGCTTCGGTAGGTTTGAAGGCGTCGTCCGGGATATCCACATCCCGGAGTGCCTTGTCCATTCCGGGCAACATTCCTGCGAGGTCCTTCATGCTTCCCATTTTTTGGACCTGTTGTAATTGATTATAAAAATCAGTCAGGGTGAACTGATTATGCGCGATTTTCTTTTTAAGGGCACGGGCTTCCTGTTCGTCGAACTGCTCCTGCGCCCGCTCAACGAGGGAGACGACGTCGCCCATTCCGAGGATCCTGTCCGCCACGCGGGCAGGGTAGAAGATGTCGAGCGCCTCCATCTTCTCGCCGGAGCTGACAAACTTGATGGGTTTGCCGGTCACGGCCTTGATGGAGAGCGCGGCGCCGCCGCGGGTGTCGCCGTCCATCTTGGTGAGCACGACGCCGTCGTAGTCGATGGCCTGGTTGAAGGCCTTGGCGGACTCGACCGCGTCCTGGCCGGTCATGGCATCCACGACGAAGAGCGTCTCGGTCGGGGCCACGGCCTTGTGCAGGGTCGAAATCTCCTCCATCAGCTCCTGGTCCACCGTCAGGCGGCCGGCCGTATCCACGATCACCACGCTGTAGCCCTGCTGGCGGGCGTGCTGGATGGCGTCCTTCGCCACCTTCACGGGGTCCTTCTCGCCGTCCTCGGCGTAGACGTCCACGCCCACCTGGGCGCCGAGCGTCTTGAGCTGCTCGATGGCGGCGGGGCGGAAGGTGTCGCAGGCGGCCAGCAGGACCTTCATCCCGCGCTTGCTCTTGACGTGCAGCGCCAGCTTGCCGCTGAAGGTCGTCTTGCCGGAGCCGTTGAGGCCGGCGACGAGCACGACGGCGGGGGAGCCCTTGAGATTGATCTCGGCGTGGTCGGATCCCATGAATGCGGCCAGCTCGTCGTGGACGATCTTGACCATCATCTGCTGGGGTTTCACGGCCGTGAGCACGCCCGTGCCCAGGGCCTTGGTTTTCACGCGGTCGCAGAACTCCTTGGCGACCTTATAGGAGACATCGGCGTCGAGCAGCGCGCGACGGATTTCCTTGATGGTTTCGGCTACGTTGACTTCCGTGATCTTTCCTTCACCTTTCAGGATCTTGAAGGAGCGCTCCAGCCTGTCTGACAGATTCTCGAACATAATGCTTTATGGAAAAAAATAACTTACAAATTTAGTGATTTTATATGAAAATTTCGAGACTTTTATCCTTGGGGTCGATGTTTTCGCCCGAGTACAGACGCCAGGAAGCGGCCGTCCGCAAGGCCGTGAGCGCCTGGGTGAGCGAGAATGGCTACGAGCGGCCCCTGCCGACGGTGACGGATATCGCCGCTGATATCGGCGTACCGGAGGCGCAACTGAACCGCTTCATCCGTTCGTGGTACGACAAGGGGGTCCTGAGCTGGCGCAAGGAGCTCCGGATCGAAGAGGCGAAGCGGCTGCTGCTTTCGCTGCCCGACGTGCCGGTGTCCGAGATCGGCCGGTTGGTAGGGATCGAAGACAAGTCCAATTTCCGGAAGCAGTTCACCGAACTGGTCCGGATGTCCCCGCGCGCCTGGCGCGAGGAGCATGGCCTTTGAGAGGGGGTCAGGCTTTCTTCAGGGTCAGGATGGCGTCGCGGAGCAGCCGGATGACGTTCAGCAGGATGACGGCGGCGACCACGAGGCTGACGATGGGATCGATGACATGGGCGCCTGTGAGGCTGATGACGATGCCGGACAGGACGACTCCCAGCGAGAGCAGGGAGTCCGTGGCCATGTGCAGGAAGGCGGCGCGCGTGTTGATGTCGCCCTGGTGGTGTCCGAGCATCCATGCGCTGAGGCCGCTGACGAGGATGCCGGCACCGGCCGTCCAGGAGATGGCGGCTCCGTTGACGGGAGTGGGCTCAGAGAACTTGGCGATGCTCTCGGCGAAGATGATGCCGACGGCGACGAGCAGGATCAGGGCGTTGACGAGGGCGATCCAGGCGGAGATCCGGCGGAAGCCCGCTTCATGCTCTCCCTGCCGGAGGGCGAAGCGGAAACCGACGAGGGCGATGACCAGCGAGAAGACGTCGATCAGCTTGTGCCCGGCGTCGGACACGAGCCCGAGGGAGTGGCTGAGCCGGCCGACCACCACTTCCAGGATGACGAATCCCAGGTTGAGGGCGATGGCGATCCGATATGCTTTTTCCTGTGCTTGCATCATTCAAATGGGGATGCAAAGATAAATGATTTTCCGGTTCTCCCAAAAAAACGCTATTTTTGTGTAAATTTTTGAATTAAATGCACGATCTGTTCTTCTCTTCCGGGACCGGCCACTCCATGATGGTGCTGGCGTTCGTCATCGGCTTCGGACTCCTGCTCGGTAAAATCAAGTTCAAAGGTGTGTCGCTGGGTCCGATCTGGATCCTCTTCGTCGGGATCCTGTTCTCTGCCCTGGGCGTGCGGACGGACGCGCTGTTCCTGCACTTCATCAAGGAGTTCGGCCTCGTGCTCTTCGTCTTCGCCATCGGCCTGCAGGTAGGACCGTCGTTTTTCCACTCCTTCCACAAGGCCGGCCTGAAGCTCAACCTCCTCTCGGTCCTGATGATCCTGCTGGGCGTGGGCTGCGTGCTGCTGCTCTACGCCACGACGCAGATGGACCTGCCCGCGCTGGTGGGCACGATGACCGGCGCCGTGACGAATACGCCGGGCCTGGGTACGGCCCAGCAGACCTTCTATGACACGGTGCACGGCACGTTCCTCGCCGAGGTGGACTTCCCGCGGGTGGCATCGCGGATCGCCAATGCCTATGCCGTGGCCTACCCGATCGGCATCCTCGGCACCATGCTGGCCCTCGTGGTCCTGCGCCACATCTTCCGCGTCGACCTGAAGCAAGAGCGCGAGAAGAGCGAGGGGGCGGATGCCGACGAGCAGGTCGTTTCCCGCCTCTTCGTCGTGACGAATCCGGCCGTGGCGGGCCACCGGCTGCAGCAGGTCTGTGCCAATATTGAGGGCACCCATGTCCTGACCCGGGTCGTCCGCGACGGCGAGGTGGTCCCGGTGGCGGATAATCCTGAACTGCAGATGGGGGACTGCGTGGAGCTGGAGCTGCAGCGCAAGGACGTGAAGGTCGTGCGCATCATTTTCGGTGAGGAAGCCGGCGAGCGCCAGGAGCAGCCGCAAACCGCCACGGAAGAGCATTCCCATACCCGCCTGACGGTGACGAAGCGTTCGCTGAACGGCAAGATGCTCCGCGATCTGGATATCCCCGGCCGTTTCGGCGTGACGGTGACCCGCCTCGAGCGCTCCGGCCTGGAGCTCGTGGCCCGCAACAATCTGTACCTGCAGATAGGGGATGTCCTCATGGTCGTCGGCCCGGCGGAAGCGGTGGACCGCTTTGCCGCATTCGTGGGCAACAGCAACCACGACCTGGACCGTCCCAACCTGATTCCGATCTTCCTGGGCATCGGCCTGGGCCTGATCGCAGGCGCCATTCCCTTCCATTTCCCGGCCCTGCCGCACGCCGTGCACCTCGGTATCGCCGGCGGCACGCTGCTGGTCGCCATCCTGCTCGGCCATTTCGGCCCGAAATGGAAGATCAACACCTACACGACGACCAGCGCCAACCGGATGCTCCGCGAGGTCGGACTCTGCCTGCTGCTCGCGACCGTCGGCCTGGGAGCCGGCGGCAGCTTCGTCGAAGCGTGCGCCCAGGACGGACTCTCCTGGGTGCTCGCGGCCGTGCTGATCGTCATGCTGCCCGCGCTGGTCACGGGATTGCTGGCCCGCTGGGTCTTCCACCTGGATTTCTACCAGATCTGCGGCCTGATCTGCGGATCCGCCACCAACAGCACGGTCCTGGCCTTTACGGAGGAGAATTTCAAATCCGGCCGCGCCTCCGTCAGCTACGCCACCGTATTCCCGCTGGCACTCTTCCTGCAGGTGCTGGCCGCCCAGCTGCTCATCCTGCTGGCCGCCTAGGCCAGGGGATCAGAAGGAGATCCGCAGTGCGACCTTGAAGCCGTTGCGCTGCTCAGGCTCGAGTCCTTCGGTATAGCTGATCCGGCGGATATAATCGATCCGCAGTACATTGAAGATGTTCTCCAGCCCCACGGAGTATTCCATGTAGGGGGTACTGCCCAGCGTGCGCGTGTGGGCCGGGAAGGTGTACAGGCCCGCGCCGCCCAGGGTGGGATTGTTGCGGTCCGACAGCGATCCGTACAGCGCCCGGAAGGACACGACCTCCCGGAGGCCCAGGGAGTTGATGAGGGGGATGCGGTTGAGGATCCATCCCTTGAGGAAATACGTGGCGGAGAAGCTGGCGTACCGGTCGCTGACGAACTCCATCGGGCGCATCAGGTTGAAGGCCTCGTCCTGGAGGAAGAAGGAGAGGTTGGCGTTGGGGGTGAAGAGTTTGGGGAGGGGGACCTGGTTCCAGACCATGCCGGCGCCCAGCGACGCGTCGATGTGGCCGAACGCGGAGAGCCAGATGCGTTTCTGCGCGGAGAATTCCGTCCGGTTGTACCAGAAGCGGTTGTCGAAGCGACCCACGATATGGGTCAGGCTGAGTACGGGGGCGTCCCGGGTCAGCAGCACGGGCGAATCCTTGCCCAGCCGGCTCGAGAAGAGGGCTTCGCCGGGGGCGAAGCGGAGCCGCGTGCCCCAGCTGAAGTCGTTGAAGAAGGGGACCGGCTCGAGCGAGCCGTCCTCCAGGATCCGCTGGTAGGCGAGCGCGCCGGTCGGCTCTGCGCGGTCCAGGCGGAGCCGCGTGTCGAAGGTCAGGCGCGAGATCCATTCCCGTTCATATCCGAGCTGCACGCGCCGTACGTATTGCAGCGGCTGCGGGTCCATGGAACTCATCATGATGTTGTCCCGGTCCATCAGCGCGAAACTCTGTCCGGGCGCTTCCAGGTCATAGCTGAATTTCAGGGAGACGTTGTGCCGCAGCGGCTCATAGGGATGGTATTCGCGGGGTACGAAGCTGTGGACCAGGGTCAGGTCGCCCTTGAAGCGGCGGTCGCCGAAGCCGTAGGCGGCGTAGGCGCTCAGGAAATTGCGTTCGTTGAGGTTGGCCGTGGTCATGCCGCCGATGCGCAGGCGGAAGCCTTCGACCGGGTCGTAGTGCGCGATGCTGGACAGCGGGCCATAGTCCCAGCGGCTGGCGCTGCGGACGCGCGCGGTGGGCATGAATTCCGTGGTCACTGTCTCGATCGCGTCGATGAAGTCGCTCAGGCGCGGCTCCCGCCGGATCTCGACCTCGAGGCTGTCCAGGACACGTTCCTTGGCCGAGAGCGGGGTGGTGCGGATGGCGTGCCAGTATTCGTTGGGCCGCCACCAGTCCTTGTCGTAGACGATCCGGTCCGGCTCCTGGGCGAGCGAGTCCGGCATCGCGGCGGCGGGGGAGAAGTCGTAGTCGTGGTGGGTGATGCTCCGCCGGGCATAGAGCTGGCGCATCCAGCGGAACACGTAGAAGCGGGCGTTGTAGTCCTTGGCGCGCGAGGCCCACAGGCCGTCCGGCGTCTTGTAGAAGTCCTCCGTGACGGACAGCTCGCTGACGTAGTTGAGGTTGATGCGGGCCGGGATGCCGAGGGTGTAGCGCTTGACGGCGTAGGTGCTGTCGTTGACGACGTAGAGGTGGCCGGTGAAACCGTAGCTTCGGTTGTTGGCGGGCACGAAGGTGAGGTCGATGCACTCCGTCCCGTCCACGGACAGGGTGTCGGAGATGTAGTATTTGTAGAAAGTCGTGGCGAGCGGGGAGGACAACGGGCTGACGAAGCGGTTCATCAGGATCGGGATGTTGTCGTCGGTGATGTCGGAGTCGGCGAAGACGGAGCGGATGTTCTCGCCGGCGGCGCCTTTGTCCAGGACCTCGGCGAGCCCCAGCAGGCGGCGCTTGCGCACGAGCGTGCGGGTCTTGCCCTCCTGGTAGAAGGTCTTCTCATCCTGCTCGAGCAGCGACACCGGGAGCACGGGCGTGCGCCCGGCGGGCAGGGTGTCCACGTATTTCTCGAAGAAGGGGAAGCGGCGCCAGAAGCGGGTGCTGTCGAAGTTGACCCGGAAGTCGTCCAGGGACAGGACCATCTTGTCGTAGTTCAGGGAAGAGTACATGCCGGCGTTGCGGATGTGGTTCTGCTCCTTGTGGGCGATGACGTTCTTGACGAGGTCCACGGCCGGGTTGCCGCGCCGCCGGTAGCGGGCTTCGCGCCCGCGCTTGGGCTTGACCACGGCGCTCTGCAGGCCGATGGCGTCGCTGCGCATGGCGACCCGGAGGTCGTCCGTGACGACGCCGGGCTTCACCTCGACATTGAAGGTCTCGTAGCCGAGCATCTGGAAACTCAGCAGGTGGTAGTCGCGGGCGATCTCGATCGTGAAAGCGCCGTCCAGGTCGGTCATCGTGCCGATGCGCGTGCCTACGAAGATGACGGATACATAGGGGAGCGGCTCGCCGGTCTGGGCGTCCGTGACCACGCCGCGTACGCGCGTGGGCGCGGCAGCACAGACAAAACTCAGCAGCAGAAGCAGCAGGGGCAGGAAAACTCTTCGGTTCATCGGCACAAAGATACGAAAAATTATCTGCCGGGGCCAAGGGCGCGCATGGCGTTGAGCACGGCCAGTACGGTCACGCCCACGTCGGCGAAGACGGCCATCCACAGGGTGGCGAGGCCGCAGGCGGCCAGCACGAGGACGGCCAGCTTGATGCCGATGGCGAGCCACATGTTCTGCCGGGCGATGCGCAGGGTGCGCCGGGCGATGCGGATCGCCGCGGCGACCTTGGAGGGCTTGTCGTCCATCAGCACGACGTCGGCGGCCTCGATGGCGGTGTCCGACCCGAGGGCGCCCATGGCGATGCCGAGGTCGGCGCGGGCCAGCACGGGGGCGTCGTTGATGCCGTCGCCGACGAAGGCGAGGGGCCCCTCGGGCAGCAGTCGCTCCACGCAGGCGACCTTGTCGGCGGGGAGCAGGCCGGCGTGCCATTCGTCCAGGCCCAGCGTCCCGGCCACGGACTCCGCGATGGCCCGCTGGTCGCCCGTGAGCATCACGGTCTTCCGGACGCCCGCGGCGCGAAGGCCGGAGACGGCCTCGGCGGCGTCTTCCTTGATGCGGTCCGAGATCACGATGTGGCCGGCGTAGCCGCCTTCGACGGCCACGTGGATGATGGTCCCCTTGTGGGTACAGGGCCGCCAGGCGGCGCCGACCCGCTCCATCAGGCGGCTGCTGCCGACGGCGACGGTGAGCCCGTTGACGCGCGCCGTCAGGCCCTGTCCGGCATATTCCCGGATGTCGGCGACCTCGCAGTCGTCCTGCTCGTCGGGGTAGGCATGGCGGAGGGCAGCGGCCACCGGGTGCGTGGAGTGGCGCTCCACGTGGGCGGCCAGGTGCAGGAGTTCCTGCTCGTCGATGTTCTCGGGGTGCACGGCCGTCACTTCGAAAACGCCTTCGGTGAGCGTGCCCGTCTTGTCGAAAACGACGGTGCGCACGCGGGCGAGGGTGTCCAGGTAGGCGGCTCCCTTGACGAGGATGCCCCGCCGGGAGGCGCCGCCGATGCCGCCGAAGAACGTGAGCGGGATGGAGATGACGAGCGCGCAGGGGCAGGAAACCACCAGGAACATCAGCGCCCGGTAGATCCAGGTGGACCAGGCGCCCGTGAACAGGGGTGGGATGAGGGCGAGGAGCACGGCCAGGGCGACTACGACCGGGGTATAGACCCGCGCGAAGCGCGTGATGAAATGCTCGCTGCGGGATTTGTTCTCCGCGGCGTTCTCGACCAGCTCGAGGATGCGGGAGGCGGTGGATTCGCCGAAGGCCTTGGTGGTGCGGACCCGCAGCACGCCGTCCAGGTTGACGCAGCCGGAGAGGATCGCGTCGCCCGGGCCGGCTTCGCGCGGCACGCTCTCGCCGGTCAGCGCGACGGTATCCAGGGAGGACCGGCCCTCGAGGACGACGCCGTCCATCGGCACCTTGTCGCCGGGGCGGACCAGGATGGTCTCGCCGACGGCGACCTCCTGGGGGGCGACGGTCTGCAGCGCGCCGTCGCGCTCCACGCAGGCCGTATCCGGACGGATGTCCAGCAGGTGGGCGACGGACCGGTGCGAACGTCCTTCCGCGATGCCTTCGAAGAGTTCGCCGACCTGGAAGAAAAGCATGACGAAGACAGCCTCGGGGAACTGCGTGGCCGCCCCGGGCAGGAATCCGATGCCCAGGGCGCCCAGCGTGGCGATGCTCATCAGGAAGTTCTCGTCCATCGCCTCGCCGTGCGCGAGGGCCTCCGCCGCTTCTTTCAGGGTGTCCCAGCCGACGATGAGGTAGGGGACCATGTAGAGCAGCAGGTACTGCCAGACCTGCCACTGCGTATGTCTTTCGATGTAGATCGCGGCCGCCAGCAGCAGGGCCGCCGCAGCGATCTTGATGACGCTTTCCCGGGTCTCGTCGTGATGATGATCGTGTGCCATATCCGTAAGTTTATGGTACAAAGGTATCCGCTGCCGCGCGCAACCGGGTTGCAAATGCGTCCGGACCCGGATCAGAATCCGGGCAGCATCCGTTTGTAGTAAGGGCGGAAGGGATCGTCCACCGTGACGCTCGCCTCAAACTCCGGACAGACCGCGAACCAGCCCAGCACGTGCTCCCCGCTGATGTTGGTCGGCGTGTTGGCCGGCTGGGGCGAGAAGATGGGGATGGACGTGGTGTTGAGCGTCTGCGAGAGCAGGAAGTCGAAGTAGCCCTTCTCCAGGCTGCGGGCCCGCAGGGTGATCACGTCCCCGGCCTCGAGGTACTTGAACGCGTCGCCGTAGCGCTTGCGCAGGACCTCGCTCTGGACCAGCGTCGTGATGGGGAAGCCCTTGACTTCCTTGTCGTTGAAATACTTGTCGTCCATGAACTCGGTGTACTCGAAGGGGTAGTAGTTGCCGTTGACGCCCAGGGTGATGTGGTAGTAGCTGGCGATGGCGTCGTCCTTGCCCCAGATGGCCAGGGTCCAAAGGCTGTCCAGGCCCATGGATTTGTTGCCGGCGAAGGCGTAGTCGATCCCGTCGAGGCGGAAACCCCGCTCCGGCATGCTGGCATCGGCTTCGTAGGTCCGGCCTTCGGGCAGTTCGATCCGCAGGTGGTACTTCTCGCCGCGCCGGCAGGCATACCCTTCGGGGGCCTGGTAGACGCCGGGCTCGGACTCCTTGAATACGAGGTCGTTGACGCTGACCCGGGCGTTCTGCACGCGCGGCGGCTCTTCTTCCTCGAAATACGAAACGGTGCGGGAGAGGTTCACGCACTGGGGCTGGTCGGGATTGTCCGTGAGGATGGCGTCGACGACCAGGTAGTCATGGTAGTCGGACACGGACATCAGGTCGACCTTTTCCGTACAGGCGGCCAGGACGAGGCAGAGGATGGCAGGAAGGAATTTTCTCATGGCTTGTCAGAACTGGATGTTGTACGAAAGGGAAGGGATGGCCGTGAAGAGGTAGACCTTGTAGGACTGGAACCGGGCGTTCTCGTCGTCGTAGCTGAAAGCGATGGTCCAGGCGTTGTGGCGCGCATAGACGTTGTAGACGGACAGGTTCCACTCGCCGCTCCAGCGTTTCTGCTGCACGCGGCCCTTGGTCCGCCAGGTCAGCGACAGGTCGCCCCGGTGGTAGTCCGGCAGGCGGTCTTCGTTGCGGGAGGCATAGACCGGCACCCAGCGGCCGCGGTACTGGTAGCGGCCGACGGGGTAGGTGGTCGGGGCTCCGCTGTAGAAGACCCATTCCGCGGAGGCGGACAGCTGCTTGCTGATGTCGTAGGTCAGCACGAAGTTGATGGCGTGCTCGTGGTTGAGCGGGGACGGATAGGGCTTGCCGCCGTTGATCCCGGGGATGTCGTAGCGGGCGCGGGACCAGGTGTAGGCCAGCCAGCCGCTCCAGCGGGCGAAGTCGTACTTGAGCATCAGCTCCGTGCCGTATGCCTGCGAGGTGCCGAAACGGAGCAGGCCCTCGCGGTCGGGGTTGTCGAGCACGAGGCCCGGGTTGTCGATGAAGTCCATCGCCCCGCGGCTGTGCTTGTAGAAGCCTTCCAGCGAGAGCTCCAGGCCCTGGTCGAAGAACAGGGCGTTGGCCCCGAACGAGAACTGGTCGCAGACCTGCGGCCCGACGTTGGGCGAAGCCGTGAACCAGGTGTCGACCGGGCTGCCGCTGATGCTGATGCGGGCCTGCTGCAGGAACTGGTTGGTCCGCGACCAGGCTCCCTTGAGCGAGAAGTCGGGATGGAGCGACCAGGAGGCGGAGAGGCGCGGCTCGAGGACGGTCCAGCTGCTGATGGTCTCACCCTGCCTGAACTGGCGGGTCTCGGTCAGCACATGGGTGTCGGGATCGAAATAGCGCTGCTCCGTGGGGCCGAGCGTCCGGAAGGAGGACAGGCGCAGTCCGTAACGGACGGTCAGCCGGTCGATCTTCTGCTCGTTCTGCAGGTAGACGACCGGTTGGAAGGCGTACATCTTGGGATGGTGGATCTCGTTGACCACCGTGGCTTCGGCCCGGGGGTTGAGGTCGCCGGGCATGATGGTGTAGCGGGCCAGCTGGATGCCGGCGCGCACGGTGTTCGAACTGTTGGGATACCAGGTCCAGCCGGCCTTGAGGCCCATCTCCCGGATCCCCTGCAGGTAGTCGAAGGCCGCCGCCTGCATGTTGGCGCCGATCGAGTTGTTGAACAGGGAGTGGTACAGGGTCACGTCCGAGGTAAGCTTCGGGGAGTAGACATGGTTCCAGCGCAGGGACTGGGTGTGGTTGGCGTTGCCGAACTCGACGTCGCCCAGGTCGAAGTCGGCCATGTTGAAGCCGAAGATGTCCCGGCCGCTGAAGGCGCTCAGGTAGACGCGGTCTTTCTCGCCGGCCGTCCAGCTGAGCTTGCCGTTGAGGTCGTAGAAGAACATCTTGGTCTTGTCGGGGATGTTGTCTCCCAGCAGGGGGAAGAAGAGGGCCACGTAGGTCCGGCGCCCGGCGGGCGTGAAGGAGGGCTTGGCCGGCGCGATGGGGCCCGCGGCGCAGGGCATGGAGGGGGGCAGGCGGGCGGGGGCGGTGCCGGCGGAGG
>JAEEGL011802740.1_pt1 | contig 18152 bp, 13 predicted proteins | sample 9134231 | NCBI WGS metagenome assembly JAEEGL01 (sample SAMN16246548, study PRJNA631951) | gut metagenome | biome: gut microbiome; feature: rumen; material: fiber-attached | host: Bos | place: Iran: Karaj | collected 2018-10 | reverse complement strand
TCTATCTAGAAGAGTACATCAATGCTGTCAAGGAAGCCGGCAATATCTGGGCAGTACCCGTCATAGACCTCAATTCCCTATGTGGTCTCTACCCCATGATTGACGAACACGCGCAATACTTCAAGAGCAGCGAGAAAGACCGTCTGCACCCGAACGACAAGGGCCACGAGCGCATAGCCCGAACGCTGTACTACCAGCTCAGCGCCCTACCCAGCGTATTCTGACTGCATTCACCAAAAGGGTTGTTAGCCAGCATTCCTGTTTTTCTCGTAAATACGCTTACAGGCAGGCCATTAAGGCTCGCCTGCCTGTTTTTTTAACGATATTAGAACTTACCAGCCGAAATGTCTTTTCCTGTAGGAGCTGGTTCTTCTGCAATTTTGTTAATGATTTGCCAATATTTCAGATAGGAATTAGTAGTCAATACGCATGACCCTCATAATATTGACTCGGGAGAATTGATGAAATGTCCCGGGAGAATCGATGAAATGTCTCGAGTCTGATGATTAAATGAATTGGCACTTGACGCCTCGCCATATGGTTGCTTGACATCTGAGGGGGAAGTCGGACTCTACAATGTTTATAAAGAGGCGGAATCCAGGACTAGCCTGATAGGCAGCTTTGGTTCCATGTGGTACGTAAACGGTGCAGTCCATGAAGTTGCAGGCGTCGTCGTTGCATGTCGGTGGAGTGGTGCCCCTGCAATAGAGGGCTTTCATCTTCGTGTTGAAAGAAAGTGCCCGATACCCCAAGGCACAAACATCTCGACACTTGACATACCTGCCACCGTCACTGCCATCGAGGAGGGAGCCATCAGACACCAGCAATAATAAAAGAGATCGCGCGTGATGATATTGTTTTTGTGCCGAAGATGTTGGCTACGTCATAGTTCTCGCCCCCCCTCCACGATGCAGGCATCGCTGAGGTCGAGCAGCCGGAGCGACCCCTCTACGAGGTCGGGGATATGGTATTTATCGTAGCCTGCGAGCAGGCGGAGGGTAACAAAGTCGGTACCGTTGATGGAACCGTTGACTTTCAAGGCCGTGATGGTATCCAGCCGCTCACCCAGCAAGGTTTTCAGCGTGCCGGGCTGAATGACAGTTACCGTCTTAAAGTATACTTGTGCTGAAGCGGTCAGCACAAGTATACTCAAAATGAACGATAGGATAATACGTCGTATCATAAAGTACCTCTTAACCCACCTGACTGCCGGGCTTGACGTCCTTAGTGGTGGTTACCACACTCAGGCTCTCGTCAAAGTCGACTGCCGAGAGTATCATGCCCTGACTCTCTATGCCCATCATCTTGCGAGGCTCGAAGTTGGCAACGAAGAGGATGCGCTTGCCGACCAACACGGAGGGGTCGTCGTAGAATGCTGCAATGCCCGAAAGGATGGTGCGGTCGGTGCCTGTTCCGTCGTCGATGGTAAACTGCAGGAGCTTCTTGCTCTTCTTTACCTTCTCGCAAGCCTTGATAAGGCCCACACGGATGTCGAGTTTCTCGAAGTCGTCGAAGCTGACGGTATCCTTGATGGGAGCGGCCTGATAGCTGGCTGCCTCGTTGGCTTTCTTCGTTGCCTCAAGCTTGTCGAGCTGCTTCTGAATGACGTCGTCCTCAATCTTCTCGAACAGCAATGCGGGTTCACCCAGTTGATGACCGGCCTTCAGCAGGTCGGTAGAGCCCAGTTGCTCCCACTCGAACGTGTTGAGGTTTAGCATCTCGCGCAGCTTACGGCTCGAGAACGGCAGGAACGGTTCGAAGGCTATGGCCAGATTGGCCGTCAACTGCAGGCAAATGTTCAAAATGGTCTCACAGCGCTTGCAGTCGCACTTCCATACCTTCCAGGGCTCACACTCCGTGATGTAACGGTTGCCGATGCGAGCAAGGTTCATGGCCTCGAACTGTGCATCGCGGAACTTGAACTGGTCGAGCAGGGCTTCCACCTTCTGCTTCACATCCTTGAACTCGTTCAGCGTGGCCTTGTCGGTCTCAGTCAGTTCACCACAGGCAGGAACGACACCATTCCAGTATTTCTTGGTGAGCTGGAGGGCACGGTTGACGAAGTTGCCATAGACGGCCACTAGCTCGTTGTTGTTACGGTCCTGGAAGTCCTTCCAGGTGAAGTTGTTGTCCTTGGTCTCAGGGGCATTAGCGGTGAGCACATAGCGCAGCACGTCTTGTTTTCCGGGCATGTCAACCAGATATTCGTGCAGCCATACAGCCCAGTTGCGCGAGGTCGAGATCTTGTCGTTCTCCAGATTCAGGAACTCGTTGGCAGGCACGTTGTCAGGCATAATATACTTACCGTGTGCACGCATCATCACTGGGAAGATGATGCAATGGAAGACGATGTTGTCCTTGCCAATGAAGTGTACTAGACGCGTATCCTCGTCCTGCCACCACTTCTGCCAAGTTCCCCACTTCTCAGGCTTCTTGGCGCATAGTTCCACCGTGTTGCTGACATAGCCAATGGGGGCGTCAAACCACACATAGAGCACCTTGCCGTCAGCGCCCTCTACAGGCACGGGAATCCCCCAGTCCAGGTCGCGCGTCATAGCACGGGGCTGCAGGTCCATATCAAGCCAGCTTTTGCACTGGCCGTACACATTGGGACGCCACTCCTTATGCTCTTCCAGAATCCACTGTTTTAGCCATTCCTGATACTCGTTCAAGGGCAGATACCAGTTCTTGGTCTTCTTCAGCATGGGTGTGGAGCCGCTGATGGTTGACTTGGGGTTGATGAGTTCTGTTGGTGATAGGTCGCGTCCACATTTCTCGCACTGATCGCCGTAGGCCCCTTCATTATGACAGTGAGGGCACTCACCGGTGACATAGCGGTCGGCCAGGAACTGCTTGGCCTCTTCGTCGTAGAGCTGCTCGGTAGTCTCCTCCACCAGTTTTCCTTCGTCGTAGAGTTTGCGGAACCAGTCGGCTGCAAACTTATGATGAGTCTCTGAGGTCGTGCGACTGTAGATGTCGAACGAGATGCCGAACTCTGCGAACGAATCCTTGATCATCTTGTGATAGCGGTCTACCACGTCCTGAGGTGTTACACCTTCTTTGCGGGCGCGGACGGTGATGGGTACTCCATGCTCGTCGGAACCGCCAATAAACAGTACCTCTTCTTTCTTGAGTCTCAGGTAACGCACGTAGATGTCGGCAGGCACATAGACTCCTGCCAAGTGACCGATATGCACACCACCATTGGCATAGGGCAATGCTGATGTTACGGTCGTACGCTTAAATTTCTTTTCTTCCATTATTATCTTATTTTATTATGTTTCAGCCTGTCCATCTGGTATCTTAATCGTCAGGATTGCCCTTGTAGTGAAAAGGTTGGACGTTGGGGTTGGAGCCATAGTCGGTTTCAGGGACGGCATTCTCCTGAATGAGCTGCTTCCCGTAGTCGCCTCGGACTGCTCCCGTATTCATAAGAAGGTCAGTATACTTGATGGTGGGGATGACGACACCGAAAATTCCGATGCCTACGCGAACGCCTTCGGGATAGATGTTGTTGATGATGTAGGCAGTGCGGTAGAGCGTGTGTGTGTAGATGGCAAGCTTGTTAAGCTGTTTGTAAGTAGTCCAAAGCTCTCTGTCGGTACGAACAGTGTCGGCATGGGTGACGACGCGACCGATGTTGCCAACATAGTCGTCGATGAAGTCACTCTGGATGCTGTCGCTTGACTGGATGCACTCATGGATGTTGTCTTCCATCTGCCAGACCATCATGCTCTCGGTGGGTCGTGTAACGGCGGCAAGGAGCATTAAGATACATGCTAATACGGCGAGAATAACAATTTTGCCCAAGCAGCTATGCCTGAATTCCTGCAGGGCAGTTTGCTTCTTGTAAGTGTTGGAGTTGAACTGTTCCATTGTCGTTGTTTTTTAATGATTATTCAGTTGATGCAAATATATTTTATGCGTTATGGTGGAGCAGGTTCATAAACTCCTGGCGCGTCTTGGCCTGATTGAAAGCTCCACTGAATTCACTGGTAGTGGTAATACTGTTTTGTTTTTCGACACCACGCATCTGCATGCACATATGGCGGGCCTCAACGACAACCATCACCCCGAGGGGATGTAGAGTCTGTTCGATGCATTCCTTGATTTGAAGCGTCATTCGCTCCTGAACTTGTAGACGGTGGGCGTAGATGTCGACTACACGGGCTATCTTGCTGAGTCCTGTAATGTAGCCATTGGGGATGTATGCCACATGAGCCTTACCGTAGAAGGGTAGCATGTGGTGTTCGCAGAGGGAGAAGAAGTCAATGTCCTTGACGATGACCATCTGTGAATAGTTTTCCTTGAACAGGGCTCCTGTCAGAACCTGGTGGGCATCCATCGTGTATCCTTGTGTAAGAACCTGCATAGCCTTGGCCACACGCATAGGCGTCTTCAGAAGTCCCTCACGGGTAGGGTCTTCACCCAAGAGCTGCAGAATGCGGTGATAGTGTTCTACCAGTTCATCGAGTCCTTCGCGGAATTCAGTTTCTTGCGTTAACATTAGTATTGCTGTACGGTAATTTTTCCTTTAACTATAGTAGCCTGTGTAAAACCGAGCTTACGTACGCTCAGCAGCATCTGGTGTGCTTCCTCATAGGTGCGGTAATTGCCTACACGGCATATCCAGCGGGGGGAATAAAAGTGTACGTATACAGGCTCGTTGGGATAGTTGGCCTTGATTTTGTCACCTACCCTCTCTGCCTCGATGCGGTCTTTCCGCGAGTTACCCCCAGCGAATGCCTGCACCCTATAGCCATTAATCTTGACGCCGCCCTTCATGATTTTTTTCGAATAGTCGATAGGGGAGTCGCTGGAATCAAATGTCTCTGACGACGTATCGGTCGATGAGCTGACAGTAGCAGGAGTATTGGCAGCGGGTTTGGTTGGTGTTGTTGCTAATGTCGTCGGTGTGGTAGGGGTGGCCTGCGTTGATGACGACAGTTTCGCATTGTTGACCAGACGGTCAATCTCGTCACTTTGATGAATGGTCACCTTGCCCTTGCTGGGAGTGCTTTGCTGTACACGTTGAGTAAAAGTCTGTGCACCGGCATTCAGGTGGATGCCGGCACACAAAACCAATATGACGATGAGATGCTTCATTATTTCCAAGCGTCGATGATGCCCTTAAAATCAGCGCATTTGAGTGAAGCGCCTCCGATGAGTCCACCGTCGATGTCGGGCTTTGCAAACAGCTCAGGTGCATTGCTGGCCTTGCAGCTGCCACCATAAAGTATGGTGGTGTCGTCGGCTACTGCCTCACCGTACTTCTCAGCGATGATGCTGCGGATGTATGCGTGGATTTCCTCTGCCTGCTCAGCGGTAGCGGTCTTACCAGTACCAATAGCCCAAATGGGCTCGTAAGCGACGATTATCTTGCGGAAATCTTCCTCTGAGAGGTTGAATACGCTGCCCTCAAGCTCAGCCTTTACGACCTCGTTCTGCTTGCCGGCCTCGCGTTCTTCCAGACTCTCACCGATGCAAAAGATAACCTTCAGGTCGTTCTTCTGGGCGAGCAGCACCTTCTCCTTCAGAATCTCAGGAGTCTCCTTGTAATACTCACGACGCTCGCTGTGGCCGAGGATAACATACTGGGCGCCTGTACTCTTTACCATTTCTGCAGATACTTCGCCAGTAAAAGCACCTTTTTCCTTGTCTGCACAGTTCTCGGCACCCAGACCGATGATGTCTTGGTCAAGGAATTGTGCGATGGATGCAAGGTGGATGAAGGGTGTGCAAATAACTACACCACAATTGGGCTTGTCTGCCTTCAAAGTCTCATTCAGCTCCTTTGCAAGAGCAATACCGTCCTGGAGATTCATGTTCATCTTCCAGTTGCCTGCTACGATTTTCTTTCTCATGTTGTTTTTGTTTGTTAATTGTTTGTTGGATATTTGAATACTCTTTTCCCCAATCCATTTTGTCCACGCCCATAACCGGTCTGCTATAACCAGCAACGTCAAGGGCAGCACATACCAAAGAAGAATGACCAAAATCTTCCGGGGGACGGAATCTTCGGGTATCTGCCCAATTTCCAGTTTGTCAAGTGGGGCATTCAACACGTACTCGTCGGGCAGACGGTTGTGGCTCCACTTGCGGATGACAGTTCCGTCCTTGAGCAGCAGCAGTCCCGGATTGCTGCGGATGATGGTCTTCAAGGTTGTCTCGTCTGCCTGGCAGAACGGGTATTCGCCACCTGTCTTGTCGCACCAGGCTTGGATATCGCGCTTGGTACTGGACGTCAGTCCGTAGAAGGGGTAGTCGTTGTACAGGGCATACTCATAGACTTCGTTGATGAGGTCGAGCTGGCTGTCGTCGGCTTTGCTGAGCTGTGGCGACACGAGCAAGAAGACATAGCCCTTTAAGCTAAGCAGCGAGTCAGTGATGTCTTCACCATCGCTGACACGTGCCAGCGAGAAGTCGTGTATGGGTGGGACGTAGCCCTTGCTGAGTTGTATAGTCTTTGAGTCGATGAATGTCCATGTGGAGTCAGGGTAATTGTCAGTAGTAAACTCACGGCGTTCCCCGTTTTTTTCCAAAATGAACGTAGTCTCGAACTGAGGCAACTCAGCACCGTCGGGAATCTCCATTCCCTGACGGATATTGGCCCCGATATGATAGGGGCGGAAGTCGAAGTAAGGTAGGTCGTAGAGCGACCAACCTGATACGGCTAAAATAAATATCGCCGTGTAGTTGATGACTATCCACTGATTGCTACGCGATATAAAACTCACCATCAACAATGGTCTGAGCCAGATGATGACAGCCATCACCAGCAACACAACATTCTTCCAGAACGTCTCCCAGTTAGTGAGCACGATGGCATCACCGAAACATCCGCAGTCACTGACAGGATTGCCTACAGCCAGCCACAGTGTCAGGGGTGTCATAACGAGGAACAGCAACAGCGTAATCAGCGATGCCGTGCGTCTGCGAATAGCTAGCAGCAAAAGTATGCCCAGCATGAACTCCATTGCAGAGAGCAGGATGGAACCTCCCAACATCATGGCTTCAGGGATATACTCTGACAGATGAAGGGCTTCCAGATAGTCGCCAATCTTATATTTTGTGCCCAGCGGGTCGATGGCTTTGACAAATCCTGAAAGAATCAAGACGACAGCCAGAACGGCACGGGCAATATTTACGATGACTTTTTTCACGCTTCGCTTAGCTTGATAGCCCCGAATACGGCATAATTGATGATATCCATATAGTTGGCGTCAATACCCTCGCTGACCAAAGTGTCGCCCCCCAGATTCTCTATCTCCTTGATACGCTCAATCTTAGTGAGAATGAAGTCGGTATAGCTGCTGACACGCATGCCACGCCACGCTTCGTCATAGTCGTGGTTCTTGCGCTTCATCAGCTCCAGAGCCTCTTTCGCATACTTGTCGTAAAGTGTGATGGCCTTGTCGTTGCTGATGTCAACCGTGTCTGCAAAGCCGTTGTTGATCTGGATGAGTCCAACAATACCATAATTAATCAAGGCTATGAACTCCGGACGAATGCCTTCTCCGACAAGCGACTCTTTCTTGATTTCTAGAGAGCGTATGCGCTTGGCTTTGATAAACAGCTGGTCGGTAAGCGACTGGGGACGCAGGATACGCCACGAAGCTCCATAGTCATGGAGTTTTTTCTCGAACAAGGAACGGCTTTCGCTGATGACTTGTTCGAACTGCTGGTTGGTTTTTGCTTCATTATTAGCCATAATCGAGTGCAAAATTACGTATTTCTTGCGAAATAACCAAAAAAAATGCCTATCTTTGCACTCTCAAACAAAAAAAGTCGAAAAATGAAGCTCTATTCTGACAAGGCATTATCAAAGATATTGGACAAAGACATCTTCCATCAGATTTCGGCCGTTGCTGACGGGCTGGGGCTTGAGTGCTATGTGGTGGGCGGCTATGTCCGTGACATTTTCCTGGAACGCTCTTCTGACGACATTGACGTTGTGGTGGTAGGAAGCGGTATTGACGTTGCCACCGAACTGAAAAGGCGTCTCGGCAATAGGGCGCATCTGAGCGTCTTTAAAAACTTTGGCACAGCGCAAGTAAAGATCCGGGGAGAGAAGTCTGAAACCCATGATGAGATAGAGGTGGAGTTTGTGGGCGCCCGGAGAGAGAGCTACAGTCACGACTCACGAAAGCCCATCGTCGAGGATGGTACGCTTGAGGATGACCAGAACCGCCGCGATTTCACCATCAATGCGATGGCTATCTGTCTGAACAAGAATAGGTTCGGTGAGCTTGTAGACCCGTTTAACGGCATTGCTGACTTAGAGGATGGCATCATTGCCACACCCCTGGATCCAGAAATCACCTTCAACGATGACCCGCTGCGCATGATGCGTTGTGTGCGTTTTGCCACACAGTTGAATTTCCGAATAGAGGAAGAGACGTTTATGGCCCTGCAGCGGATGGCCGAACGCATCAGGATTATCAGCGGTGAGCGTATCGAAGTGGAACTGAACAAAATCATGATGTCGCCCCATCCTAGTCTGGGCTTTGAATACCTGCTGCGTTCAGGACTGCTGCCATTGATACTGCCTGAGCTAGCAGCCCTTGACATCGTCGAGAAACGTGACGGTAGGGCTCACAAGAACAATTTCTATCATACGCTGGAAGTGCTTGAAAATGTTTGCCTGCACAACGCCTCGTTGTGGCTTCGCTGGGGTGCCTTGCTTCATGATATTGGCAAGACGAAGTCGAAGCGCTGGGAGGCCGGAGCTGGATGGACGTTTCACAATCATAATAATATAGGTGCCAACATGGTGCCGGGAATTTTTCGCCGGCTAAAACTGCCCATGGGTACAGAGATGAAGTACGTCCAAAAACTGGTAGATCTTCACATGCGACCGCAGGCCATTGCTGACAGCGAAGTGACCGACTCTGCCATCAGGAGGCTATTGAACGATGCCGGTGATGATATTGACGACCTGATGTGCCTTTGCGAGGCCGACATCACGTCGAAGAACGAGGTGAAGAAGAAGATGTTCCTGGAGAATTTCCGTATGGTGCGTGAAAAGTTGGCCGATTTGAAGGAAAAAGACTACAAGCGCTTGCTCCAGCCCGTCATCGACGGCAACGAAATCATGGAAATGTTTCATCTCAAGCCTTCCCCCGAGGTGGGCGTTCTGAAAAAATATTTAAAAGATGCCGTCCTTGACAACCAGGTGGAGAATGAACGTGAACCATTGATGCAGTTGCTCCTGTCGAAAGCCCGCGAGATGGGACTGGCATGCCCCAAAGCATCATAATAGGCTGTAAACTTTGTTAAATAAAGCGTACCTATTAAATAGGTATCTTACTTTTTTTGTATCTTTGCAAGCTGAAACAGCAAGGATTGTGTTTCGATTTTCAAGTAAACGATAATAATAATTTTTAAATGAACTATAAACAATGAAGAAAATGATGATGGTTGCAGCATTTGTTGCAACACTGGTTTCTTGCGGTGGCGGTGGAGGCCGTCCCAATTTCGGTGACAACGAGTATCCCGTAGTTGCTGTGGGTACATCGAGTGCTGACATGCAGACAGTCTATCCTGCATCTATCAAAGGTATCCAGGATGTAGAGATTCGTCCGAAAGTCGGAGGTTTCCTCGTTCAGATTAACGTCAAGGAAGGCCAGACTGTAAGCGCTGGTCAGACGTTGTTTGTGATTGACAACGAAACTTATCAGGCTCAGGTGCGTCAAGCCCAGGCTACTGTTAATACTGTCCAACAGCAGGTGAATACTTCTCAGCTGACTTATGAGAATGCGAAACAGCTGCACGCCAACAAGGTAATTGGTGACTACGAACTGCAGACCTCGCAAAACGCCTACGAGAGTGCCAAGGCCCAGTTAGCTCAGGCTCAGGCAGCATTGGCCAACGCCAAGGAGGCATTGAGCTTCTGTTTCGTGAAGAGTCCTTCTGCCGGTGTGGTTGGTACACTGCCTCTCAAGAAAGGAGCACTGGTTAGTGGAGCTGACATACTGACTACGGTGGCCAACATCTCTTCGATGGATGTCTATTTCTCCGTGACCGAGAAAGAGGCTATGGTTATTTCCCAGAAAGGCATTGCCTGCCTGCCTGCCGTGAAGCTTCAGCTGGCCGACGGCAGTGTTTATGCTCACGAGGGCAAGGTGTCGCGCATGAGCGGTGTCATTGACGTTGCCACAGGCTCAGTACAGCTGATTGCGTCATTCCCCAACCCCGACAAGACGCTGAAGAGTGGTGGTACAGGCAATATCATCATTCCACGTTTTAACTCGAATGCCATTATTATTCCCCAATCTTGCGTAATTGAGGTGCAAAACAAGAAATTCGTCTTCCTGCTGACCGAAGGCAATAAGGTAAAATACTCGGAAATCAAGGTCGACCCGCAGAATGACGGCAACAACTACATTGTTACCGAGGGTCTGAAAGTAGGCGACAAGTATGTTACCAATGGTATCACCAAGCTGAATGACGGAATGGAAATCGTTCCCATTACGCCCGAGCGCTACCAGCAGAAGATTGACGAGCAGGCTAAGGCCATGTCGTCTGGCGACATCGTGAATGCCATGAAGAAGTAATAATAGTTGAAACATCAAGAAACTATGACATTTACAACTTTTATCAAACGCCCGGTACTGTCGACGGTGATATCTATTCTCATCGTCCTGCTGGGTATCATAGGATTGGTATCGCTGCCCATTGAGCAGTATCCCAACATAGCACCACCTACCGTTGCGGTATGGACGAGCTATCCTGGTGCCGATGCTGAGACGGTGAAAAACTCCGTCGTCACGCCGTTGGAAGAGAGTATCAATGGTGTGGAGGGTATGGACTATATCTCCTCTACGGCCTCTTCCGGTTCGGCACAGCTTTCAGTGCTGTTCCGTCAGGGCATTAATCCTGACATGTGCGCCGTTAACGTACAGAACCGCGTACAGCAGGCCCAGGCCTTGCTCCCTGCTGAGGTAACACGTATCGGTGTAACGGTGACCAAGCGTCAAAGCTCACAGGTGCTGATGTTCACGCTGACTTCTGACGGCCGTTACGACGACGAGTTCCTGACGAACTACAACAATATCAACATCATCCCGGCCATTAAGCGTATCCAGGGTGTGGGCGACGTGCAGAGCCCAGGTCTGAAGACTTATTCGATGCGTATCTGGTTACAGCCCGATAAGATGAAGCTGCACAACCTGATGCCTGCTGACATCTCGAATGTGTTGGCTGAGCAGAACATCGAAGCTGCTCCGGGAACCTTTGGTGAGCGTTCGGACGTAGCCTATGAGTATGCCATGCGATACACGGGTCGTCTGAAGAGTCCTGAAGAGTTTGGCAACATTATCATTGCCAGTGATGCCAGCGGCCAGACATTGAAACTGAGGGATGTTGCCAAAATTGAATTAGGCGGTCAACAATACTCAGTGTCAATGAAGAACAACAACTTGCCGTCCGTACTGGGTATGGTGCAACAGATTGCCGGTTCCAACGCCAACGAGATTGCCAAGCAGGTGAAGGCCGAGCTCGAAGAGCAGGCCAAGCTGTTCCCCCCAGGCATGACGTATAAGATTAACTACGATGTCACGGAGTTCCTTTATGCCTCTATCGAGGAGGTGGTCTTCACGCTGGTGTTCACCCTTATCTTGGTGTTCATCGTCATCTACGTATTCCTGCAGGACTGGCGTTCGACGCTCATCCCGCTGATTGCAGTTCCCGTATCTTTGATAGGTACATTCTTCTTCCTATCCGTCTTCGGATTCTCCATCAACCTGCTGACGTTGTCAGCCTTGCTGTTGGCCATTGCCATCGTGGTAGACGACGCCATTGTAGTGGTTGAGGCCGTACATGCCAAGCTCGACCAGGGTTACAAGTCGGCATTGACGGCTTCTATCGATGCCATGAACGAGATTTCCGGTGCCATCATTTCCATTACGCTGGTCATGGCCTCGGTGTTCATCCCGGTATCGTTCATCGGTGGTACATCGGGTACATTCTATCGTGAGTTTGGTGTCACGATGGCTGTCAGCATCTTTATCTCGGCCATGAACGCCCTGACGCTGTCACCTGCCTTGTGTGCCATTTTCCTCAAACCTCACGACAAAGAGGGGCACGAGAAGAAAATGTCGCGCATCGACCGTTTCCATGCATCGTTCAATACTGCCTACGAATCTTTGCTGGGTAAGTACAAAGGCATCATTGAGAAATGGGTGCGCCGTCCTATCCTCATTTTCTTTCTGGTGCTGGTAGGAATAGTCGCTCTAGTTGCCACAGCAGCCACCACTAAGACAGGCCTTGTGCCCGACGAAGACACTGGTACCATCTTCTGTACCATATCGATGCCCCCTGCTACTTCGGTGGAGCGCACCAAGCGTGTCATCAGTCAGGTTGACAGTATTCTGGCTGCCGACCCTGCCATCCAAAGCCGCGAGCAGATTCAGGGTTATAACTTTATTGCCGGCTCAGGCTCTGACCAGGCAACCTTCATCATCAAGCTGAAACCATTCTCAGAGCGTCAGAAAGGATTCTTCTGGAAACTCAGCGGACTTTGGGAAGGCGATGGCATCTACCGCTTCTTCTTGAATCCCTATGAGGCTAATGGTGTGCTGGCACAGATCTACCTGAAGACAGCCCATATCAAGGATGCCCAGATTCTTGCCTTCTCGCCCCCTATGATTCCCGGTTTCTCTGCCAACTCTGGTATTTCCATCGTGATGCAGGACCGTACCGGTGGTTCGCTCGACAAATTCTATGGCATAGTCAAGGACTACCTGACTGAGCTGAACAAGCGTCCAGAGTTCCAAACTGCCCAGACTTCCTACAATCCTAACTATCCTCAGTACATGCTGCATGTCGATGTGGCCAAGTGTAAGCAGGCAGGCATTACGCCTACAGTCGTGCTAACCACTTTACAGGGATATTACGGCGGTCTCTATGCCTCCAACTTCAACGCTTATGGCAAGCTGTTCCGCGTTATGGTACAGGGTCTGCCCGAAACGCGCATGACAGAGGAGTCACTCAAGAGCATCTATGTCCGTACTCCGGGCGGCATGTCGCCTGTCGAGGAGTTCTGCCGCATGGAGCGTGTCTATGGTCCGTCGAACATCAACCGTTTCAACCTGTTCACCTCCATCAATGTGACGGCAACGGTTGCCAGCGGCTATTCCACGGGTGAGGCCATCAAGGCTGCACAAGAGGTTGCTGCCGACTATCTGCCTCTGGGCTATACCTACGAGTATAGCGGTCTGACGCGTGAGGAAGCCAAGGCCTCGAACACCACGGGTGTCATCTTTACTCTGTGCTTCATCTTTATCTACCTCATCCTGTCGGCCCAGTACGAGTCATACATCCTGCCGCTAGCTGTAGTGCTCTCAGTGCCTTTCGGCCTGGCTGGCTGTTTCCTCTTTACCATGTTGTTCGGACACTCTAACGACATCTACATGCAGATTTCACTCATCATGCTGATAGGTCTGTTGGCCAAGAACGCCATCTTGATTGTGCAGTTCGCCCTGGAGCGACGCCAGACGGGTATGGCCATCTCGTGGGCTGCCGTACTGGGTGCTGCTGCCCGTCTGCGTCCTATTCTGATGACGTCATTGGCGATGGTCATCGGTCTGTTGCCTATGATGTTTGCATCGGGTGTAGGCAAGAACGGTAACCAGACGCTAGGTGCCGCTGCCGTAGGTGGTATGTTGATAGGTACGTTGTGTCAGGTACTTGTCGTGCCTACTTTGTTTGTCATCTTCCAGACGCTGCAAGAGAAGTTCAAGCCCCTGAAGTTCGAGGGTGAAGATATTAATCCCAGCGTGCTCTCTGAGATTGAACAGTATGCCCACCGTCCTGTAGATTATGAACTGGAGAAATAAAAAGCTATGAAGAAGTTATTAGTTTTTGCAGCCGCGACCATGCTGCTTGCCAGTTGCGGTCTATATAATAAGTATGAACGTCCTGACGTCAACACCGAGGGACTCATCCGTGATGCTGTGTCGGATGTCGACACCCTGGCCGTTTCCTTACAGGATACAGCCTCGTTCGGCAACCTGCCCTGGAGGGCCGTGTTCACCGACCCACAACTGCAGGTCCTTATAGAACAGGGCTTGCAGAAGAATGCTAACCTGCAAAATGCAACCTTGACTGTAAAGATGTACGAGTCAATGCTGAAGGCAGCCAAGCTAGCCTTCCTGCCTGCCATCTCCTTTGGCACCACTGGTAGCATGGGAAGCATTCAGACCGTCTATACTGACCCGTCAAAGACCACCAAGTCCTACACGCTACCCGTTACGGCATCGTGGACACTAGACTTGTTCGGCAACATCTTGTCACAGAAGCGTTCCACACAGATGAAACTTCTGGGATACAAGGACTACCAGATGGCAGTCCGCGCCCAGGTGGTCAGCGGCGTTGCCAATGCCTACTATACCCTGCTGATGCTCGACGAGCAGCTGCGTATTACCACTGAGATGGCTGGAATGGCCGAAGAAACGTGGAAGATGATGCAGCTGCAGTACAAGCTCGGACGCGCCCGCTCTACCGCCGTACAGAGTGCTCAGGTTGCTTATCTGTCAACCCAGACGCAGGCCAACGAGTTCCGTCGCCAGATTCGTGCTACGGAAAACGCGCTCAGCCTGCTCATCGGGCAGGCCGGACAGCAGATTCCCCGCTCGACGCTGGCCGAACAGTCGCTGCCCACCGAGTTCTCAACGGGTGTCGGCATTGCCCTGCTGAAGAACCGCCCCGATGTGCATAATGCCGAGATGAACTTGGCAGCCTGTTTCCACGACGTGCAGACGGCGCGCTCGCAGTTCTATCCTACCATTACCATCAATGCCACGGGGGCTTTCTCCAATGTCAACGGTACCATCAACCCGGGCAAGTGGCTGATCAACTTGTTTGGAAGCCTCACACAGCCCATCTTCGCTCGTGGTGCACTGACAGCCAACCTGAAGGTGTCGAAGCTGAAGTACGAGCAGGCCTTCAACGTCTGGCAGAATGCCATCCTCTCAGCAGGAAACGAGGTGTCCAACGCTCTTGTCAACTACAACCAATACGATGCCAACTCACAGATCGAGGCCCAGCGTATAGAGCTGCTTGCCAAGACGGTGGAAGACGTACGTACCCTCTACGAGCGCTCGAGTTCCACCTATCTCGAGGTGCTGACAGCCCAGACCCAGCTGCGTTCTGCCCAGATCAACAAGGTTGCCAACGACTTTAGCAAGATGCAGGCCGTGGTGTCGCTGTATACGGCATTAGGCGGCGGTGGTAAATAACCACACCAATCATCATTCCTATAATAACAATGAATTATGGCAAGTGAAATAAGTCCAAGAGCCGAAGTATCGCCCAAGGCAAGAATCGGCAACAACTGTAAGATATTCCCCTTCGTCTACATAGAAGACGATGTGGTCATTGGCGACAATTGCATCATCTTCCCCTTTGTCAGCATCTGTAACGGTACCCGCATGGGCAACAACAACAAGGTGCACCAGGGTACTGTCATTGCCGCCCTGCCCCAGGACTTCGAGTTCCGTGGCGAGAAAAGCGAGTGTGTCATCGGCAACAACAACATCTTCCGCGAGAACGTCGTTGTCAACCGTGCCACCCATCATGGCGGCCAGACCGTCATAGGCAACGACAACGTGCTGATGGAAGGTGCCCATATCTCGCACGATACCAAGGTCGGCAACCGTTGCGTCTTCGGCTATGGCACCAAGATAGCCGGCGACTGCCTGATCGAGGATGGTGTCATTTTCTCCTCCTCCGTCATTGAGAATGCCCAGACCCGCGTGGGATCCGGCTCCATGATACAGGCCGGCACCACCTTCTCGCATGATGTCCCTCCCTATATCATCTTCACCAACAAGCGCCAGTATGGTGGTGTCAATACCCATGTGGCACGCCTGCATGGTGTCGATGAAAAGACGCTGAAGCACATCGCCAATGCCTACCGTTTGGTGTTCAACAGCAAGACAGCCCTATTCGATGCCGTCAACCAGATTGAGGAGCAGGTTCCTGACGGACCGTTCATCAGGCACATCATCGAGTTTATACGTGCCTCGAAGATAGGACTCATTGGCAAGGAGTGACACTCAACGCTGCAATCTCGATAGCTTAATTAATTCATCCAATTTTTTACTTTTAAATGGTAAATATATGAAAAAAGTATTTGTCTATTTCTCTGCCGTCGTGCTGAGCTGCTGTGCCTTGAATGCGCAAGGTCAGACAGCTGATAACGGCAAACAAGTGAAGCGCATTACGTTCGACCGCGAGAGCATCTGCATCATCTACGATGACAATACCAGGTTGAACGACATTCAAGAGGCTGTCGTACGCCGTCAAGACCAGACGACGGGCGTCAGACAGGAAAAACTGAACACCAGCGTCACGACGCGCGACTGGTACACTGTGGATGGACGCCGCCTGCAGGGGGATCCCGGCAACAGCAAGGGTGTCTATGTGATTCGTGAAGATAATAAGGTACGCAAGGTCATTAAGAAGTAAACAGCTATGAAGAAAATTCTACTTACCCTGCTGGCTCTTGTAGCCGTTATGGCTGTCAATGCCAAGATTGTCAAGATCAAGATGGCCGACGGTACCATGAAGGTGTTTACCACCTCCGAACTGTCTTCTATCGACTTCAACGACAACGGTACGCTGAAGGTTACCACCTATCAGGGCGAGGTGCTCGAAGGCCTGGACGCCAAGTTCGACGAACTGGAAATCGGCAGCGAACCGATTATCTACGAGCAATATCCCGACAAGCTTTCTTTCAACATCGATGCAGACGGTATTCCTGTGGACCTCCATCAGACACGCTCCATCATGAAGCTCAACTACGTCTATCCCAGCGTCGACCCCTATGGAGCATCCATCTCTCTCAGCGGCACCATGCTTATCCCCATGAACCTCTGGGAAGGCAAGGACAAGTGCGAGGGCATACTGCTCATGAGCCACTACACCAAGTTCCACAAGGACGAGGCTCCGACCAGGGAGAACGGTGAACTCGAGAATATGTTCCTGGCCAATCCGCTGAACCCCAACTTCATCATCATCGAGAGCGATTTCTTCGGCTTCGGTGCCACCGAGCGCTTCCCACAGGCTTTCTTGCAGGGTACACCCAATGCCTATGCAACGCTCGACGGCCTGCTGGCTGCCCGCAAGCTGCTCGACGAGATGGGCTTCGACTACGGTTCGCTGCTCTTCAACATCGGCTATTCCAGCGGCGGCTACGATGCACTGATTGTACAGAAGGTCCGCGACATGGAGTATGCCGACGAGGTCGAGTTCGACAAGACCTTTGCCGGTGGCAGCCCCAGCGACGTCTGCGAAGCCTACCGACAGTATGTCCTGATTGACGAGACGGCCTACAACGCCGTACCCCTCCTGCTCATGGTGTGCACCAAGGAGACCCAGATGCTGAACATCGACTACAAGGACGTCTTCCAGCCCTACATCTGCGACCGCATCGATGAGCTGATACTCTCCAAGGAGTACTCTTCGTGGCCTGTCTGTGACAGCATCGGGCGTGAGAAGAAGGTTCACGAAATCTTGTCCGAAACCTACTGTGACCTCGATTCCCCCGAAAGCCAGGCCGTCCAGGACCTCTTGAAGACTTTCAACGTCGACTACAACTGGGTGACAGACCCCAGCCAGCCCCTCTACATCTTCCATTCGCGCGGCGACGACTATGTGCCCTTGCAGTCCGCACGCCCCATCCTCTCCTATCTCAAGGAGAACGGCTACACCCCGCACATCATCCCCGGCAAGACCAACCTGCAGACCAACTTCATCGTCCCCCAACTGGGACACCTGGCTGCCACGCCGGTATTTTTCATCCAGACCCTTGCCTCCATTGCTTCCTGGTCTCAGATGCACGTTGGCAAAAGACTCAAGCCTGAGTATGCACAGCTGATAGAGCAGAGTGACGACCCTGTAGAGCTCATGCGCCAGCTGGACGCCATGGGTATCGACTGCCGCGGCATTATCCGCCAGGCTTTAGGCCTCTTGGGACAGATGGTGCCCGGTGCCGGGATACCCGCTGTCAGCATCGACCAGATCATCGCGCAGGCCATCCAGGCAACAGGCTACACCGAACAGGATTTCCAGGAGATGTCTGAAGACTCCGGCATCGACATCGAGAAACTGTTCAGGGACTTCATCATCTACTTCAACGAACAGCCGGG
>JAEEGL011468889.1_pt1 | contig 18152 bp, 15 predicted proteins | sample 9134231 | NCBI WGS metagenome assembly JAEEGL01 (sample SAMN16246548, study PRJNA631951) | gut metagenome | biome: gut microbiome; feature: rumen; material: fiber-attached | host: Bos | place: Iran: Karaj | collected 2018-10 | reverse complement strand
TACCGCCTTGTAAAGTCTTACGGGCTTGGCTTTGGGTTCGTTTGAAGCCTTTCTGTAAACCCTGGCACCTGATGATGAGCTGTCGGTTTTGGCATCGGCATTGTTGAACTCGTTATCAAGATCCTTGATGTCAAGCTTAAAACTCTTGGTTTCGTTGTTCGACGATGAACTGCCCAGCGGCGCGCCGAAGTACGAGCCCATAAGCTCGTCGTAAGCCGACTCGTTGTTGTTTCTTTTATCGTTGCTCATATCATCTGCCCCCTTCCGTTTTAGTGTTTATAACTGAATTCTGAGTAATTATCTTTTCAACCCTGCGGTCATACTTGCCGTGCGGAATTCTGTCCTTTACGCATTCATTATAGCACAGTCCGACGGTTTCACCGCTGAAATTCGACAAAAACCTGTCGTAATAGCCTCCGCCGTAGCCCAACCTGCAGCCGCTGCGGTCAAATACAAGCGCAGGTACGACGCACACACCCTTTGAAAAATCCTCAAGCTTTTCGCATTCGTCGGGCTTAGGCTCAAGCACGCCGAAGGTATGCTTCTCAAGCTGGGAATAACCGCTTATCTTATAAAACTCCATCTCTCTCGTGCCGTCAACACAGCGCGGAACCGCAACGGTTTTGCCGTCCTTCAGCGCGGTTTCGATAATAAGCCGTGTTTCGACCTCGATAGCGGTGGCAACGTAGATAAGTATAACATCAGCCTCGCGGTATTGCCACATATTCAGGAATTTGTTCTGTATTTTTTTATCAAGCCGTTCCTTTTCGTCGGCGCTCAAGCCCGTGCGGTATTGCCGCGAAGCCAGACGCAATTCGTTTTTGAGCGGTCTGATATCGACTACATGGTTCATGCGCTCTGTATTTTACCCTTTATCTGTTTTGCTCTTTCTTCGCCGAGTACTGCGGCTATGATTTCAAGTCCGAATTCGTTTGCGACACCCATACCCTTGGCGGTTATGAACTTACCGTCACGCACAACGAATTTATCGCTTATCTTTGCGCCGACAAGCTCCTCCTCGTAACCGGGGAAGCAGATTGCCTCTTTCGAGTCAAGATAGCCCTTATGGCCTAAAATTGACGGTGCGGCACAGATAGCGCAGAGATACTTGCCGTTTTCGTATGCGTAGTCTATAAAGCTCTGAACGGTCTTGTCCTTTTCGAGATTGACCGTGCCGGGCATACCGCCGGGCAGAATAACACCGTCGAGATTATCGGGGATTTCAATTCCCGTAGTTGACATATCGCACACTACGGTAACACCGTGAGAGCCGCGGATGAAATTATCGCCTACACCGACGGTTTTAACGTCGATATTCGCCCTTCTCAATAAATCGAGCGGAGCAAGTGCCTCGACCTCTTCAAAGCCTTCTGCCAAAAACAAATAGAACATATCACACCTCATTCCAGCGTAATGCCGAGATAAGCGTTATCAATTATCGGGGCATCAGCGTTAATCCTTTTTATCATACCCGTTTTGCGGGAGTTATTATCAAAACCGTTTTCATCACTTTCGCCTTCACCGAGCCAGCGGTCAAGCTCAATGACCTCTTCACTCCATTTGACGAAGTCGCCGTCATACTTATCCGCTTTTTCGTAAAACGCCGTTTTATAGCCGTTTTTCGCATAATATTCGTACAAATTTTCTTCGGCGGGATGTAAGAACAGATAGTCAATGCTTCTCTGTTCTGCAAGCGAGTCGGCAAACTCAAGAAGCTTCGCCATTATTCCGCGTTTGCGGAAGCTTTTCAGCGTAGCGGCGGCATAGACGTAGTACGCGCTGTACAGCTTGTTTTCATGTGAAATCTCCGCGGGAATAAGATAAAGCGCACTGACAATCTCGCCGTCAATTTCGGCGACAACCGTATTTTCATATTCAATTACCGTATCAAAGAAATGCTCAATAACCTCGTCGCCGTCACCGAAGGCTTCACGCCACAGACGGAAGAGAGCTTCTTTATCGTTTTTTACGGCAGTCCTGATTTTCATAGTCAAACCTTATGCTTCGCGGTGAACTTCGGAAGAAGAATTGCGGGACAGTAGGATTCCTTCGCCTGACGCAGTCCCTCGTCGCCCGTGTCATCCTCGCGGTTGATGTATTTATAGCTCATAAGCTCGTTCTGACAAAACTGCTGGTTAATCATCGGGTAAGCGCCGCGCACGTCGGCAAACGCCTTTTCAACGTGAGTACAGAACACTTTACCGTTTATCGGCTCGCCGAAGGTATATGCGATTACCTCGCCGTCCTTGCGTAAGAGTCCGCCGACAAAGCCGAGACGCTCAAAGTGCTCAAACGCTCTGTCAATGGCTCTGAGCTCGTCGTTGAGTTCTTCGTTGCCGTCGGGATTGCGCTGCTTTTCCCAAAGCATATTCATATCGTAACACTCGGACAGGTTGTCCTTCGTGATTTTCTCATAGCTCCAGTCAAAAGTCTTTTTGAAAAACGAAATATGGTTGCGCTTTGAATGAAGCTTCCTGCCAGCCAGAGAGGCAAGCTCCTCGGAAAGATAGATATAGTCGAAATAATCGCGGTCCGCTTCGAATTCAAATTCGTCGGGATAAAGTGCTTCAAGCTGACGCACCCTGTCGGGAGTAAGACAGTACATTTCGAGCGGCTTGTTGTCGACCTTTTCAAGCTCGAGAAGCTCGGCTATCGCAGCCTTCATATCGCCTTCGCCGCAGGGATACAGATAAATCGGATTCTCACCGCCGTCACGCGCAAAGAGCATACCGTCGCGCCCGGCAATAGTGTTGCCGTAAACCTCGGTCCAGATGTAGAGATTGCCAAAGCAATACTCACATGCCATTTCGCCCGATGAGCGCATGGCACGCGTTACCCAGTCCATATCAGCAAGTGTCGGTTTTTTGAATTCTAACACAGATTATCTCCCGATTTTTCTTTTAATCTCATTGTAAATAGCTTCGCTTATTACTTCTCTTGCAAGCGGCTCGTCGCCCTCGGAGCATTTAATCACGCTCCAGCCAAGCCTGTCGGCGGCAAAGAGAGCTGCCTCGCGGCATTTGAGAAGATAGGCAACGTTCGCCTCGTGTATGTCCTTCTTTACCTCGTCGCCCTCGTAACGCTTGGTCATAAGACGCTGAGAAATCTCAACGGGCATATCGAGATAGATTACACAGTCGGGCTTGGGAATGCCCATTTTAACGTATTCGTAATCGGTCAGCCACGAAATGTAAGCGTCCCACTCTTCGCGCGGAAGCTTTACGGTCTGATGAACGGCATTTGAGGTAGTATAGCGGTCGGCAAGTATAACGGTGCCGTCAAGATATTCCTTAGACCAGTGGCGCTTAAAGCTCGCATAACGGTCAACGGCATAAAACGAGGATGCGGCGTAGATATTCACGTCCTCGGGCTTTTTTCCAAATTCACCGCCGAGGTACATACGCACGAGCGTGCTCGACTCGTCATCATAGTCGGGCAGCTTAATCTGCTTGAAGGATATGCCGTCGTCGGTAAATCGTTTTGCAAGAAGCTCAACCTGAGTTGATTTTCCGCTTCCGTCCAGACCTTCGATTACTACTAAAGTGCCTTTCATCATACTTCCCCTATTTTAATAATATCAGTATCAAATTATTATAACAGATTATTTTTTATTTTACAACCTTTTATAATGAAAAATAAGGAGCGCGTTTGCACTCCTTACTGTTATTCAAATGCCGTTTGCGCCTGACGGTATTCCGAGTCGGAAAAAGCACACAGCCGTACGTCAAGTTCATAGCCGGGATAATCGCTTAAAAACTCATTATAAGCCTTTAAGCACTGACAGGCGGAAACGTAAGCGGGATTTTCAAGCCGTCCGCCGAAAATACCTGCGCTGATAAGCGGAAACGAAATGCTGTGGAGTCCGTTTTCAAAAAGAAGCTCAAGCGAATTGCGGTAAGCGTCGTAAAGCTTATCAACAGCATCGGGCGTTGCGCCGAAATCGGGTCCGACAGCGTGAATTATATTTTTTGTGTTTTTTATTCCGAACGCAGACGTGATTACCGCTTCGCCGTCGTTAAGCGGCGTTTCTATACGGTCGCACGCCGCCTGCAGCTCTAAACGACCCGCCTTTGCGAATATGGCGCCACACACTCCACCGCCCGCCATAAGCCAACGGTTGGCGGCATTTACAACGGCATCGACGTTTTCGTCAACGCATGAGCCCTGAACAAGTTTTATCATATTATCACTTCCGTTATCAGTATTTGTTCTTAAAGAACAAGCCTCTTATAAGTCCTACGATAAATCCTAAAATGAACATATACTCACGTCCTTTCCTTTCGCCAAGAATATACCACAAAGGACCTGAGCGCGCAATATCGATATATGGAGTAAAGTCCGATTATCAGGACTTATTTCGTAGCAGAAAAAAGCAGCCATTTTCCAATGACTGCTTTTGTAAAAACTATTATTCTTCGGTTGCTGCTTCGGCCGCTTCCTCAACGGCAGCTTCCTTAGCCTTCGGGAAGAGAATCTTATCAAAGGGGAAGTAAAGGAAGAACTGAACCGCAGAGCAAATCATTGTAGAAGCGTTTGCCGCAAGGTCTCCGCCCATCCATCCTTTGTTTACAAAGAGATGCTGAAGCGTGGGATTCAGCCATGCCGAAAATGCTATCAAAGCTAAAGTAAAGATAATATATATCGGCAGAGTCAGCGCAACGTTTACGTTTGAATTGAATGTCTTTTTACGGTTTACGAAGAAAGATACTATCTGCGCAATGATATTTGCGGTGTTGTTGGAAATAAAATATCCGAGACCGCCGATAACTACAGCGCCTTCAACCGTGTTGACCGGAGATTCAAATACCCACCACTTGAAATCGGTTCCGAAGAGATTAACTATCGGAGGAACGTGATTCAATATATTGAGCAGTGCAAACTGAACGATCATCGCAATCAAGCTTACGAAGATAAACTTAACGAACTGCCATACAGTTTCAATGCCCTTGCCCTTTTCGGCGGCGGCGTTGTCAATGCCTGATAAACCTTTTGCCATTGGAAAAACCCCATTTCTTATAATTTTAACATTATTATTTTAACATATCGGAAATGCTATTGCAAGATTTTATTTGTCGGCGATTTTTGAGATAGCGTCGTCTATCATCTTCATCTTTTCCTCAGCCTTCGCAAGCTTCTCTCTCTGCTCGTCAACGAGTGCCGCGGGAGCCTTTGATACGAAGTTGGGATTGTTAAGCTTATTTGCGATGAAATCGATATCCTTCTGTACCGCGGTCTTCTCTTTTGAAAGGCGTTCAAGCTCAGCCTTGAAGTCAACCAGCTCGTCCATGGGAATATAAATCTTGGCGTCGGCGGTAATTATAGTAACCGCGCCGTCATCGTGATAATCCCTGACAAGGTTAACCTCGCTTGCAGATGCAAGTCTCATAAAGAAGTCAGCGCCGTTTGAGAAGGTTTCCTCGGACTGAGTGTCGATGAACAGCTGAGCCTTCTTGGAGGGAGCGACGTTCATTTCGCTTCTTCTGTTACGGACTGCCTTTATGGCGGTCATTATCTTTTCCATTTCAGCCTCTTCACTCGCGAATACAAGAGCATCGCTGAAAACGGGCCAGTCGGAAATCATAATCGACTCGCCGTCGTGCGGTAATGTCTGCCAGATTTCCTCGGTGATGAAGGGCATAAACGGATGGAGAAGCTTGAGCGTGTTGCTCATAACGTAAACGAGAACTGCCTTAACGGTTGACTTTGCTTCCAAATCGTCGCCGTTGAGACGGATTTTCGCGAGTTCTATGTACCAGTCGCAGAAAACGTCCCAGATAAAGTCGTAAAGCTTCTGAACAGCCATACCTAATTCAAACTTTTCAAGGGAATCGGTAACGCCCTTAACGAGCTCGTTGTACTGACTTAAAATCCACTTATCCTCAATGGCAAGCTTTTCGGGAATGTACGGTGCAGGCTCATCCTCATCAAGATTCATAAGGATAAAACGTGCGGCGTTCCATATCTTATTTGCGAAGTTACGGCTCGCCTCAACCTTTTCGTCGGAGAAACGCATATCGTTTCCGGGGCTGTTGCCCGTTGCAAGAGTAAAGCGAAGCGCGTCAGCGCCGAACTTGTCGATAATCTCAAGCGGGTCAATACCGTTGCCGAGTGATTTCGACATCTTTCTGCCCAGCGCATCGCGGACAAGACCGTGAATGAGAACGGTGTCAAACGGAGCCTTACCCGTGTACTCAAGAGCTGAGAATATCATACGGCTTACCCAAAAGCCTATGATATCGTAGCCCGTAACAAGGGTATTCGTCGGGTAGTAGTGCTTTAAGTCCTCGGTTTCCTCAGGCCAGCCGAGAGTTGAGAACGGCCAGAGAGCCGATGAGAACCACGTGTCAAGCGTGTCGGGGTCCTGAGTGAGCTTCGTGCCGCCGCATTTCGGACAAACCTTAACCTCGTCCTTGGAAACAACCGTTTCGCCGCAGTCGTCGCAGTACCACGCGGGAATTCTGTGGCCCCACCAGAGCTGACGGGAAATACACCAGTCGCGGGTGCCGCGCATCCAGTTCATATAATTCTTGGTAAAGCGCTCGGGGATGAATTTAACCTCGCCCTTTTCAACGCTTTCAATTGCGGGAATTGCAAGCGGTTCCATACGAACGAACCACTGCTTGGAAACCATGGGCTCAATACTCGTATGGCAGCGGTAGCAGGTGCCCACCTCGTGCTTGAGAGGCTCGATTTCCTTGATAAAGCCGCCTGCTTCGAGGTCTTCGAGTATAGCCTTTCTCGCCTCTTTTGTGGTCATACCTGCATACTTGCCGCAGTCGAGAACCTCAGGCTCATTCATGGCGTTCTTCTTGCCCGAATTGCGGATTGCATCTGCCTCGGCCTTTTCCTTTGCGCCGGTAAGATGGCCGTCATAGGTGAAGGTGCGTACGATAGGCAGATTGTGGCGAAGTCCTACCTCGAAGTCGTTGGGGTCATGGGCGGGAGTAATTTTAACAACACCCGTACCCTTCGTCATATCGGCGTGCTCGTCGCAGACTATCGGGATTTCCTTGTTGATAAGCGGCAGGATTACGTGGCAGCCGTGAAGGTGCTTGTATCTCTCGTCCTCTGCGTTGATGGCAACGGCGGTATCGCCGAGCATAGTCTCGGGACGCGTCGTGGCAAGCTCAAGCTTCTCCCCTGTTTCCTTAACGGGATACAGAAGATGCCAGAAATAGGAATCCTGCTCCTCATACTCAACCTCAGCATCGGAAATAGAGGTGTTGCAGTGGGGACACCAGTTAACCATACGGTTGCCCTGATAAATCAAATCTTTATTGTAAAGTCTAACGAAAACTTCCTTAACAGCGTTGCTGCAGCCCTCGTCAAGAGTGAAGCGTTCTCTGTCCCAGTCGCAGGACGAGCCCATTTTCTTAAGCTGCTCGATAATTCTGCCGCCGTACTGCTCCTTCCATGCCCAGGCGCGCTCAAGGAACTTGTCTCTGCCGAGATCCTCCTTGGTGATGCCTTCCTTGCGCATGGTTTCAACTATCTTCGCCTCGGTAGCTATTGACGCGTGGTCGGTGCCGGGAAGCCACAGAGTATCGTAACCCGCCATACGGTGATAGCGGATAAGAATGTCCTGAAGCGTATTGTCAAGCGCGTGGCCCATGTGAAGCTGGCCCGTGATGTTGGGAGGCGGAATGACTATCGTGTAAGTCTTTTTGCCCTCCTCACGCTTGGCGTGGAAGTATTTGTTGGCAACCCATTCATTATAAATACGTTCTTCAACGTTTTTCGGGTTGTACTGTTTTTCAAGTTCCTTTTTCATATTTCCCTCCTGAAAAAGAGTTGTTTTTGTAATAAAAAACGTCCCATACAAAGTATGAGACGAAATAATCCGCGGTACCACTCAAATTGTCTTAATGACCTCTTGAAGCCTTTAACGCAGGCCTTCGTTTCCGCTTAACGGCATAACTTTAGGCGGAACCGCTCAAAAGCGACGGCGGAATGTGCGCTGTGCTGCCTTTCACCAAACGGCAGCTCTCTGAAACAGTGGGCATAATCCTTAACTTTATCAAAGCGTTTATCTGTAATTTGCAAGTATTTTAACACCGCAAAATGCTTTTGTCAATCGGCAAATTCCATTTTATCGGTATGCTCGGACAAAAACAGTTTTATATCGGTCGCCTCCTTGGGATCGCCGCTGATATAAATGTTCTCGCCCCTGAAGGTGTAGTTGCCGATATCCTCGAGATTATAGGTGTCGAAGGATATCTTAAGCTCATTGCTTCCCTTATGGTCGGCAACGATAGTATCGCCGCACTTTATGTTGAACGGCGTCGAGGTGCCGCCCGAGCTGAACGCCATATCGAACTCGTAGGTGTTGAAGTCGTAAAACCACGTCCGCACGCTGCCGTCGAGTTCTACGTGATATTTTGTCCTCGTCTCGGTTTCGGGAATACGCGTAACCGTAACGGTGTCGATTATGAAGTTGAGTTTATGCCAGCGGTTCTTGATAAGATTAACGCCGAGCACAAACGTAAATATCAAAACGAGAACGCACAAAACGCCGAAAACTCCGACGACTGCCCTCTTCATTTTTTTACTCATAAGAGCACCTCTGTAATGGATTTAGTATATTCTATCAGTATTAAGTCTTACTGTCAATCTTAAGTTTGGAAACGGCGAAGGTAACGCAGTCGACGTTCGCAGCACCGTGAATTTTAAGCATCTTGGCACATTCGTTGAGCGTTGCGCCGGTAGTCCTGATATCGTCAACGAGAAGCACAGACCTGCCCTCAACCGATACGTTGCCGTTAACGTCGTAAACGCCGAAAACGTTGCCCGTGCGCAGTCCCGCGCCGAGGCGGTGCTGAACGCCCGAATCATAAAGTCTGACAAGCGCGTCACGGTATTCAACGCCGAGTTTTTCAGCTAAATGCTTTGCCAGAAGTTCGCTCTGATTAAACGGACGCTTTTTGATATCTCGCTTTGAAAACGGAACACAGCAAACAAAATCATAAAAAGTGTTTTCGTAGTTCTCACGCACGCAGTCAGCCATATCTTCGGCATATGCTTCGCACAGAAAATCCCTGTGCTGAAACTTCAGACGGTTAACCGCTTTCTCTATTGCGCCCGTATAGTAAAACGGCGCAGTGATGCGGTCATAATAAGCGCTCTTACCTTTACAGTTGCAGTCGTTCTTTGACTTGCCGCACTTAAAGCAGACGGGCGCTTCAATTCTCGGCAGATTCTTTTGACATTTGTCGCATAGACGTTGCGAGGGTTTTATAACCTCGCCGCAATACTTACAGCGGCGCGGGAAGAATACGCAAAGTATTCTGTCGTAAAGCTCACTCTTATTCATTCCAGCTCATCCAAAAGCATTGCTTTTAACATAGAATAACGTCTTGCCTTTTTATCGTTGAGCGCCATTTCGCGAAGCTCGTCGGGACTGCCGACAAGCACGAGATTCTCGCGCGCTCTCGTTACCGCCGTATACAGAAGATTGCGGTATTTAAGCTGAGGAATTACCGAAACGACAGGCATTATCACACACGGGAATTCACTGCCCTGACTCTTGTGTACGGTTACTGCATATGCAAGCTCAACTTCGAGCAACTGATCCTTGAAATATGACGCCTCGCGTCCGTCGTCAAAGCTTATGACGGCGAATTCGCCGTTTCTGTCAATCTGCTTTATAATGCCGATATCGCCGTTAAAAACGCCTTCGCCGAGTTCGTCATCTTTTTCCCACTGTATCTCATAATCGTTCTTTATCTGCATAACCTTGTCGCCTTCGCGGAACATACGGAAGCCGACGGTTATCTCGTTTTTTCCCTTATCGGGCGGGTTGACCAGCGACTGCAAAACAGAGTTTAGCTGAACAGTTCCCGCCTCACCCTTCTTGGACGGACAGATAACCTGAATATCGGTAAACGGTGAGTAGCCGTAAGCCTTCGGCAGTCTCTGGGTATATAAATCGCAGACCGTTTGTGCGGCGGCATGCGCGGAGAAACGCTCCATCATAAAGAAATCGGAATCCTTACGGTCAAGGACTATGTCCTCTCCCCTGACTATACGGTGAGCGTTTGTTACTATAAGGCTGTTCATGGACTGACGGAAAACCTCGTTGAGCTCAACCACGGGAAGAAGCTTCGAACCGATAAGATCCGCCAAAACATTACCCGCGCCGACAGGCGGAAGCTGGTCGGAGTCACCGACCATTATAAGTCGGCAGCCGAACGGAAGCGCCGCAAGCAGCGAAGCGAACAGATTAATATCAACCATGGAAAGCTCGTCAACGACGAGCACCTCACAGTCGAGCGGATTGCGGAGGTTGCGCTTGAAGGACTGACGGTCGTACTCGTCGAATTCGACCTCAAGAAGACGGTGAATGGTCTTGGCTTCCCTGCCCGTAAGCTCGCTCATTCTCTTTGCCGCTCTGCCCGTGGGAGCGCAGAGTGCTATGTCCAGATCTTCGTTTTCGAACAATTTGATTATGCCGTTAAGCGTGGTGGTTTTACCCGTACCGGGACCGCCCGTAAGTATGAGCATACCCTTATTGACGGCGGTCTGAATAGCCTCTTGCTGATTTTCGGCGTACTTTATGCCGAGCTGTTTTTCAACCTTTTCTATTTCCTCAAAAAGAGTTGTTCTCTGCGGAGGCGGGAATTTAAGAAACACTTTTATTCTGTCGCTTATCGACTTTTCGTCATTGTATGCGTCGGTGCGGAATACGTATTCCTTACCTTTATATCGCTTTGAAACAAGTTTGTTTTCTTTGATAAGCTCGTCGAGCAGTATGTCAACCGTATCCTCGGCAACGTCAAGATAGTTCGCGCCGATTTTTATAAGCTTATTTCTCGGCAGGCAGGTGTGACCGTCGTTGTAAAGATTGTGAGTTATTATGTGCTCAACGCCCGCCTTGACTCTGTAATTATCGCTCGGCGGATTCGGAAGACCGGCGGCTATAACCTCCGCGCGCTCGAAGCTTATTCCCGAGCCGGAAGCGCATAAATCAAAAGGGTTTTCAAGCACACGTTCAACCGCGCGAGAGCCGAAAAGCTGATATGCTTTTACACACTCATTTGGCGTCATTGAATAGCTTTCAAGGCTCATCATTATATTACGAAGTGCAAACTGCTTTCTGTATTCAGCAGACATATTCCTCGCCTTATCAATAGATATGCCCTTTATGGTTGCAAGCCTGTCCGGCTCGTTTTCGAGCACGTCAAACGCATTCTCGCCGAAGGCGGTGATAATCTTTTCGGCGGTCGCGGGACCTATGCCCTTGACGGCGCCCGCCGCAAGATAGTTATATAACTGCTCGGTGGTGTGCGGCATTGAGCGCTCATAGCTATCAACTTTGAACTGTCTGCCGAAGGTTGCGTGGTAGGTCCACGTGCCAGAAAGCTTTACGTTTTCGCCGACGCTTAAATCGGCAAAAATGCCGACAGCCGTGATGAGCCCTTCATCACAGCCTATTTCAAGCACGGTATAACCGTTCTGTTCGTTGCGGTATTTGACCGCTTCGACGGTTCCGCTGAGTATTTCGTTTTGTAATTCGTCAGTCATCCAAGTAAATCCTTTAACTGCTCAGCCGTTATAAGATAAATGCCGTTTGTCTGACGGCATATATTAAGACATCCGAGCCGCTCGTCGTCGCCCATGCCCTTATCGAGCACAAGTATTTTTCCGTAGCCGTCGTCACCGAGAAGATTGATTTTGGTCTTAGCCGCATAAACGGCGGCGGACAGTTCCTTTTCGCAGGAATCAGACTCGATAACAACGTAGTAATCATAACGTTTCTTTGGTACAAGCGCTTTAAGCATTATTGCATAGCACAGCGTCAGCGTGCCCAGAAGCACAAGCGCTACGAATACGGCACCGAAAAAAGCCTTTAACATATTAAAATCACCTCATATCATTGTATGAGGCGAAATTAACATTGTGAGTAAATCTGTAAGCCGAGTTCTGTCATTGAAAGCAATTATCTATCTACGCTTATCGTTACCGATAAGCTCAAGCCATCCTTTGAAGTATCTGCCCAGCTGACAACTTCGCTCGATGTTGCATCGGGTAGGGTTTACTTGGCATTGCCGTTACCGACAACCCGGTGAGCTCTTACCTCGCCTTTCCACCCTTACCGCATAAGCGGCGGTATATCTCTATGCACTTTCCCGGAGGTCACCCTCGGCGGCCGTTAGCCGTTACCCTGCTGTGTGATGCTCGGACTTTCCTCACGGACTTTCGTCCCCGCAATTGCTCAACTTACTCACAGTATTATTTTAGTATAAAACAGTGCCCGTGTCAATAAAGCAATGTGTTTATAAATTTGAGTTTGTCGAGGTCTTCGACCTCGAAGCTAAATACGTCCTGTGGACGAGCTAAATTGCCTGACGGCAGCTAAATTCTTGCTTTGCAAGAGCTGAATTTGCCTTCGGCAAGCTGTGGGGAAGCTCCGCTTCCGAACATTTTATAACACTTACGGCGTATATCTTACTGAGCGTAGGGGCGATTCACGAATCGCCCGTCAAAGTCTGCTATAATTCATGCGGACGCCCGCAGAGGGGCGTCCCTACGCGTAGGGACGGGTCTCCGTGCCCGTCCGTTTCTTTTTAACGAGCCGACCGATGGTCGTTTCTGCAATTGTCTCGATAAACTTCGATTTGTTATGATTCTACAATTCGTATTTATTTATCGATAAGCCGAAGATATACGGTGCGAAGGTATCGCCGCCGTTGAACTTAACCGCGCCGTCATTGGTGAGAGTAATTGTATTCTCACCCTCTTTAAGCTCAATGTTCAGCGTGACGGTGTTGACGGTTTCCCACGAATATGTGTTGCGGCAATACTGATTTTTCGCCTTTTCGCCGTTTACCGATACGGTTACGAAGCGCTCAATCAGGTCAACGTTGTAGTCGTGAACGCCTCCCTCGTCATTGTTGGAATAAGTCAGCGTCAGGCAGCAGGTTCCCGCCTTTTCGGCGTTGACGGTGAATTCAGCCTTGCCGCCGTTGCAGGATATGCCGCCGATATACTGCTTATCCTCGCCGTTTATGTTAAGCGTTTTAAGCTCTGCTGTTTCGCTCAGGACAATATCGGAAAGAGGGATTGTGTTAAGCTCTTCGTCCTGCTTAATCGGTGAAGGAGTATATTTTATTTTTTCCGCGTAGGTAATATAGTTAAGACCTTTTTTAAGATAAACCGTTTTGTTATAAATCTCAACGGGAGTGAAGAGATAATAGTAGCCGTTTTCGGGCGCTACGGTAAGGAATTCAGAGCTTCCGTCACCCTCGTCGGCAAAGATATAGCAGACGGTTTTGCTGTCCTGCGAGCTTTTTTCAACCACAAGGCTGTCAAGCACGTAAGTACCTTCAATATGCTTAAGCGAAACTTTATGCTCACCCTTAGAAAGCTCAACATTTTTCAGCGTGTAGCAGGACGTATATTCGCTTCTGATTGTGTTGGGAAGAAAGACGGTCTGTTCTTTCCCGTCTATGGTCAGAAGCACCTTTGTATGCACTCTGCCGTCGGGGTCCTGCCTGCCGTTTTCAAGGTAGCCGCCGTCGTTGGAATTGCCGTAAATAAAGGACAGGTCATATTTGCCGTTTTCCTTTACGTTAAACTTGATTTCAACGCCGTCGCCCTCGTTTTCCATACCGCCGACAAGGTCAACCTCGCTTTTTGCTGATTTGGTGGCGGGGCAATAGCTCTTATAGGTGTAAGCGTTACCGAGAAGCGTGCCGTTCTCAAATTCGTAACGCTCATAATAATCGGCTTTAACGTCGATTTTAACGTCGGAATGCGCAGGTCTTACGGTAATATGATAAGCGTTTGCAGGGTCAACCCGACCGATATTGACGCTGAGTGATTTTCCGAGCTTTTTAACGGTGTATTCCCTTACCATAAGCGGTCTGAACACCTCGCCGTAAAGCCCTTTATACGGCGTCATTTCAACGGTCACGACGACCTCTTCACCGTAAAGAGAAGTGGAGTCGAGATGCTTAAGCTGTACTTTGGATTTCCTGTCGCCCGCGCCGCAGACAATGTCGATTTTCTCACCGTCGTCGGACACACTTGCAATACCCGTAAAGCCGCCGAAGGAGAATTCGTCAAGGTCGTATTTGAAATAATTGGCAAAATTCGACGAGAGTATATCCTTGTTTGTCGCCTTGACGGTTTCACCGCTCATATCGGCATACCAGCGCATAAGCCACCACTGCGCATTGGGCGTGTTTGCGTCGGCACAGTTGTCGTTTAAGTTGTCTGAAAGCCGCCAGTAAGCGTTATCGGCATATACCTTACAGGTTTCAATCTGCGAAATATACTGTACCATAGCGCCGGGATAGCCGTTTTCGGACATCATACCGTATTCGGTTATAATAATCGGTATTTCTTCAATTCCGAGCTCTTTTTCGAGCTTTCTGTAATCTTTGAAATGGTCGTCAAAGAAGAAAGCTTCCTTCTCGGCAAGTTCGTGATATATCATAATATCCGGCAGACAATTATTGTCTAAGCAGTATTTAAGGAAATATTCAATTTCGTCACGGTCCCAGTCGCAGAAGCCCGGACCGCCGATTTTCGCATCGGGATTGATTGATTTGACAAGCTCATAAGTCTGTTTCCACGCAGAGTTAAAGTTGTCCCTGCCCTCTGTGTTGTATTCACACCACACACCGTATTTGTTGTCGGGATTGTCGTCCTCACGGCTGACGCCGAACCAGACGGCGTTGTCGCACTCGTTGTAAATGCAATAAACAAGCTTGTCGGCATAGGGCTTTTCGGACAGTTCCTTTACCTTTTGCGAAACCTTGGGAAGATAGTCGTTATCAAGATAATCCTGCCACGAATACTCACCCTTTGAGCGCATCTGCATTATATTTTCGTGGTCGTAATACCAGGTGTCATACATATCCTGAAGATAGACTACATCATAAACTGTACTGTCAAGCATTCTGTATGTTTCGTCGATATCGCCCGTCGGGTGCTGAAGTCCGCCCGCGACTTTCTGTGAAACCGTGGTAACGCCGAGGCTTCTGACCATATCGTAGCTCGGCACGTCGTCAGTCGCCGCGCCGTAGAGATAACCCGAAGCGCCGTGCATAACCTTTCCCGTTTTCTCGGAAAAATCAAAGCTGACAGTCGCCTTATAGGTCAAAAAGAACAACGCTGCCGCAACCCCTGCGAGCAGAACCAGCGAGGCAATTACAATCAATGAAGTTTTCATAATCTTTTTTACTCTCATAATTTAATAAAATACCCACCTTCAGCTAAAGAAGGTGGGTTAATAACAGGTAAATTTATTTGTTGCCGTTGATGATGTCGATAAACTCGGAATAAGTCTTGTTTGAGCTGTCGCTCTCAACGGATGCGCTTGAAGATGAGATGTCATCCATAGGATAGAGCATGGGCTGATCCTCTGAGAAGAAGGAACCGAGCGCATTGTTCTTATTGTCGCCGAAACCTGTTGCGATAACGGTGATTACCATCTCGTCGTCCTCAGGATCGTCTTCCTTAAGATCAACGCCGAAGATGATATTTGCGTTGTCAGCCGCAGATGCACGAACGATACCTGCAGCAGTATCAATCTCTTCAAGTCCTACGTCAGCAGGAGCCTTGATGCAGATGATAACGCCGGTTGCGCCGTCGATAGTGGATTCGAGAAGCGGACTTGTGATGGCAGCCTTGACAGCCTGCTCGCCTCTGTCCTTGCCTTTTGCTCTGCCGATACCCATGTGAGCATGGCCCGCATCCTTCATGATAGCGGTTACGTCGGCAAAGTCAAGGTTGATAAGAGCGGCATTAACGATAAGATCGGAAATGCTGTTTACGCCGTTAACGAGTACGTCATTGGCAATCTTGAAGCCGTTGGCAAGAGTAATTCTCTCGGTTGAAACGTTCTTAAGTCTTTCGTTGGGGATTATGATAAGGCTATCAACGTGACCTGCAAGCTCGGCGATACCCGCCTCGGCCTGCTGCATGCGGTGCTTGCCTTCAAATGCAAAGGGTTTGGTAACGATACCGACTGTAAGTATGCCCGCTGAATGAGCTATCTCGGCAATAATCGGAGCTGCGCCCGTGCCTGTGCCGCCGCCCATACCTGCGGTGATAAATACCATCTGTGTATCCTGAAGGAGCTCCTCGATAGCTTCGCGGCTCTCCTCGGCTGCCATTTTACCTACCTCGGGATTGGCGCCTGCGCCTCTGCCGCCGGTAGCCTTTTCGCCTATCTGAATCTTCTGCGCCTTTGAGAAAGCAAGAGCCTGCTTGTCCGTATTGATGGCAATAAGCTCTACGCCGGAAATACCCATCTCAACCATACGGTTGACTGCGTTTCCGCCGCCGCCGCCGACGCCGATAACCTTGATATTAGTAATCTCTTTTGTGGTGTTATCCATTTCGAACTGCATTTGTTAATCCTCCTGTTTATGTAAATCTTGATTTTTCACACTTTATATTGTTTTAATAAACCTATTTAGGACATTTTAACATATAATTCAATTAATAGCAACAACTTTTTTAATTTTTTAAGTATGGTTTTCGGCAACGGTTGTTGTCTCTCCCGACTCGCCCTGTTCAGGGGCCTCTGTTTCGGGCTCGGCAGGTGCGGGAAGCGTTGTCGCCTGCTCGTCAACGTCGTTCACGAAAGCCTTGTTATCTATAGTGAAATCAATGGTTCCCTTGAACGCGGGTTCTTCGCCGTCAAGCTTCTTGAGCGTCGCTTTGATGAAGTCCGTTTTGCTCTCAAGAGAAGCGAGCATTCCCACCTTAAGCGTGATACGCATATCGTATTTGAGCGTAAGGTTGTTTATGTCGGTTACGTCGTACTGAGTTATCTTCTCAAGTTCGCTGACCGAAATGATTTGAGCAAGACGCGTCAGATTGGCGACGTCCTCCGTGTTTTCAAACTCGGCGATATATCCCGCTTCGGCTCGCGTAACGGGGCTTGTGACGATAATTGCCACATCCTCGTTTATGCTCTGTGTTTCGGTTTCAAGCACCTTACACGAAGCGTCGAGAAGCGTATAGCTGTCGCCGTTGTCGATTGCCATAACCGCCTTGGCGACTGTGACCGTAAAGGTAATTTTACCCGTAGGACTGCGCTTTATCGCAAGCTCTCCGACGTACGGAAGCTTTGTCTCGACGAGGTCTGCCACCTCCTGCTTATCAAAGGCAAACAGATTCTCTCCGTTTTTAAGCTCGGAAGCCGCGATTATCTCGTCGGGTGAATAAACCTCGTCACCGCCGACCTCAAACGAGCTTATCTTGAAAAAGACCGTAAGTGACAGCACAACCGCGACAATAACGACCGCTACTGCCGCCGCGCTGTAACCGATTATCAGGTTACGCTTGCGTTTGCGCCGCCTTTCGAGATAGCGTTCGCGCCGAAGTTCGTCCCGCGACTTGGGCGCCGAACGCGTCGGTTCCTTTGGCGCAGGTCGTCGGACGGGAATTCTTGTTCTGTTGTTGTTCTGATTTTCCGCCATAATTCAAATCCTTTTTATATCCGCTCCCAAGCTTTCAAGTATATGCTCGGGCTCTTCATAGCCTCTGTAAATATGCTCAATATGAGTTATCTCCGACTCTCCCCTCGCCGCCAGCGCCGCCGTGATAAGCGCAAAGCCGCCGCGAAGGTCGGGCGCTCTGAGCAAAGCTCCCGACAGATAAGGTACGCCGCGTATTACCGCCATACGTCCCTCAACACTGATATTTGCGCCGAGCTTGAGAAGCTCGGAAATGTGTTTGTACCTTGATTCAAATATGTTTTCAATCATTACCGACGTGCCGTCTGCCACCGACAGAGCCGCAGTCATAGGCGCCTGAATATCGGTCGGAAAGCCAGGATAAGGCATAGTCCGCAGTATTTCGACACGGGAAAGCCTTGCGGGTGCGACAAGCCGCACACTGTTGGCCGAAAGTTTTATAATACATCCCATTTCCTGCAGTACGGGAAGCAGGACGGCTATATGTTTGGGAGTGATTTCGTTTATCAAAATATTTCCCTGAGTTACGGCAGCGCACAGCAGATACGATGCCGCCGCAATACGGTCGGGAATAACGGTATGCTCGGCAGGGTGAAGCCTGCCGACGCCCTTTATAATCAGCGTACTGTCCCCTGCGCCGTAAATACGCGCGCCGCATTTGTTGAGAAAGTCGGCGAGATCGGTGATTTCGGGCTCACGCGCGGCGTTGTCGAGTACGGT
>JAEEGL016293489.1_pt1 | contig 18153 bp, 10 predicted proteins | sample 9134231 | NCBI WGS metagenome assembly JAEEGL01 (sample SAMN16246548, study PRJNA631951) | gut metagenome | biome: gut microbiome; feature: rumen; material: fiber-attached | host: Bos | place: Iran: Karaj | collected 2018-10 | reverse complement strand
CATATTTTGGAATAAAATTATAACAAAAATTTGTTTCATCTTTTATGAATGATTTTTCAATACAGAATCCTTCAATTTCACCATTTAATTCACAAGGTTTTATTTTTATAAATGAATATATGATTATGATTATATAAAACATATTATTGTTTTTTAATTATTTTATTCTAAAATGAATGATATTAAAAAATGTTTAAAAAATTTAAATGAATATCAAATTGATAATATTAAGAAATTATTAGTTGCAATGAAAAATAATATAAATTTAAAAAATCAAATGGATAATTATATAAATGAAAAGGATGATATTGAAACAATTAAAAATAAATTAAATATATTAAATGGGAAAATTAATTTTCGAAATGAATATTATATTATTTTAATAAATAATTTTAATCAAATTTTTAATTCTTATGAAAAAAATGTATCACAAATAAAAGAAAATATTAATAAAATTCAATCAATAATATATAAAAATTATTCAAATAAGATTAATAATATATTCAATTTAAAGGAAGAAAAAATTGATGAACAATTAATAAAATTATTTGAATATGATAAATTTATTTCAAATATTCAAAAAATGTAAAAAAAAATAATATAATTTTGTATAGAAACTTTACAATAAATCCAAATTTTTATATAAACAAAACCGAATTATTACAAAATAAAATTCTAAATATAAATTCTCAACTAAAAGAACTATCATTATCAATATAAACTAAAAAAGAAATAAATAAAAATAACATTAAAAACATAAAAAAAAATAAAAAAAAATTCAATAATAAAAAAAATAATCTAAAATAAATAAACATTTAAAAACCCAAAAAAAAAAAAATGTCAGTGTCTCAATTATTTATCCTATCAAGAAGAGGGGACACAATAATTTACCGTGATTTTAGATTTGAAATAAAAAAATCAAACGAAATATTTTTTCGTAGAGTAAATTTATTATCAGACGATGAAGAATCTCCCCCAATTTTTAATGAAGAAGGAATAAATTTTATATATTTTAAAAGATCAAATTTATATTTTACAATAGCAACATTAGAAAATGGTTCACCAAATTTTTATATAGAAATATTAGACAAATTAATGAGAGTAATAAAAGATCATTGTGGTGAATTTACAGAAGAATCAATTAAAAAAAACTTTGTTTTAATATATGAAATAATAGATGAAATGATTGATTTTGGTTTTCCTCAATTATCATCAACTGAACAAGTAAAACAATTTGTTTGTAATGAACCAATAGTTTCATTAAAGAATATAAATACAATTAAAGAAATGTTTAATAAAAATGTAAAATCAAATGAAAATACAAAAAAATCAATAATAATAACAAATGATGCTAAAAGTAAAAATGAAATATATGTTGATATATTTGAAAAAGTAACTTGTTTATTTAGTAAAAATGGTAATATTATTAATAGTGGAGTAGTTGGTGCAATTAAAATGAAAAGTTATTTAAAAAATTCACCAGAATTAAAAATAGTATTAAGTGATGATGTTTCATTTGGAAAAACAAATTATAATTCAGGTAGAATGATAATAGATGATTGTAATTTTTATCAAGGAACTCAAATAAGAGAATTAGAAAATTTTAGTACTTTATATATAATCCCACCAGAAGGAGAATTTATATTAATGAATTATCAAATTAATTCTGAATTTGCTCCTCCTTTTAAAATATATTCAATTGTTGAAGAAAATGATTATAAATTAGAATTAAAATTAAGAGTTCAAGCAAATTATTCAAGTAAAGTAAATGGAGGAAATATTATTATTAAATTTAATATACCAAAATTAAGTCAAAGTGTTTATTTTGATTTAGGAAAAAATAAAAATATTCATAAAGTTGAATATATTAAAAGTCAACAATTATGTATTTGGAAAATACCAAAAATGTTAGGAGGAAGTGAAAATACTTTAGAAACTAGAATTACTCTTCAAGTTAATAAACCTAGTCAATTAAGGAAAGAATTAGGTCCTGTTACTATGAATTTTGAAATTCCTAATTATAATATTAGTAAATTACAAATTAAAGAATTAAAAGTTTTGTCTAATGATAAGAAATATAATGCTATGAGATGGGTTAGAATTTTTACTCAGGCTAATTCATATGTTGTGAGAATTGCTTAGATTTTATTAAACTTAATTTAAAAATATAATATTAATAAATAATTTATTATTTATTGGTTTTTTTTTATCTTTTTTTTTAAATTTAAATTTGTTGGTTATTTTTTTTTCTATTTTATTTTTTTTTTAGAATTTTTTATAATTGATTATTAATGAGTATTGATAAAGATAATAAAGATGATTTAAATAAAAATCAGTTTAGTAATTTAGTTTTAAAAACTTTTGATGAACAAATTTCAAAAGTTAAGGAAAAAATTGAACAAAATATACCAGAAAAAGATAATTTAGATAAATTAGAAAAAGAATTAAAAGGAGATATTGAAAATTTATCAAATATAATGAATTCGATAATACTAAGACATCATAAAGATTATATTTCATCATTTACAAATTTTATGAATATAGTAAGAAAAGATTTGCAAATGAAGTTAGAACAAATGGAAAAAATAGAAGAAGAAAGAAGAAGAATAAATAATGTAAATATCATAAAATGTGAAAGAGATTATTTTAGAAGTGAAAGTATTAGAATGCATAAATTATGTAAACAATTAAAAGAACAATTAAATGATATTACTATTAAAATGAATCTTTTAAAGGATGAAATTATATTAATTAAAAATAAATGGAAAGAATCTCAAAATGAAAAAAGACAAATTGTATTTGATTTAGAAAAGAATACTTTAATAACTAAAGAATTGGAAAATAGTATTAATCATTTAAGAGAAATTTTATATCAAGAACAAAATAAAATTGAAATTGGAAAAAGTGAGAAAAAAGAAGAAAAAGTACAATTATCTAATTTACTTGATAAATATAAAAAAGATTTACAAAAAGAAAAAATAAAAAGTAATAAAGCAATTGGAGAATTAGTAAAAATAAAACAAGAAAGAAATAAATTAGAAAATATTTTTATTGATTGTGTTGAAGAGACAAGAAAAAATATTTTTAATAGAAGATTGAGAGAAAAATCTTTTGAAAAAATAAATAAAAATAGAAGTTCTATTAGTATTGGAAATAATAAAAGTTTTAATAATAATATTAATTATTCAAATTTTTTAACAACAGATAAAAAAAAAATAATTGAAAATTTTATTTTAAATGATGATGTAAGTAATTTTATTAGAGATGTTATGTTTATTAAAAATAATAATTCTAATAATTTAAATAACCAAAATATTAGTGAGAATAGAAAAATTATTAATAAAGTTAAATTACCATCAATTGTTGAAAATAATAAACCACAATTACTAAAAAGTGAATCAACAAAAGAATTAATGAATTATCCATATTTAAAAAAAATTAAAATAATAAAATGAATTTTTATAATATTTCATTATTAATATAAATATTATATTAAAACAATTCAAAATAACAACTTTTAATATTGTTAAAATTATTCTTATCATAAATAAATCAATAAAAATAAAATTAACAACAATCAAAGAAATGTTTACTATGTTTGTCAATTAATATATAACTACTATTAATATCATTAAAACTTAATTTATTTAAAAAAATATCATAATATTTTTCAGTTAATTTTAAAAACATTTCTTCAATAGTATTATAATTTTTTGCAGAAGTTGAAAATACATCAACATTAATTTCATTAGCAAAATCATTAATTTCTTCAGAAGTAATTGCTTCTTCTTTTAATAAATCAGATTTATTAGCTGCAATGCCAATAATTATATTTTCTCTTTTAACTACTTCAATTAATTTTTTATACCACTCTTTTAATGAAATAAAAGATGATTTATCAGTTATATCATAAATTAAAATTGCAATATCAGAATTTCTCATTGAATTTTTTGTTATATTATAAAATTTAAATCCTCCTGGAGTATCCCAAATTTTTAATTCTATTTGTTGTTCATTAATTGTTAATGTCTTGTTATGTTGTTCTGAACCAAATGTTGCAACAGTTTGAACAAAAATTTTCTTAATATATTGATTTATTATTGAAGTTTTTCCTACTCCAGGATCACCTAATAAAATAACTTTTAATTTAGTTGATGACATTTTTATTATATTAATTTACTATTTTAATATTTATACAAATAATAGTATTTAATTATTAAATCGTTTTTTTAAATTAATTTGTTTTTATATTCAAAGCTATAATTAACATTTATTAACAACATTTTGTTTTTTTTTTTTTTGTGTTTTTATCAGCTACTATTGTTAATCTATGACTATCACTTAAATTTGGTAAATATTTAGTACCCTTTAAAAATTGCTCATAATAATAGTAAACAGAATTTTCAAACATTTGATTTACAATATCAAAGTTTATAGCATTAGTTTCAAAAAGTTTAGCATTAATTGAATTAGAATACTTAAAATATTCCTCATAAAAAACTTCTTGTTTTTCTTCAAGATCAATTTTATTTGCAATAAGGCAAAAAATAATTCTATTAAAATCAAGAATATCTTTAATTTCTTCATACCAGTGTTCCAAATTTTTGAAAGTTTTTCTATTTGTAACATCAAAAACAATCATTAAAATATCAACTCCTCTTAAACTATTTTTTGTTAAATTTAGATAAATTTGTTGACCCGCTGTATCCCAAATAGTTAAATTAAATTTATAATGTTCAATTTCTATTGTTTTTTTATAACAATCTAATCCTATTGTAGCAAGTGAAGTTATAAATTGTTTTGAAATATATTGATTTATTATTGATGTTTTTCCTACGCCACTATCTCCAATTAAATTTATTTTTAACCCTAAAGATAAGGAATTTTTATGACCACTTTTCTCTGAGATTGATGATTCTGATGTCGAGATTTCAGACATTTTCTTTTTTAATTTTATTTGATTTTCTAATTTTTTTGAATTTTTTTATAATGTAGTAATAAATTAATTATATAATCTAATAATAACAACAAATGTTTACATTTTTTAAAATCACATATTTTTCATATAATAAATTATATATTGATTTTATAATTGTTAAATTTAATATTTAATTTACAAAAATTAAATAATTGTGCTTTTAATATTAAATGAAAGAAGATGAAATAAAAAATAAAAATTTAAATTAAATAAATAATAAACAAAAAAGATGAAATAAATAATAAAATAAACCAATAATAGTTAATAAAATATTTAATAAAAAATTATTAGCAAAACAATATTTATATAAAAACTATTAAAATCATTATATTTATCATTTATCTATTTTTTTTACTACTAAATTTTTTTTTGTTTTTCATTAATTTTTTTATTTTTTATTTATATTTAATATATTATTGTCATAATATATTTATTGGGGATAGGGCCCAATCCCAATTTAATATATAAGAATTAAACAAATTAGAAAAAAAATAAAGTTAAATTAAAAATAAAACAAAATGAATTTTCATAAAGTAGTTTATATTTTAAAACACCTTCAACTTTACAAATAAGTATGTAAAATAAATGAATAAATTTATGAATTTTTAAATAAAAATTCATAGATTTAAATTAAAAATTAAATAATTATGAATTGTAAACAATCATTATATATATTAATAATTTTGTTTATTTACATTTATGAATTTTTAATTTAACAATTCATAAATTATAAATTAAAAAATTATTAATATTATTTAATAAAATATAGGGGAAATGGGGAAATTAAAATTTTTAATTTGTAAACTAATTTTAATGAAATAATATTACTAATATTTAATTAAAGGAATGAATAAAATAATAATAATTGATAATATTTATGAGAATAAAATAATTTGTGTAATATAATTAAAACATCATTATCATATATTGAATTTATATAATTTATTTCTTCTAAATAAGGAAGAATATAAACTTTTGAAGTCTCTTTTATTTATAATTAAATAATATTCCTGTTTTTTCAATGATTTTTACAATTTTTTATTATTTTACTTTTTTATTTTCTTCTATTTATACTAAATCTACTTTAAATTCTTGTTTTTCTTTATCATATATTATAAATGATTGAAGTGAAGAATACGAAAAGAAGAAAATAATCAACCATAAAATAAAGTAGATAAATTGAATTAACTAAAATTGCATTAGGTATAGTATAAATATTAATATATTTATCTAATGATAACGAATACATACATTTAAAATAGTAATTTGTTGATTTAAAATTATTTTTGATTAAGATAATGAATATTTTTTTTCTATATAATATTTACCTTTTTTATATATTTTTATAGAACCTAACATAGTTCAAAGCAAAAAAAATTTGTGAATAGAAATTAATGTAATTGCACTATTTCTAAAGTATAAGGAAAATTAAAGATTTAGTTAGAGCTTTGAAGTAAATCCATTTTATAGTTTTTATTATTCTTTATATTAAATATATATATATATTACAGGAAAATAATTATAACATATTATTAAATCTTTATATAATGTTCCTTCATAATTATTAATATTTTTTTAGAAATATATCTATTTCACCAATTATACCTATTTATTATCTTATTTAAATTCATTTTTTAATTATAATTATCAATATCTTTTTCTTTATATTATTTTATTTTTATTTTTTATTTTAATTATTAAATCTTCTTTATCATTTTTTCTTTAAAAAGTATAAATTTTTTTTTCCTCTTTTATTTATCTTGAAATGATTCATTGAGTTTTTCTAAATATTTTTCTAATTTATCAAATATAAACTTTATTCATTATTTCATATTTTAATCTATTTTCTATTATTTCATTTGTATTCTTATCCCATAATTAAATTTATTTTTAATTATTTTATTTTTTTCTGAATATATTCTATTTCTTTTATTTCATTTTTTTGACAACCACAATTATTATTATTTTTTATATATTTTATATTTTTTTTCAAAATCGTAGATATGAATCTTTATTTTCTTTTTTATTTCTTTATTCTTTTTTTGATAATCATCTAAATTATTTTTCTTTCTTTGAGTAATATTTCTACAATTACTTGAACTTAAATTATTATTATTATTTTTAATTCTTTTTGAGATATATAATTATATTTTTTCTCATAATTTTCTATTATCATTCCACAATTATTTTCAATTTTTTTTTCAAAAATTATTATTTTTTTTCTTTAATTTTATATATTTGACTAAGATTATTTAATAAAAATTTGATATAACAATTTTTTTCATCATTATTATATTTATTTAAATCAATATATCCTTCATAACAATAACAACAAAAAATATTTCTTTTTAAAAATAATAAACATTAATTTTTTAACATAAATAATAATATCTTCATATTAAAATTATAATATAATATAATATATTAAATCATAATTATTTTTAATAACTCCTATAATACTTTTATTAATACCTAATCATGTAAATTTTGTAGATATTCAAATGATTTATTTTTAGATAAATCAAAGATTAAAAAAAGTACTTATATTTTATTTTTATGCTCTAAACATATGTCTTCGTATAATATCAAATATATAATTTAAGCAAATAATTATTTATTATAATTTCTTTGTCGTTTAGATTTTAGAGATATTGTTGATAATGTGTTAAAAACAATAATTTTGACATATTTTTTAAAATTATTAATATTTTTGCTATTTTTATAATTGCTAATAATAATAGTTTATATTTTAATAACATTTTGTTATGTAATATTGTTTTTCTAAAATTTTACTTATTTATTTTTCCTTTTTTATTTAAATATAATTTTTAATAATTATTAAATTATGTGATTTTATCTTTATATTTTTTATTATTAGATTTTTTTTTGCAACAAAAGCATATTGTATATTTTAACAAATCCCAAATTGACCACAATCTTGTTGAAATATCATCAATTTTTTTCCCAAAATTACTCTTTTTTTCATATTCAATATCATGATTAATTTTACTTAAATTTTTAAACATTTTTTTATATCTTTTACCTTCATTTTCATTAACTTGTTTTTCTTTATCAGTATACATCTGTTGTAAAATTTTAAGTTCTGTATTATTACCTATTTTATTTTTTAAGTCATTTAAATCTTCTTTTGCTTTATCTAATTCATTTAAATTTATATATGCAATGCATCTTCTATATTTTGCTTTTATATTATTTGGACTTATATTTAAAACATTAGTTGAATGTATTATTACATATTTCCATTCATTTTTTTTGAAATATATAAATGATAAATTTAAATTTGATGGAATTATTAATTCATTTTGAAATGAATTTTTTTCTTCTTCTGATAAATTTACTCCATTCATTTGTAAATCTTTTATTTTAAAAATTATATCATCATATAGTGAAATTGATTTATCATAATTTTTTTTATTTAATTCTTCATCAGCCTCTTTTTTACTTGAAAATAGTTCTTTTTTTAATTCTTCTTTTGACATATTTAAAGAAGTACTACTATATTTAAATAAAAATTAATAAATTAAAAAAATATTTAAATTAGTCTTATAGTTTTATAATTTTTCATTTAAGATTTAATAATATATAGATTCCATAGTTATATAATTCTTTTATTTATATATACAAATATGATTTTTCTATTAAAAAACAAATTATATATATCTCAAGTTAGGAATTTATATTTTGAGTTTTTTCCATTAAAAATTTCAGAATTGGTCCAGAATTATTTTTTCTTTTAGTTTTAATAATTCGATCTAAATGTTTATGTTGAAAATTTTGACTACTTTCTTCGTTATATGAATTACTTTTTTCTATATTATTTCCAAAATTTGAATGATTTTTTTCAAATTTGTTGTTTTTTTCTATTTTAATATCTTCTTTATCAATACAAATTCCCATTTGAATAAATAATTTTTCAACAATTATAATAAATTACTTTAAAATACTTAATTATTTGGATAATTATTTATACACAAAATATAATTAAAATAAATTCATTATTATTATTTATTTCAATAAAAAAAAAAACTGAATATGACTTTAATAAAAATATAGTTTACCTTTAGAATAAAAAAATTTAAACCTTCATCCCGATTTTATTTATTTTAATAAAAACATAAAAAATGATTTATTAATTTAACATCATATTTTATTTTAATTTTTATTGAATTCCTATAATTGAATGAATAATACTTTATTTAGAAACATTAAATTTATCCTCACAAAGTCTATTTATTATAAAAATATTTGAATATATAAATCTATATATTCTTTATTTACATGTAGTGTTATTTGAAATAATTAAAAAATAATTAAATTTTTTTTATTATTATAAATTAATGTTTATTTATGCTTTGTTATTTGACTACAATTATTTATATATAAGTTGCTTTTATTCAAATAAAAATTACAAATTATTAATTTATTAATAAATGAAAACTAAAAATTCAATAAAAAAAAATTCTTTTACATCAATTCCTTCATTTAAACTATCTTCAAATTTAATTCATTCAAATCATATAAAAAAGGAAAAATCAGTAAAGTAAAATATATTTATAAAAAAAAAATGTTTATAGCTTTAAAACTGATGATTTCTTAAAATCAAATTCCTCAACAAATAAAATAAAAAAAGCAAAAACATTAAACAAAGCAAAATCAGAAAGATATTTAAAAAAAGAAGAAAAAAGTAAAAAAAAAAGTTCATTAGAAATATCAAAAATAAAAGAAAAAAATTTAAGTGAAAGTGATGATGAAAAAAAAGTAAAAAAAAATATAAAAAAAAAGTTAAAATACTCAAAAACATTATCTCTATTATCTCAATTATCAGAAACAAATCCAAATCATTCAACAGAAATAAAAGTATATGTCAGATTTCGTCCATTTAATGAAGTAGAAAAGGATTTATTACAAAATAACATAGGAAAAAATTGTATAAAATATTTAGATAATTTAAAAGATAATTCAAATGAACATTTTCATCAAACAATAAAAACAGAGAATCAAAGTAATCAATTATCAAACCCATATACATACGATACAATATTTGATTCAGAAACTAATCAAGTTGAAATATATAATGTAATAGGAAAAGATATAGTAAAAGATATTTTATTAGGATATAATGGAACTATATTCGCATATGGGCAATCAGGTTCTGGTAAAACTTATACAATGTATGGAAATGATATTTATGATGATTTTACTAAAGGAATTATTCCAAGATTAATTAATGATATTTTTAATTATATTGAAATAATGGATGATAATATTACTTTTCAAATTAAAATGTCAATTTTACAAATTTATAAAGAAAATATTTTTGATATGTTAACAGGAGAAAATAATTTAAAAATAAAAGAAAATCCAATTAAAGGAATTTATGTAGATAAATTAACAGAAGTATATTGTAATTCTTTTGAAACATTTATGGAATATATTGATATATCTCAAGAAAATAGAATTGTAAGTGAAACAAAATTAAATTCATATTCAAGTAGATCACATTCAATATTAATATTTGAAGTAACTCAAAATTTTCAAAATGAACATTTTTCAAAAAAAGGAACATTAAATTTAGTTGATTTAGCTGGAAGTGAAAAAATATCAAAAACAGGAGCAATTGGTGAAACTTTAGAAGAAGCAAAAAAAATTAATTTATCACTTTCTGCTTTAGGAAATGTTATTCATGCATTAACTTCAAATAGTGATTTTATTCCTTATAGAGATAGTAAATTAACTAGAATTTTACAAGAAAGTTTAGGTGGAAATTTTAAAACAAATTTAATTGTTACTTGTTCTCCTCATTCTTATCATTTTGAAGAAACTGTTTCTTCACTTAAATTTGCTCAGAGAGTTAAAAGTATTAAAAATAAAGTTAAAATTAATATTAAGTTAACTTATGAAGAATTACAAAAATTAAATAATGAATTAAGGAAACAATTAGGTTTTTTTAAAAGTGAAAATAAACAATTAAAGGATTTATTAAATGAAAATAATATTCAAATTATTATTAATGATAAAGGAGAAAATGAAAAAAAAAAAGGAAAAAAAATTATTAAAAAAAAATCTAGTGAAAATAGTAGTAGTGAAAGTAGTTTTGATAGTTCTAGTAGTAAAAGTGATAGTGATAGTGATAGTGATAGTAAAAGTGAAAGTAAAAGTGATAGTGATAGTGATAGTAAAAATGATAGTAAAAGTGATAGTGATAGTGAAAATAAAAAAAATAAAGATAAAGTAAATAGTAAAAAAGGTAATTTTGGAGATAATATTGAAAAAAAAGATATGGATGTAAATAAAATTGAAAATAATATTGAAAATAATAAGGATAGTAAAATTAATAATATTAGTAAAAATGAAAATGATAATAAAATTGAAGATAATAAAGATGATAATAAAGTTTATAAAAAAGATGATAATAATAATGAAAATAAAATTAATGCCAATGATATAAAGTTTAAGACAGAAAATAAATTATTAGATAATAAATTTTCTTTGAATGATTCTAAAAATGATAATGATGAAGTTAAAAATAATCCAAATTTGGATAATGATGTTAAAAAAAAATTATTTAATGAAATCAAAAATGAAAATGATATTAATACTAAAAATAATCAAGATAAAATTGATACTGAATCTAATTATTGTAAAGAACATAGTAAAATAATTAAACAATTAAAAAAAAGAATTGATGCTTTAAATAATGAGATAAAAGAAAAAGATAAAATAATTTTTGGTTTAGAACAATCTAATAAAAAAAAACAAAAAATAATTGATAAAAACAAAGAAGAAAATAAAACAATTAATACAAAAGATATTTCAAAATCAATAAATGATACTCAAGATTTATATAATGAAATAAAAGAAAAATTAATTAAAATTGATAATCAATATGATTCATTAAAAAGTAATAAAGATATGGAAGAAAATTTAGAAAAATTTACAAAAATTTCTTCTGATATTAATTTAAATAATGAAAAATTTAAAAATAATGATATTGAATGTTTTAAAGGATTAAAGTCAATAATTTTAGAAATGTTAAATAATAAAGTAAAAGATGATAATTTTGAAGAATTAAATATTAAATATAAAAATAATATAAATTTACTTTATGATAATATAATATCTGATAATACAAATTTAAAAAATACATTAATAAATTATTCAACATTATTTACATATGGTTATTGTGAATCATTTATAAATTTATATTTTAATTCTCAAATTAATGAAAAAATTATAATTCATAATAATATTTTAAAAGAAGCAAATTCACTTTTAGTAAAGATAATAGAAGATTTATTAAAAAGAAATTTTGAAATTAGTAATAAAATAAATAACGAAAATATTGATAAAAATGCAAATAATTTTAAAAATTTACCACTTAATACTGAACAATTTAAAGTATCATTTAATGAATCAAATCCTCAAAATTTAAAAACATATAATAGAAGAAAATCAAAAATATTATCATTTATAAATAAAAAAGGATTAGAGATGTTAAAACAAAAAAAAGAATCTGAAAAAAATGATAAAAAAGAGAGTTCACATCAAATAATTACAATAAATCCAAATTCAAATGATGCAATTATTGAAAAAGATGAAAAAGAAGAAATTGAAAATGAGGAAAGTAAAAAAAGTAATATTGATAATAAAGAAAAAAATAATGAAGGACAAAAAAGTGTTATTTCTATAAATGATATTGAAACTTTTCAAATGAAACAAGAAAAGAAAATTTCAAAATTAAATATGCTTAAAGAATATATTGTTAAAGCATTCAAAGTAACTGAAAAATATAAAAAAGAAATGAATATAATAAAAATTTCTTTTGTTAAATTATTAAATGAACAATTAGATATTATTCTTAATAAATTAGGTATTAATAATCTTATTAAACAAGATGAAATAATTGAAATAAAAAATAATATTAAAAAACAAGATATAGAAAATATAATAAATGAAACAGTGAAAATTGAAAAAGAAAAAAAAAGAATAAAACAAAATAAGAATAATTTAGAAATGAAATCTAATAATAATAATGAATTAAATAAATCAAATAATGATGATGAAAATAAACAAAATAATGAAGAAAAAAAAGAAAATAAAGTAAAAAATAAAAATAATAGGAAAATTAGTAATTCAGAAAATAATAAAAATAATTCTTCTAATAATCAAAATTATAATAAAGATAACAAAAATGTTAATGAAATAAATAAAGAAGAAATTAATAACCAAAATATAAATAAAAAAGATATAAATGATATTAAAAATAATAATACAAATCAAATTATTATTAATAATAAAGATAACATAAACCAAAATGAAAATAATAATAATAATTCCCTACTTGATATAATAAGTAATAATATTGATGATAATGACACAAAATATAATATTATGGATAAACATAAAGTAATAAATAATGAAAATTACAATAATGAAAACAAAAATATTAATGATAAGAATTACAAAGAAGTTAATAATAATATAAATAATAATAACGATAAAAATCTTAATTCTGAAAATGATGAAGGAATTAATGGTAATAATAAAAATAACAATATTTATAAAAGAAATAAGAATAAAATAAATGATATCAATAATAATTTAAATAAAAATAATAACATAGGAAATATGAGTAATAAAAATAAGAATGATGGCAGTCCAAAAAATATTAATCAAAATATTAATTTTAATGATATGAATTTAAATAATAATGATAATAATATAGATTATAATAATAATGAAATTAATAAAAATAATAATAATAATATCAATAATATTAATAAAAAAAATAGTAATAAAAATATTAGTAGTTATAATAATAGAAAAGAAGAAAGAGAAGATTCAAAACAAGAAAAAAAAGATAAAGAAATAAAGAATTTAAATCTGAAAAAATCAATAGATACTAATTCAATTCCATTTTATAATCCAAAACATAAAACTAAAAATCAAACATCAAATAAAAACATACAAAACGAAAATTTATTTGAAAATAATAATCCATCAATAAATAATAACCAAAATAATAATTCAAGTATAAATCCAATATTTGGAAACTTTAAATCAAATCAAGAAAAAGAAATAAAATTATATTCAAATGAAAATATAATAAATCAAAATATAAAAAAGAAAAATAAACATGATAGAAATTCAAATAAAAATGAATTTTTCTTATATAAAGAAGGATATAATGTATCAGAAAATCAATTCAATTACACAATAGATGAAAAAGAAAATCAAATAAAAAATCCAGAAAAATTATCCTTAAAATATAATATTTTAAATACAAGTCCAAATTTAAATTTAAATTTTACATTTAGAAATACTTTAGGAAATAGTAAAAATTCAATTGAAGATATTGTTGATGATTATTTAAATACTGGAACTGCAACAAGAAGATTTGATGGAATAGGATATATTATTAAAAATAAAAAAGTTAAATGTCTTTTTAAAGGAGGATTAAATGCAAATAAATCTTTAGAGATTACACCAATTGATAATAAAATTAAATATGTTAAAGGTGATGATTATATTCCAATACCTGATGATGATAATTAAATTATTTTTATTTATTTATTTTTTTTTTGATTTATCATATTATATATGCTTTTTACTTAATTTTTAAAAAAAAAGAAATTGTACTTTTATTTTTATTTATTAATTTTATATTATTATATATTATTATTATTTAATTTAATATTATAATATTATTATTTTATTTAATTAATTTCTGTAAATAATTCCAAATTAAAATATAATTTTGAATAAAATGATACTTGAGCTAAATCATCAAACCAATTATTATAAAAATTATTAATATTTTCTATATCAAATGTTCTTCTTTTATTAATTTCATTGAAAATATTTCTTAGAATTTTATCAGGATTTTTTAATATTTCATTTTTTTGCTCTCCAATAATATCAATATATGAGAAAAATAAAGGATATTGGCAACCTTTATCTCTACAATAATAATCAGAATAAGAATCTTTTTCTAATTCAAAATGATGTTTATCTTTATCTATTTGTTGAAGATTACTTATTTTAAAAATTAATTTTTCTTTATTTATCTTTATTTTATCAAAAAAATTTACTTTTGTATTAAATTCTAAAAAAATAGTTGTTGTTGGTATTATTTTACAATCTTTTAAATATTCTATAAAATAAATTCTATATTTTTCATAAATCACTTTATCAGTAATTAAAATTTCATATAATATAGAAATTAAGAAATTAAATTTATTATAAAATCCATTTGTTTGAACCATTAAATTTAAAATTTGTGTGAATAATACAAGTTTTTGTTGATTTGTGAAAGAATAATCATTAATATGATATTTTAGAATAATAATCAAAACTAAAGATATAGTACATAATGCAATTTCCCTTTTAGATTTTATAGGAATATAATTCTTAATATATAAATTATAAAAATTATCAAATTCCATCATTATTAAATTAACATTTTTTAACTGTTCTTCTACAATAATTTTTGAATCAATAAAAGCATCGAAATAAAGTTGAATTTTAAAATAACTTATTTTAATTAAACCTTTTTCATCTTTATTAATATGAATTTCTGCATCATCATTTCTTAATAAATATCTTTGATATTTATTTAAATAAAATAATTCTTTTCCTAAATTTATTTTATATAATAATTCAATTTGAATAATTTTTTTATTTTTAGCCATTTCAAAAGTTAAATCATAAAAAAGTACTGAATTATCAATTTTTGATATTGTCATAAATAGGTCTAATAAATTTTGTACTTTTAAATTCTTATTATCTAATCTTAAATTTGATTCATCATTTTTATAAATTATTTCAAAAGAAGGACATGTTTTAATATCATTTAAATAATTTATGATTTCCTTATTTTTAATATTTGTATCAATTTCATTATTTTCTGCATTATTCATTGAATTAATTTTAATTTTATCATCATCAATTTCAAATACAATTTCTTGTATAATTGATAAAAATAATTTAATAAAAATACCAAAATAATAATTTCTAAATTTTTCATAACTATCACCAGTATCATAAAATCCAGAAACTTCATTTAATATTTCTTGTTTTCTTTTTTGAATTAATTCATAAATTAATTGAAAATATGTTGAAAATGTTTCCTTAATTTTAAAATACATAAAGTTTAATAATAAATTTTTATCTTCATTAAAATTAATTTCAAAAACTTCTTCATCATCATTTATATTATATATTTTTTTTGTGACATTATATTCATCATTTTCTTTTTGAATAAAAGAATAAACAATTTTATGTCCTTTACATTTACAAATTTGTTTCATTTTATCATTTTCTATATTATCACAATAAATAAAAAGCATTGTAGGAAAAGAAGATAAAAGATATCCAATTAAAGTTTGTGGACATAATAATTTAAAACAATAAGTATTATCAGTATTTCCTAAAGGATGAAATAAACAAATCAAACAATAATAAATAGGAAATAAGAGTTCATATTGATTTGATGCAATAATTATACTTTCTCTTTTAAAGAATTGTTCAGCAAAAATAAAAATATCTTTATTATTAAAAAACTTATATAAAATTGTAAATTCTAAATCACAAACTGGAAGAAAAATATTATGTGATATTTCATAAGTTAGATTTAAAACTTTAATCACATCATATTTATTAGTAACATAATTTAAAATATTAATAATAAAAAGTTCAATAGGAATATTTTGATCATTAGTAAATTTATCATAAATACATTCTAAAATATATTTTGAAAGAGATAAATATGCTTCTTTTGTTATTAAAATAATTGCATTAGCAACATATAAATCAATTGATTCAATATTAGATGGTGTTCTTTCATAATAAATTAAAACATTAAAAAACCATTCAAAGTAATTATTTTCTGACCAATTTTTATGTTGAAATGAATGAAATTTAGGAAAAGGTTTATGATTTTCTACTTTATAATAACCTTCAAATATTCCTTTTTTGACTTTTATTTGATCTAAATCTTGAGAAAAATCTATTATATTAATAAAATTTGAATATGATGGAAATATGTTAAATTGTACAAATTTATCAAATAATATATCATTATATAAAGTTTCATATTCATTTGAATTTCCTTCTATTGAATATGATGATTTTATTTTAAGTTTTGCTTCTGAAATTTGTTCTTTTGTATTTTCTATTATTTTTCCTTTTGGGATATTTGGTCCTACTATAAAGAAATATTTATAAATATTATCTATTAAATCATTTTTTTTTTCCATTTTAACTATTTTTTTTGTGCATTTTTTTTATTTTTTTTATTCATATTTTTGTAAAAATATTTTTTTTTACTTTTAATTATAAATTAATGAAAGAATTTATTTCAGAGCAACTATTAAAAGATTATAATAATAATAATGATAATTATAATTTTGATTATTCATTTACATCAAATGATAATTTATTAAAAAGTTCTTTTAGATCATCAGTAAGATCAAATTCAACTAAAAAAGAAACAAATATGAGAGAAATTATTTTTTCAGATAATAGAGATTTTAATATTGAATTATTGAAATCTAAAAAATTTGCAATTTGTTATAATGAAACTATTAAAACTTATTTATTTAATTGTGATACTTTTTCTGAATTTACAAATCCAAAATTAATTGAAAAGGACCAAAGAATAAATATTTATATTTTAGAAAAGAATAAGGAAAATGATATTTTTCAATATGAAATAAAAGAAATTTTAGAACATTTAAGTATACCTTTAAATAAATCTGATATTATAAAAAATTTTATTAAAGATATTAATTTTTTTTTAGAGGAAGAAAGCTATATTCAATTAAAATACTTTAATATACAATATAAAAAATGTATTAATTTTTTATTAATTCTTTTAATAATAATTTTTCTAATATCAATGATAATATTTTTATTATCTATAAATCAACAACATAAGAATAAATATTACATTATTGGAACTTATATTATTTTTATAATAATAATATTGATTTTTTTGATAAATATAATACTTAAAATAATTAATATGAATATCTATTTTATATTCAATAAAATTAATTATATGTTCAAAAAACAAGATGAAATACAAAATATTATTAATAAATGGAATAAAAATGAATTTGAATCAATAAGAATTAAAGTATCAGTTCCAATTT
>JAEEGL015080851.1_pt1 | contig 18153 bp, 7 predicted proteins | sample 9134231 | NCBI WGS metagenome assembly JAEEGL01 (sample SAMN16246548, study PRJNA631951) | gut metagenome | biome: gut microbiome; feature: rumen; material: fiber-attached | host: Bos | place: Iran: Karaj | collected 2018-10 | reverse complement strand
TCCCCAATTTAGTAAAATAAATAATATATCTTATTAGAAAAATCTTTTTTTTAATTTTATATTTTTAGTTCAATAAAATTTAAAATAAATAAATAAATAAATAAAAAAAAATAAAATTTAATTATTCAACTGAATAATAATTAAATAAAATGATATCTTAATTCTCTTAAAAAAATAAAATCTTATAATAAAATAATAAATAAAAATGTTAAAAATTCTAAGATTTTTCTTTTTTTTAACTTCAATAATTAAAATATTATGTGAATCAACAATATCATATTTAAATTTAACTATTAACACAAAAAATCCATTAATAGAAATAAATAACATGAGCTTTAGTATAAAAATGGATATTCCAATGTTAATTTTCAAAAAAGAATGTTCAGAATCAAATGAAACAAAAATGATAGAATTTGACGGAGTACAAAAAAATATTACTTTATGTAAAGAAAATATAAAAAATATTAATAACATATCAACAAATATAACTCAAAAAATAGGAGCAAATAGTAATTTGGAAAATTATTTTGGTTTAGGGAAAATATCAAATAATCCAGAACTTTCAATTATTGAATCATTAAATAAACAAAATGGAAACTTTGGAAAGAAAATAATGTTTGAATCATATTTAAACGAATACTGTAATTCAATAAAAGAAACATCGAATTTTTATTTAGGAATTTATCAACAAATTAAAAAAGATGATAAAAATTTAGCAGAAAGAGAAATGGAAATTTCATTTGACCAAGAAAATAGTTCAAATTTAGGTTGGGCAACAAACAAATTTAATGGATATTATTTTGGAAATGGAACTAATTATGATGCTGATATGATGAAAGATAATTCAACTTTTATTAATTTATCTGATTCTGATACTGCTATTTTTCAAGAAGGTATTTCATATAAAGAACCAAGTATTTTCCCTGATACATATCTTGATAAACTTTTAAATTTAACTAATAAATATGGATGTAAAAAAATTATTGACGATAATGATACACTTACTAGTCAATTAAAATGTGACGAAAGAAATTTATCTTTATTTTTGGTCTTTGATAAAACTGCTATAAAAGTTAATTCTCTTTTTGTAAATAATTCAAATATTATTAATATTTTATTCAAAAAAAATCAAACAGATTATATTTTAAATCCAAGTATTTTAGGGAGTTTTCATAGATTTTATAATTATAATGATAATATATTTGGAATTAGTTCATCTTGTGAAGAAATTATTGATTTAACTGAACCTACTGTTAAAGAAAGTATTATTACTATCATTATTATTACTATTCTTGTTGTTATTATTACTATTATTGTCATGAAATTAATGAAGAAAGATACTAATGATAATGTTGATTATAATAATATGCAACAAATTTAAAAATTTTGCTTTTATTCAAATATTTAGAATAATTTATAATTTTAGAAAAAGTAACTTGAATTTTTATATTTTTTATTTCTTTGTTTAATTATTTTAATATTATATTTTATATGTTATATTAATTTTATGAATTCTTTGAGCATTAAATAGATAAACAAATAATAAATTATTTAATAAAGTGAATCTTAAATACAGTTATTAAATCTAATTAAAGCCATATTTGTCCTTTTATTTATTTCAATTACTAATTAATGATGATTAAATCCAGATTTATCATATTTATATTTTTTTTGAAAAAAAATTTCCCAATAAAATTTTTTATTGATTTTCTCCATTATCAAAATTTCTAGAATGAACAAATAAACTTTATTTTTCAAATGAATCAGGTCTTAATAATATAAATCTATTTAATAAATATAATCTGGAAAATAATTATTAAATAAATCAAATCCTATATACAGTTGCAAATTGATGATTTTTAAAACTAAAGAAAATAACACTTAAACATAAATAACACATGTTAATTTTTCAAATTGAAAGAATATTACTCCATTATTATTTATGTTAATTTTATATTTTCATATATTCATTCCGAAGGAACATTTTTATGATTTAGAAATTTTTTTTATAGAATTGTTTCTATTATTAATTATATTTTAATTATTTGTTATTCTTAAATTAAATTAATTTTAAAAGAAATGAGTTATCAAAATGATAATGATATTCAAATAATATCTGAAAAACAACTATTAGAAAATGTAAGGAAAAATATAGAATTAAAATATCCGATTCCAAAAGTTAAAATTTTAAAAGAAAGTGAATTTTTTCTTTTAGAAAAAAAATATAACAGAAGACTTTTAAATAAAAAAAGAATTAACAACAAATTAAACAATTTTTCAAATGATAATTATTTAGAAAAAAAACAAGAATTACTTTCAATTGATGAAAAAAGTAAAAAAGACTTTGAAATTATTAGAAAAATTGAAGAATTAAAAAATAAAAAAAGAAATAATACAATAAATAATGAAAACAAAGAAGTAAATAAAAGAAATAAAGTTTTAAATAAAAATTTAAATTTAAAAACTTTAGATAAAAATAACAATAAAGAATTAAAAATAAATAATTTAATTAAAAAAATTAACCAATCAAATGAGCCTTTTAAAATATTAAATAATTTATTAAATAATAATAAAAATATCTCATTAGATATAATAAAATATTACATTTTAGAAGTGCATAACTTATTAAATTCCAATTAAAATTAACAATTAATAATTAAATATATTTAATAAAATAATAATAAATATAAAAAAGAATTAATAAAATTTTTTTTTAATTATTAATATTTTTTTCAATTATAAAAACTCTTAAGTCATCTCCTTGTAATTTTGCATCATTATATTCATTCCAAATAATATTTTCATCTTTTTTCTCATTGTCATAAATATTAATATTTTCTTCTTTTTCAGAAATAATTTTTAAAGTATAATTTTTCAATAAAAAAAATATTTTATTCTTACTTGGTAACACATCAATAATATCATTAATAAATTCTCTTTCAAATTTAGTATATTCTTCATATTTTTTTTTCATAAATTTAATTTCTCCTTTTAAATAAATTTCTTTTTTATTTATTTTATTATTATATCCTATAACAACATAATATTTTTTTTCAAACTTTATATCAAGAACAGAAATATTATTTAATTTAAAAAAATAAATTAAATAAGGTATTTTATTATTATTTTCTATATCATCCTTTTCTTTTGAATTTTTATTATAATTATTACAAGAAAAAAAATTATCTTCAATTGATTCTAATAAATAAAGTAAATTATTATTATTTTCTTTATCATAAGTAATAATTCCATGATAATTAAACTTTGAAATTAATTTAATAACATTTTGATCGTTAAAATAATTTAAAATAATAGGAGAATTATAATTCCCTTGATTATTATTAAAGAAATTTAATCCCCAAAAATATAAATAATTTTTTTTCTTACCAAAACCAAATGAAATAACATTATTTTTAGAACAAGAAATATCATATATAAAAATATTTCTTTCATTAAAATTAATTTTTTTCATAACTCCAACAATAATATTTTCTTCTAATCCTAAACCTAATTGACCATAATAATTTTCTCCAAAGGAAAAACATTGACCATAAAAATCTAAAGCAATAATAAAATTTTTTCCTATTGAAATTTTTTTAATATAATCTTTATTAGAAGGAAAAATTAATTTTAAAGGTTCTCCAATTTTATATTTATAATTAATATTATAATTTGAAGTTTTAATAATTTCAAAGCAATCTTTTTTTTCATTTAAAAAAGTCCATCCACAATTAATAACATCAAAATATTGATTTATTAAGAATGTTTGTGATTTATAATATGAAAGGTTATAAAATTTACATGGTAATTTCTTAAAAGAATTAATATAATCACTTTTAATTGAATATAAATTATTTTCACCATAAATATAAATTGAACTTAAATTAGTTGGAGATGGAAAAGAATAAAAGAATTTTAAATTAGAAAGCTTTGAATAAAAATTATCATATTTAGTTATTATTCCATAAGAATATAAATTTGAATTTATTAAATTTGATATTTCAAAAATTACTTTTTTATTTATTATTTCATATTTTGTGATAGTTTCATATTTAAAATTTTTTAAATCAAATAAAATTAATATATACTCGAAATTACTATTATCAATTTTTTCATTATCATTTTCTAATTTTTCTAAATAATATATAAAAGATAAAATTTTATTCATATTTTTTTTATAAAATTGAAGAATATTAATTTCATTAAAGGATATTTTAATAGAATTATTATTAATAAAATCTATTTCAGATGATTTAATTATAGGCATTAAAATTCTTTCAATTTTTAAATTGTTATTATTCTTTTTTTCAAGGTCATTTAATTTTTTAACATACATTAATTTTATTTTATTTATTTCTTCTTCAATATATAATCTAACATCATTATTATTTAACAATATTTTATCTTCTGTTTTACATACTATAAAATATTTTCTATTTTCTCCAAAAGGAAAAGCTGAAAGAAGGTAATTTTTTCTTGTTGATTCTAAACCAACATAATTCATTATTTGAGTTTTTTTTTCACTTGTGAAATAACTTGAATCAAATAATAATATTCTATCTTTTATTATAAATGATTGATCAAAAAGTGTTTTTATGAAAGGCCAAAAAAAATTAATATCATCTATTTGATTTTTTGTTAAAAAATTATCATCTGTAATAAAATATATTTTTCTGATTATATCTTCTAAATTCATTTGAGTAACTTGAGTATTTGACATTAATATGGATTTTTTATTTTTTACTCTTATCTTTTATCCTATATATTATTTTAAAAATTGGATAATAAAAAGAATGAAAATGATAATATTTAAAAATTCAATCAATTTTTAATATGAAAATAATTAAATTAGTAAATTTGAAAATATTATATAAATTATCAATATTAATTAAAATATATTTATTATTCTTAAATAAATATTAATTGTTTTTTTCTTCTGATTTTGACGATTAAAAAATGTTATTATTTGAATTATTAATAATATTTTTTATAAAGTGGATAATTATTGATATAAAATTAAATCAAAATTTAATGTAATTAGTTTATTTTCTTTATCAGTAAATCTTATTTTTGAGAAGATAATAATTATATTATCACCTTCTTGCATGAATTGAATAAATTATATACAATAATTTAATCATTTTTTTGGAATTTTCCTTTTCATAAAGAGAATTAAATTACTCTCATTTATTTCATATTTTAAATTATTTTTTTTAAAGCAAAATCATAATCAAAAAATATAAATTAAATATTTGAAATCAAGTTTGCAAAAGGAAATAATCCTATTTTATGAGCTTGAAGTAAATTTTCATTTGAAATTCAATAACATTAATCCATTCAATCATTAACAATTAGAAAAGAGTAAAAAGAATAAATTAAAGAATAAATTTAATTAACTTTCACTGACTCATAAAAATTATTAGGTTTTAAATTCAAAGACATGTTAATTAGATAGGGAATTTATTGAATTTTTATTTATTAAAAAAAATATATCATAAAGAACATAACTATTTTAATTTTAAAAATCTCATTATGAAATATTTAAAATAATAAAACAAAATTAATTTTAAATTTTATTTAAAAAAATATAATTTAAAAATGATATCATCGAATAAAATCAATTGTTTTTATGAATCCTACGTTTATTATCAATATAAATATAATAAAAAATATACAGATCAAACCTTATATTTAATAAATAAAGAATGGTTTAATAAATGGAAGAATTTTAATTATAATAACCTTGAATATTATTTTGTAAAGTATAAAATCATAAGTCAATCTGATTTTAATAGAGTGTTTAATTTAGTTGAAAAAGATATTAAATTGAAAAATGATCCTGGAATGATAATAAATTTTGATATTATTGAAGCTTTTAATTCGTTTTTAAATGATGGAAATATAAATGACCCTTTTAATTTAGTTGTTGATTCAACTAAGAAAAAATATTATAAAATACCACAAACTCTATGGCATTTATTATCAGAAAATTATGGTGAAGATTATAAACTTCCTTCTTTTTATTCTGAACAAACTCCGTTTGAAATTTTTTTTTATGATGAAAACAAACATTGTTTACTCGAAGGAAAAATTTACTTAAATTCTAACATTAATGATATAAGAAAAAGAATTTTTAAAATTAGTCAAGCTGATAGATTAAATGGAATTAATAATAATATTAAAATACAAGATATAAAGATAGAATTTAAACAAGAATTGTATAAAAATAAGTATATTAAAGTATATATTAATGGAGCAAAAAAGAAAATTCAAAATGAATGTCAATTATTAATGGATTCAAAAAATTCAGAAGAGCTTTCAAAATTAATGAATTATAGTAATAAAAAAGAAGATACAAGTTCATCTAATTATTCTAATTCAAATAAAGATTCTCAAAACATTCAAGTTAAGAATAATTTTTATAATAATATTGCATCTTTAAATAATAATAAGAATGAACTTGAGAATTCAAATAAAAATATTGTAAAATTAAAAAAAAAAATATTTAAAAGTACAAGTCAAAATAATGTGATTATTAAAAAGAATGTTCCAAATGAGATAGAAAAAAAATCACAATTTTTACCTTTAAATATAAATCCTAATTTAATCCCTTTTCAGAGACCTTCATATATAAAACAATTTATTGTTCCAAAGGGTATAAGAGAACAAAAAAATATTAATAATGATATTAATCATTTAAATTTAGGAAAATTAAGTTATATGAATTCAGTACTTCAAATTTTAAGTAACATCAAAAGTTTAAAAGATTATTTTTTAAATAAACATTATGAAAGAGAAATAAATATTAATAGTAGTTCAAAAGGAGAAATAGCAAAAGCATTTTATCATGTATTAAATGAAATTTGGAATGTAAACAATTCAAACATAGAAATGTTATCATATAATTTAAATAAAACAATTATAAAATATAATCAATTATCTGAGAATAATACTAATAAAGATCCAATAATTTTTTTAATTGATTTATTAGGTTATTTATCTGATGATTTATCACAAGCTGAAAAATTAGATAAACCACTTGATGAATATGAAAAAGAACCAAATATAAGATGGGCTTTATATAATAGAATAAATAAATCTCAAATTTTTGATTTATTTTATGGAATGATTAAAAATGAAAAAAATTGTTTAAACATAGATTGTAAATACTCACAATTTGGTTTTGATATTTTTAATGTATCATATTTATTTTTAAATGAATCTGAATTTACTTTGAATAAAAAATCTTTAAATAATAATATCATTATTGTTAATTGCTATATTGTTTTATATCCTTTTAATAATTTTAATAAATGTGTTTGTATTCAATATCCTATTGAAGAAAATTCTTATGAAAATATAATTATAAATCAAATTATTGATTTTATTAAAAAAATTACTAAAATTAAAAGCTTTAATGTAAGGTTTGATGATTTAATAAATAATAAAAATGAAATAATTGAATTAAGTGGAAATGAATTTTTAATAAAAAAAAAAAATAAAAATGAAAAGATTGATATATTTTTTTATCAAAATAAAATAGAAAAAAGTAACTTTAAAAAATCTGAAGATTTATATAACTATTTAATAAAAGAAAGAGAAAATATTTTTAATTTCTATTATGTTGAAGAATTAAAAAGAAAAAAAAAGTTAGTAAACATAATAAATAAAAATAACAATTTTAATAATAAAGAAAAAAATGATTTTTCTGAATTTTTATTAACTAATTTTAAAATAAATATTAGTCAAATGGAAAGAATAGGAACACAACAATTATTTCACTTTAATGAGAATGAAACATTAAATGATTTATATTTATCAATCTGTTCAACATTTAAAAATCTTTTAGATGAAAAACAAGTTTCTATGTTTAAAAGTGAAATGATTCCTTATGATAATTTCAATCAAAGTACTCAAAATTTTATTATTGAAAAATATAATGAAATAAAATGGCCTTTCTTAATTTCTTATAGATTACAAGATTATTATAAAGGAAAATATGATAAAAATATTTTAATTCCTAATAATGAAATTACTTTTAATTCTTTTTTACAAAAAATAAAAGAAATTGATCCTTGCATGAAACAATTTGCTTCTTTAAATTTAGATATTTTTTGGATTGAAAAAAATAATAAAATGATTGATCAATTAAATAATCTTTCAAATATGAATATTACAGTTTTTAATTTTTTTGAAGGTTATAGGAATAATCAAATTAAATTAAATCAATTTTCTAATTATTTATGTTTAAAAGATTTAATTAATTTTTATCAATCAAAAGAAATATTATTAAATGGAAATATTGTTTGTGAACAATGTAAACAATTAGTTTATATTAAAAATACATATTTAGAAATTCCAAAAGTATTTATTTTTCAATTACTAAGAATAAAAAATGGAAAAGTAAATAAAACATTTGTTGACTTTGATTTAACTTTTAATTCTAAAAATTATTTTCCAAATTTAATGAAAAATGAAAAATATGAATTAATAGGAATAATTTATTATTATAATTCTTCATTAAATGATAATCATTATAATTATGCTTATAAAAATTCATTTTCTGGAAGATGGATAAAATATAATAATAATCAAATTATTCATATTAATGAAGATGATTTAAAAAATGAAAATGTATATGCTTTAATTTATCAACAAAATAATTTAAATATATAAATTAGAAAAAATATTTATTATATTATTAATGAAATAAAAATTGATTTGTGTAATATTTATATAAGTTAAATTATTTATATTTATTAATAATTTAATATTGTTTTATTTTTATTTATTTTATAAAATGGGTAATTTGTGTGATTTAAATGAGAAAAGTTTAGGAAAAAGAATGTTAATAAAAAAATTATCTCCAGAAATTTATCATTCATATTCAGATTCCTTTTTAAAAGACATTTCAAATACACAATTAAAAGAAATAAATTTTATAACTTTTTATTCAATTTTATTTGGAATAGATGAACCTGATAATTATGATGATATTTCAAAATTTTTTATTTTTAATAATAATTCAAATGAATACAATAGTTTTTTTTCAATTAATGATTTTGAAACTTTTATTAACAAAATTATGGATTTAAATGAATTAAAATATTTATTAACAGATAAAGATGAAATGAACGTTTTAATAGAAAAATTATTATTTTTTTATTTTGAATTAAAAAAATTAGCTTTTAGATATTCAAATAAAAATCATGATAATATAATGAAAAAATATTATTGTATTGCAATAGGATATATTCTTTGTGGAGGACAATTTATTGATAAAATAGAATTTATTTTTCAAACTTTTCAAAATGAAGAGGGACATTTTTCTAAAAACAATAAAAAATTTGAAGAATTTTTATTAATAAGCTTTTTAGTTGCTTCTTATTGTCAATTAACATGTAAAAAAAAAAATAGTGAAGAATCTTTTAAAAATGAAAAAGAAATTTTTTTCTCTGCTTTTAATGTTATTAATAATAAAAAATTGTGTAATACTTTTGTTAAAAAATTTTTCGAAGAAAAAGAGTTTTATACTTATGAAGAATTTATGAAAAAATTTATGAATGATGATTTACAATGGATTTTAACAAGTAATGGAATTAGATATCAATTAGAAATGAATAATCCGGTTTTAAGAAGTAGTATTAAAAAAGGTGATAAAACATTTTTTTAATGAATATTTTTTTTTCAATTATTTCTCTTTTAATAATCATTTTGAAATATTTTATTTATTCTTTTTTATTTATTACACTATTACACTAATATTTATTTATTAAATACAAACATAAATCTTTTAGAAGGATACAATAGAATTCTTTTATATACAAAAATCAAATTATTAACATTTTTACAATAAATGAAATAATAATTAAAATTATGTTTTCCCTTTTATTTTTATTTCTTCTTTTTCTTCTTCTTCATTTGAATCTTTTTTATTATTTTTAATAATTTTAGCAAGATTTTTTAATCTATTTCTAAATTCATTTTTAGGTTTATTTACATTAATAACAGAAGAAAAATACTTAGAATAAAAATATTCTGGATTATTTAAATTTAATGAATTTTTTTCTATATTACTTCTAATTAAATCCAGAGTATTTATATTATTACTCTTTTTAGAAATTATACTTTTTTCATTTCTTAAATCATCACTGCTTTTTATAGTAACACTTTTTTCAATAATATTTAAATAATTTTTATTACTTGGATCTACAAATAAAGTTTTTCTTCTTTTTTGATAATTATCTTTATCATTGTCATTAAAAGAAACATTATTTTCTTTTCCAAATGATTGGACAAAAGAATAAAAAGAAGATTTTTCTTCAGGACTTAAAGTATTATTTTCTAAATTGTTTTCTGTGCCAAACATTAATTTACTTAATCTTTTTTTAATTATTGGTGGATTGTTATCACATTTATCTATACGAATTGTATATTGATTTTTTGAACTTTTTGTTGTACTTTTAGGTTTATTTAATCTTTTTAAATGAATTGAATTCATTGGAGTACTACTTGTTCTATAATAATTTACATTTAAATTATTATTATTTGTATTATTATTATTATTATTATTATTATTACTTAAACTATTTTGAAATTGATCAAAATAATTTTTAAAATTTTCTTTCTTCTTTATTTCCCCTTTCAAAGTGAAATTTTCTATATTTTGAATATCTATTGAATCAAAAGAACTTTTTTTAATTATTATATTATCTTTTGTATTTATTTTATTAATATTATTATCATTGTTTCCTTTATGATAAAGTGTTGTAGGTTTTTTATTATTTATTAACATTAAAATACTATTAGGGAATTGCTTTTTAAAAGAATTAAAACTTTCATTATCATTTAAAGCAATAAAATCAAAATCTTTGGAACAATTTTTAATTACTTTAGGTAATAAAACACAAGAAATTTTTTCATTACTATTAATTTTTATTGATTCTTCAAATGGAAAAGACTCATTGTTTATTTCATTTATAGAATAACATAAATTTGAAGAAATTAAAGTTTTTTTTTCTTGAATAGAATTATCTTCTGAAAAATTATCAAAAAAATTCTTATTTGAATTAGTAACAATTGTTTTTAAAGATAAATTTGATTCCCTATCACTATCTGAATTTATTTTATGTTCATTAAGTGTTTTTTCACTATTCACACTATTTTCACTTTTAATATTGATTATTGTTTTTTTACTTATATCACTTTTCACACTTTTTGATTCTAAGGAAGAATTCTCATCAACTTCATTTATAGTTTTAATATTTGAAACTGTTTTATCGTTTAAAGTATTATCATCATTTTCCTCATTTTCTTTTTCTTCTTCTTCTTCTTCTTCGTCTTCTTCATCATTTTCTTCACTTGGAATACTTTGTAATTCATATTGTTCATTTGAATTTTTAAATGAATTTATTAACTTTGTTTCATTTAATAATTTATTACCATGAGAAGGATCAATTCTAAAATAATGTTTTCCATTATTAATTGGTTTATTTCCCTCATTTCTTATATAAAAAAATTTTAATGTTTTATTCATTAATCTTTCTATTTGTTCCATATTAAATAAACTTTTTTTAATTATTTTTCTCCATATTCTTGGAAAATCCATTGATATTTCTACTGCTTCTGTTTTTTTTAATAAAAATAATTCACAATTTTTACTTTTAACTCTTACACTTAAAGGACTTCTTTTATTTAAAAACATTAATATATCACCAAAATGCTCATTTTTTCTTATTTCTATTATTTTTATATATTGTCTTTGATTTATTTCATTATTAAAATTTCTTAAAGTTTTAATTTCTTTTATTTCTTCTTCAGTAGGACCTTCAATTTCATTTGGAATTATATTATTTTTAAATGTTTGAATAGGAATTATTCCTTTAGTTAAATTAAATTTTAAAGAAGCTCTTGAACGTCTTATGGTTTGAATTTTTTGAATTGTTTCATTTTTAATTATTACTGGGATTGGTATTTCTAAAGATAATTTACCTTTTTTAACAAATATTATTTCTTCTAGATAATCTCCTTCATTTACTAATCTTTCATTTTTCGATGCTTGAATAGGTTTAAAAGCTAATATTACTCTAATTACAAAATCTGAATTACTAAAATTTTTAAAAAATATAAAATTATTTATAACATCTTTATACATTTCCATTATTAATTTATTTTTTAAAGCTAAAGGTAAATTATCAATTATATCATTTGTATCCCTTTTTCCATTATATAATCTATATAATAAAAATTTAGATATTTTTTCAAATAAAGTTTGAGGCATTTTTTCATGATTTATTCTTATTTCTTCTAAAATTTCTAGTTTATTTCTATAATCTAAAGTTTTAGAATCAATACTTTGAACATGATTAGACAAAGCAGAAACAGCATAAGAATATATCATTATTCCCACTACTAATAATATTAAATTAAAAAATCTTTCATATAAAGAAATAGAAACTATATCTCCATATCCTATAGTAAAAATTGTTGCACATATAAAATATAAGGATGCTATATATACTTCAAATTTATTTTGTATTTCTAAATTATTTATATAAATCCAATTAGGGTATGATAATTGCGATAAAAATATATAAACACATGATAATAAATGTGTGCTTACAAAAAATATAAATAAAAACATATATAAAGTAAACCATTTAATTAATAAAGTATCTAAAGTATTTAGTTTTATACTTATTGTTCTTATAAAAGAGTTATTTGTAAATGTTTTAAATAATTTTAATATTCTCAATAATCTAAATAATTCAAAAATATCTATTAAATAACTAATATTAGTATAAATAATTTTATCTTTCATTCTATAATAATCAACAACAACGAAAATAGAATTAATAGGAATTCCACTAATAAAATTTATCCAAAACCATCCTTTTAAATAATGTTCAATTATCAATTTAGATTTTGTAATTAATTGTTCATCAAAATTATAATAAGCAACAAAAAAACCAATAAAAAAATCAATCAAAAAAAATAAATCAATAGTATGTTCAACGATTACATTTTTTGTGATAAAATATTGACTTTTATGAATATTAAAAGCAAAATCAATAGGAGGAAAAATAATAGCATAAATAGATAATAACAATAATATCATATCAAAAAAATATAAAAAATTACCATTAGGATCAATATAAAAAATACCTTCTATATCTTCTAAATATTCTTCATCACTTAAAGAATCATAAACCAATTGTTTTTCTTTCATTAATCTTCTAAATCTAATTTCTTTAATTTCTATTTCAGATTCAATTGAATTTATACTTAATTCATTTGAATTATTTTCTAATTCTTCTTTATATTTTTTTTCTTTTTCTAATGATAAAATTGAATCATTTAATTCAGGATTATCTTTGTTAATTTTAATAGTTGTTTTAAATATTTTATTATTAGTTTTATCATTCATAATAAAACTGTTTCTTAAATCTTGACAAATTGTATTAAATTTTTCATATTTTAATTTACTTAAATTAATATAATTTCTTATATCAGTTTGTTTATAAATATTATTATTTTCTGATATTTGAACAGAATTATATTTTATTCTTTTTTCCAATTTGGGACTTATAGTTTTTATTAATTTATTATTATTATTTTCATCAAATAAATTATTTAAAGAAAGAAAACCTTTTTTTTGTTCTCTTGTTGAAAAAGAATTTTTTTTCTCTACATCTAAATCATTATTTATCACTTTAATTGTTAATTTATTTGAATTATCAGTATTTTTCAATTTATTTTTAGTTTTATTTATTTCTTCACTATTCCTCTTTATTTTTGTGTTATTTATTTTTTTCATATTATTTTCATCTTCTGAGGATTGCTCAGAATTAATTAATTTACTTTTACTATCATCATTAACTTCATTATTGTTATTTACTTTAAATAAAGATTTTAAACTAATACTTTTTCTATTTTTTTTATTATTTTGATTATTATTATTTAATTTATCATTATTACTTTTTCTCATTTCTGAAACATGTGAAAATTTTCTATCATATATTTTATGGTTTATATCAAACATTCCTGAAGATTTTTTTTTCATTGAATGATAATGTTTAATCTGATAATTTTCATTACTATTGTTTTGATTAATAGATTTAATACTTTCTTTTTTAGGAAATAATAAAATTTTATCTTCATTTTCTAAAGTTAAAAATTTTTTTTTATTTTTTTTTTTCTTATAACTTTTAAATTTTTTAATAAAAATAGGCTCTTCTTTGTAATTATTATTTATTTCATTATGATTTGAATTATCAGAATTACTTCCTCCCATTAAATTAAATATATTTAAAGGTTCATTAAAATTATTATTGTTTTTAATTCTTTTTAATTCATCTTCAATATGAAAAATCTGTTTATCATCAGGATCAGCATTGATTAAAAAATCACTTAATAAATTTTTAACATTTAAAGCAGCATCTGTTAAAGTTTGTAAAGCTTGTGCATTAATATCTATTTGATTATGATTATTTTCTTTGTTATATAATATATTATTTATTGAATCTCTGTTATTTGATAATGAATTTTTTTTGGGTGCTGAATTTCTATGATTCGTATTTAAATTCATATTTGAATTTTGTGTTTGTTTTAAATCATCTAATTTTAGAAGAAGATGTTTCATTTTTGGTAAGTTTTCATGATATGAATGCTTTTTCATTTATTTTTTTATAGTTTAAGAATTAATCAAATATAAATTTTTAAAGAATTTTTTTTGTTAATACTTTTATAATGTGTTAATTTTGTTATTTTATATTTTTTTTTAATAAATATCAATAATTCACTGAAAGATATATTTATAATTATTTTAAATGTGTAAAATTATTATAATTCGATTTTAATTGGGAATAAATATTAAATGATGAAATATTTGTTTTTTTTTCTTTTTCTTCATTAGAATCTTTTTTAATAATTTTAATTTTTAAATCTTTTTCTTAATTCATAAAAAAATAATTAATCAATAATTTTTTTTTATCTTATTTTTAAAATAAAATATAACTAAATAAATAAAAAAAAAATTAATTCATTTATTAAAATAAATGTTAAAACAATTTAAACAAGATAAACTTCATGATTTAATTAAAAAATATCGTCAAGAAACATCAAATCCAAATTCTTTAATGACAAAAGCATTAAATGACATTAAAAAAGAATTAAGTGATTCAGATAAAGAAATAAAGATAAATGCACTTCAAAAATTAATATTTTTATATTTAAATTATTATGATATTCAATGGGCATCTTTTTCAACATTAGAAATTCTATCAACATGTGGAGATAAAGGAAAAATAAATGCTTATTTAATTGGTTCTCTTCAATTTAAAAATAATAAAGATTTTCTTCAATTAATTCCAAATCAAATAAGATCAGATTTAAAAAAGGATAATTCAATAAATATGAATTGTGCTTTAAACTTTATTAATTCAGTAATGGATTATTCTATAGCAAGTGAACTATTAAAAGATATTGAAAGTATATTAAATTTAAATATAAATAATGTTAGAAAAAAAGTTATAATTGCTTTAACTTTATGTTGTGAAAAATTTGCTAAGAATAATGATTTTAATTATTGGGATGAATATTTAATTAAATTAGTTTCTATTCTAGAAATGGAAAATATTTCTAATGGGATTCAAATTTGTATTATTTCTTCAATTCAAAGAATTTGTAAAATATCTCCTGAACATACAATAACAGGTTTTGTTGGTTTAATGAATTATTTTAATAAATGTGAAATTAATTGGAATTTAATTAAAATTATTGATATATTTGGAATGTTATTTAAATTTCAACCTAAATTTACTAAAAAAAAGGAATTTATTAAAATTTTAAGTGAACAAATCGTTAAAACTAAATCTAAAAGTGTTGAAGGAGAATTAGTTAAATTAATTATTACTAATTTTAATGTTGAAAATAATCCAAATTCAAGTGAATTAGTTAATGCTGCTGAAGAAAGATTAAAATTATTATTATTTCATAAAGATTCTAATTTATTAGTTTTAAGTTTGAAAATGTTAAATAGTAATTTAAATAAAAAAAATTATTTAGATGATATTTTTAAAATAATTGAAAATCATAATAAAAATAAACAAATTTGTATTGAATGTATTAATATTTTAAAAACTATAACTGATAATGATAACTATGTTGAAATTATAGAAAAAATTTTTACTTTAACTAATTTTATAGATAAAGAAAGTTCTGATGCTATAATTGAAATATGTTCTAAAAATAATTATGAAATATTAAATGGAAATAAAGATAATTTAATTTGGTTTATTGATATATTATTTAAAATAGGTAACAATCAATATAAAAAAGGAATTTCGAATATAAAAAAAAGTATTGAAACTGAAAAAAAAATTGCTAATGTTTTAAGAGACTTAAGTCAAAGAATAGAAAGTTTAAGAAATGATATGATTGAAAAAAGTTTATCAAATTTAATTGAATGTATAAAATATAATTTAGAAATTAAAGATAAAAATGAAAAAAAAAATAATGATAATAATAATGAAGTTGAAAGTGTTTATATGGAAGGATTAAAAAAAGAAATATTTGAAAAAAATGAAAATGGAGAAAATAAAGTGTTTTATAATTCTGATTATTTAGAAGTTTTATTTTTTATTATTGGAGAATATTCAAATGAAGTTATTAAAATTATAAAAGATATAATGGATAATTCCGAATTTTTTTCTCAATTTTTATCCAATTTAAATTTTATTCAATTTATTAATTGTATTATTAAATTATTCCTTAAAAATTCAACTTTAATAAATGATAATTATGATAAAATTAAAAAATTAACAGATGAAAAAAAATTCACTGTTGATATTGAATTAATTGATAATTTAATATATTTAAATTCAATTTTAAATGCAAATGATAAAAATAAAATTAAAGATGATTTATTTAAAGAAAAAATGAATCCTATATCAGATAATGCACAAGAACTTATTAAAATTCCAGAAGGTATAAATTTAGAAGAATGTTTTTATATTAATGAAGATGAATTAAGTGTTTTAAATAAAAAAAAGAAAAAAGAAGATAAAAAAAATTCAGAAAGTGAAAAAGTAAAAATAGATACAAGTAATTATAATCCTGAACAAAAATAAAAAAAAATAAAATAAGTTAAAAAACCTTTTAAATCATTTTTTTTTATATTTATTAATAAAAAGAAAATTTATTTTTTTTATTCCCATTTACAAATTAATTAATGGAAGAAAGAAATTCTGAATTTGAATTGGAAAAATCAATAAGACATTTTGCAAATTTAGAAGGAATTCATGAAAATAATTTAGAACAATTATTATTACCTAAAAATAATAATAAAAATATAGATAAAAGTCATGATGATAGTTTAAGTGAACAAATATTTAAATCAAAAGGAAAAAAATCAAATAAATCTGATTTAGATAATTATTTAAAAAGACAATCAAAGATTTTAGACTTAGATGATATTTTAATGTTAGAATCTAATTTTTATAAACAAGTTAAGAAAACTAGTAATACAAATAATTCTAATAATGTAAATGTTATTCAAAATACAAATTCAAAAAAAATAACTGATTCTAATTCAGAAAATGATAATTTAACAGAGGATTCTTTTTTAGATGAATTTACAGGAAGTAAAAATTTTACAGAAATAAAATTAAATTCAGTAATAATGACAATTACTCAAATAATAAATTGTATAATAAAATCATCTTTAGTTCAAATTGCATATTGTATGAAAACATTAGGAATGTTATATGGATCTATTACAATAATCATTGTTGCTTATTTTTCTTTAATTTCATTAAAATTATTAATGAGAGTTCATGAAAGAACAAAAATAAAATCTTATTTATTATTTTCAGATGTTATTTTTGGAAAATTTGGAAAATTTATTTTATTAACTTTAAATTTCGGTTCTGCTTATGGTAATTGTTTAACTTTTGTAAAAATATTTTTTAAAGTAATTCCAAATATAATAACAATAACATTAGGAAATAAACAATTAAATAATACATTTGCTTTACAATTAATAATGGGAATAATATTATTTTATTATTGTTTTAAAAAGGATATTTCAGGAATAAAAAAAGCAGCTTATTATGGTTTTTTAGGAATTATTTTTTTTTTTATTTTCACAATAAC
>JAEEGL012926801.1_pt1 | contig 18153 bp, 34 predicted proteins | sample 9134231 | NCBI WGS metagenome assembly JAEEGL01 (sample SAMN16246548, study PRJNA631951) | gut metagenome | biome: gut microbiome; feature: rumen; material: fiber-attached | host: Bos | place: Iran: Karaj | collected 2018-10 | reverse complement strand
TTTTCCGGCGGAATGTGGAATGTCTGACGCAATCGGAAGTTCTGACGAAGAACGCGGGATTTATTGCCATTCTGGAAGGACTTGCCCGTCAAAATCCCGACGCGGTAAACATTCTTACGGAGCCGGGAGAAGAAAATATCCACGCGATTTTGAGCGACAAGGTGCTGATTGAGTACCGCCCGGCGTTGGGGACGCTTGAAATCTGGCTCGAAACAGAAGAAATCGAAAACCTGGACGACGGAGAATGAGCGGGTTTTTCCGCAGACTGCTGAAAGGAGGGGCGCGGGATGGCTTCAAAGGGACTGCCGAAAGAGTTTGTTCGGAACATGACGCTGGAAGAGCTGGATGCGCTTCCTCAGAGGACGGTCGGAACGGACGTGACAGCGCACTTCCTGGAAATGGACAGATTCAATGTCACGCTGATGGCCCGACAGAAGATGTTTCCGCCGGAAATCAAGTGCTATTTCAGCGGGAACCGGCTGCACGTAATGAAGAACAGCCTGCTTGCCTACCTGGGGTACAAGAGCGCGTAAAGGAATTATGTGCTATCCCGAAGGGGTACGGGATGCGGGATCCCGGAAACCGGGGGCCGTATTACTCGGACGGCGAACTGCGGCGGATTTGCGGTAACTGTCAGCACTGGAAATGGGACGGAAGGCCGAAAAGCGGCTGGGGTAACTGCGATATCGCGGAAAGACGGCTTTATCTGCATCGGCCCCGGTGGAAACCGGATGGATATATGGCCTTCCATAGCACGGCCCGGTATTGGAACAATGCCGGGTGCAGGACTGACCGGTTTATACCGGTAGAAAGAAAAGAAAATGAAGATTGAAGACAAGTTGGAACACCTGGCAGCTGAAGACCGGGACTTATGTGTGGAAATCATGGAGCACACCATTGGCCTTGACCGGGGAAAAGTGTTCACCCGGGAAGGCGCGAAGATCTACAAGCCTTACCGGAACTATTTCAATACCCATGTAGGAAGAGCGCCGTGGATGTGGCTGGAAGAAGCCGGATACGCCGGGCACGGCAAAGAATACCAGAACGACGGCAGCCCGGCGAGCACGGACTACTATCTGACGCCGAACGGCCTGCAATGGCTGGCGAAGGAACTGAGGATCAACATTTGCGTGACATACTGACCAGCCGGATTAAGGTTGTTCTGTTGGGCGCTATCCGGTTGGAGGAAGCATGAACAAGGTTATTGCGGTGGATTTTGACGGGACGCTGTGCGTAAGCCAGTGGCCGGAAATCGGGGAAGAGAATTACGGGCTGATTGAATGGCTGAAAGAGTGCCGGAGCAAAGGCGACAAGGTGATTCTGTTCACTTGCCGGGAGGACGATCTGCTGGACGCGGCGGTGAAGTGGTGCGCGGAGCGCGGATTGCGTTTCGACGCGGTAAACGCGAATCTGCCGGAGCAGATTGCACGGTACGGCGGGGACTGCCGGAAAATATCGGCGGATATCTACCTGGACGACCGGGCCATTGGCGTGTTCTATCCCCCAAAGCAGAGCAGTTTCTACGTGCAGGGCACGAAAGGAATGTTCATGCGGGCGGCGGTGGAACTGAACACGGACGAAGAATACGTTACAAAAGAACGGATAGCAAAAGAACTGCGCGAAAGACAGCGGGAGATAGAACGGAAAGAACGGTTCAAGGCCGCCGGAATTATCCCGCCGCTTCCACAGATTGAGCACAAGGAAGGCCGCGCCGTGATAAGGCCGCTGGAAGGCGATATGCGCGGATACCAGTACACCCCGCCGAAAAAGGCGCTTTCTGTACGGATCCGGGATGCGTGGCGGGCGCTGCGCGGGAGGAAAAAATGAGCGAACACTGGACGGTGGAAGAACTGCGGGAATACCAGCGGACGGGCCGGGAGCCGGTACGGAAGGCGTCGCCTACGTGCTGCCAGCCTGGCCGGAGCCGGAATATTCCGTGGGATGATCCTTTGCCGGTGAGCCAGGAAGCGCTGGATATCATCAACGCGCACAAAAACCCGATACCGCAGGAAGAGATTGAGCGGCGGTACGCGGAAGCGGAAGCCCGGGGCGAAGTGTACGCGCTGGATATCACAGAAAACCCGGACGGGAGCGTATCCATGCGGCCCGCCGGGCGGGTAACGGTGGAAATTACGGACAAGGTTCCGCCGATACCGGAGAAGAAAAAGCGCCGGAAGTACGGGAACGAGCCAACCTATATTGGCTGGAAGAAGTTCGACAGCCGGAAGGAAGCCCGTTTCTATGAAGAGCTTATGCTGCGGAAGCGGGCCGGAGAGCTGAAATGCGTCCTGCGGCAAGTGGCCTTCGACCTGGCGGACAAGGAAAAGCTGCAATACGTGGCGGATTTTGTGGCGATTCGCCCGGACAACACGATTGAAGCGGTGTACGACGTGAAAAGCCCGGCGACCCGGGAGAGCGACAAATACAAGATCAAGAAGAAACTCATGCGGGAGCTATGGGACATTGATATCCAGGAGGTTTAAGGTGAAGGCTTGCAGGATGGAAGGCAGGACGGTGCAGATAGGCCGGAAGGTATACACGGTCTGCGGGTATGACGGAAGCAAGCGGAGCGTTTGCCGAAAGGCGAACTGCCCGCATTTCCGGCCAACGCTGCTTTTCAAGTGGGCCAGGAAGGTAAAAGACAGGAATATGCGGTAGCGGGCAGCGGGCGGGCGCTATGACAAGTAACGATTCCTCTTCGTGATATAGGTTGTTGCGGTTTGCCATGGTAACTAACCCGAATATAGCGCCGGATCCATCACCCGGGCGGTTCAACTCCGCTCTGCCGCTCCAATTCTCCGTGGACACCCGCAATTATGCGGAGGACAGTCGGATGGGTTTTAGGAAGTCCCTAAACGAAGCCCCTCAAGCGGTATGTTGTAATTGCGGTCTGCAGACTGACCAAAAGACCGTCGAAGAGAGATCTGCTGACAGCCTGGAAAGACAGGCACAATACGGGAACATGATGCGGGAATGGTATCCGCACGGGAGGATCGTCACACAAGGCCAGTGTGAAGACGTTCGATATTCCGGGGTGTAACGTCCCCATGCCGAGTTCGAGTCCGGCTGTTCCCACCAGGGCGAAAGCCCCACAGACCAGCCGCCCGGAGCTGATAATCCGGGAGGAATCGGTCAGCATAAAACTGGCAGCCGGGAAAGACCGGCACCCGGGCGGGGCGGAAATCCGTGTCGCCCTACAGTTGCCGGTAAAGGAGGTTGTTCCATGTTTGAGCTGCGGGAAGGCCGGTTGACGATCCCGCCGCCGAAGGACGGAGCCTGCCCTGTGTGTGGTGAGCTTCACGGGCGACAGGAACCGCACAACAAGAACAGCCTTCTTTACCAGCACCGTTTCAGACGGAAGCACGGGCGGTACCCCACCTGGGAGGACGCCATGGAGCATTGCAGTCTGACGGTGAAAAAGCGTTTCTGCGAACGGCTGAAGCGGCAGGGCGTGACGGTGGACGTTGATAAGTTGCTGCGTGGGCTGAAGACCAAAAAGGAAGAGTGAAGCGGTGAAGGAATACGAGTGGTTCAGAACGGCGGACAGAAAGCCGACGGAAGCGGAGTGCGGGCCGAACGGGCGGATTATCGTTTGGCACGACTTCAACGGGGCGATGGTTGCCAACACGCACCAGCTCGACGACAACCGTTTCATGCGATGGTGGATGCCTTACCCGGAAGCGCCGAAAGGCGCGGATCCTATGAAGCTCGACGAGCTGAAGGGGCCGGGAGGACATAAATAAAAACGTGGAAAGGAAGGAAAACAAGTGAACGAACTGACCAACGCCAACCATTCGGGAGGATTATCCCTTGCGGAGAATCTGGCCCGGGAAGCCCAATTCTATTCCATGCAGACGCAGTTCAATATGCTACAGTTGGGCCGCGTGCTGACGGAAGCAAAAGAGGTTGTCGAACACGGACAATGGCTGGACTGGATAGACAAGAACGCCGGTTGTTCTGAACGGCAGGCACAAATCTTCATGCAGCTTTACGAAACCTACGGACTGAGCCAGGAAATGGCGGCCCTGGGTACCAGTAAGCTGAAAATTTTACTCCCTATGACCGACGAGGAACGGGATAAGCTGCTGGCCGAGAAGGACGTAAAGAAAATGAGCGCCCGGGCGCTGAAGGACGAAGTGAAGGCCCGGGAAGCGGCAATCCGCGCCGAGGAACAGGAGAAGGCCCGGGAAGCCGTTGCCGCTGAGCAGGAGAACGGGAAACGCCTGGCGGAAAGCGCCGCCCGGAAAGCCGAGAAGGAAACCCGGGAAAGGCTGGAAGAGGAAATGGAAGTCCTGCGGGCGGAACGGGCGGACTACGCGCTGAAGGCCAAAGAGCTGCAGGAACGGGCGGAGCTGGCCGAAGGACAACTGGAAGGCGCGATTAACTCCGCCCGGGAAGCGTCCCGGAGCGTTTCGGAGCAGAGCGCTGCGCTGGACGCGGAGCGCAGGAGGATTGAACGGGAACTGAAGGCGAAGGACGATGCGCTGGAAGAGCTGCAGGAGCAGTACGACGAGCTGAACCGGAAGTACCTGGACAACGCCAGCACCATTGCCCGTGGCGACGCGGACAGGAGCACGGCGGATATTCTCAGCGCCGAAGCCATTCACGCTTCCGTCCGGGACTTCATGGATACAAACTCTCGCCTGCCTTATATGCACTCCACGTTCGCCACGATGGGCGCGACGGAGCATGAGCGCATTAAGGCGGATTTGCTGGCACTGCGGGACTTCACTGAAAAGGCGCTGGCCGCCATGGAAACGATTGTCGGGAACGGGGGCGTAGTTGAATGAACCGGATGGAGATATTCAGAAAGCATTTCCCGGCGGACGATCCGAATTACGGGGACGCCATGATTGATTCTGCAGAAGTGATTGACGGCGAGTATCTTTCCGGGACGTTTGACTGGTACCTGGACGAGTGCGGTTACAAACCGGAAGATATCGGCGTTTCGCCCGGGGCGGTTAAATACCGGGAAGAACAGACGGCGTATCTGAAAGCGCAGGAAGGAAAAGAGCTTATGGATCCGGGAAAGGAAGTCAGCACCCAGGTTGTGGCCAGCGTGGTTGAACAGATTATGCGGCCTATGCTGGAAAGCATGGGATCCCTTATGAAACGCATGAGCGAAGCGGTGGAACATATCGCCACGGCCCAGGATGTAATGCGGAACCGGCTGGAAGCGCTGGAAAAGGAAAGCCGGTTGAACACGCCCGTTACGGATACGCAGGCGCGGTATCTGGCGGCAGCGGCCAAGGATAAGGCCGTGGATATTCTGAGTCGGAAAGGCATGACCGACAAGAAAGCCGTGACGAAGCTGGCCGGGATGATCCGCAAGGCGGTGCTTCAGCGATACGGCAAAGGAAGCCTGCGGGAGATTCCCCGGTGTGAATACGGCGTTGCCATGAGCCAGATTGAGAGCTGGAACAAGGCGACGGAGGTTGCGAAGATCGTTCTGGAAGCCCAGGCACGGCAGGAGGAAGAAAGGATCCATGAAACGGCAGGGACTTAACCCGGAAGAACGGGCGCGGGCGCTGAATGACGAGTGCGTGCGGATGGTGCAGCGGCACGAAAAGCCGGTAGTAATTCACGCGGTACGGGACGCCTACCGGCAGGCGCTGGCCCAGGCGGAGCGGTATAAGGGCATTATCCGGGTACCGCTGCCGCAGGCCGCCATTCCGCCGCACATGATGTACGTGGAAGACGAAATCTGCAAATGGCCGGAGAAGCCAACGAAATAAGCAGGAAGGAAGAAAACTGATGCCGATTGTCAATTACGTTCGTGAAATCGAACGGTTTATTGAGTACGCGGCGGATAAGAAACTGACGGCCAACGAGCGCTGTTTGTGGTATGGGCTGATGCACATATTCAACCAGAGAGCAAGCGGCAATGAGTGGCCCGGCGACTTCATCCCCGTAAGCAATGACCGGGTTTTCACGTACTGCCCTGGCGGCTTTGACACACTGGCCCGGACGCGGAACCGGCTCAAGCAGCTCGGACTGATCGACTTTCGCGCCGGAAACCGGAATAAGGCAGTACCGGAATACAAGATGATCTATCAGTGCCCCGGAGGTTATCCCGATTTTGCGGACAAAAATACGGATTATCCTCCATGTTATCCGCAAAATACGGACAACATACGGGACAACATGAGGGGCAACACAGGGGACAACATACGGGACAACACCGGGGGCAACATACGGGACATATATCCAAACATAAACAGGGATACTTATACCGTACCAAAACGGTTCCTGGATGATGAAGAAGAAGACGTAGAAGACGACAGCCGCGCACGCGCACGCGAGGACGAAAACGACCTTGTGCCGGACAGGGCGGAGCGGGAAAGCGAGATCTGCGGCGCTTATGGCCGGTTCGTTGGCCGGAATCCATACCCGGCGGAGCTGAACAAGCTGGTCTGGGTGGGCCATGCCATGAAGATGGCCCCGGTGATGATTGCCCGGGCGATTGAGATTGCGGCGGAGGAAGGCGCGAGAAAGCCGGTTGCTTACGTGCTGAAGATCCTGGACGACTGGCAGAGCGCCCACGTCCTGCAGCCGCACCAGATTGACGGTTACCGTTGGGAGGAAGATATCCGCCTGGGGAAAGCGCCGATATTCGCCGGTACCGGGGACGCCACGGAGGACTGGAAACGCCGGGAAGAAGCCCGGGAAGCCCGGCGAAAAGAGAACGTGGAAGCCGGTCTGGAACCGGACTGGACGGCAAAGGAGGGTTGATATGGGCGTCGAGTGCTACAAGATTGAGCAGCGGAAGGGCCGGAAGGAGTATATCTGCCAGCTCTGCGGCGAGAAGATCCGCAAGGGCCGGGAGTATATCTGCGAAAGCGGACGGTATGACGGCGAATTTTTTGAGCACAAGCGGCACATTCATTGCGACGCGCTGTTCAACGCCTATTTTGACGACGGCGGCGACCCGGAATACTCGGAGGACGAGATTTACGAGTTTGTCCGGGAAACGTGCTGTTCCTGCCAGCTATGGCATGACGACGAGTGCGAAGCAAGCCCGTGGACGTGCCCGGTTGTGCTGGAAAAACGGTTGGATGAACAGGCGGCGCGGGCCGCAAAGCAGAGCATTGAAGAAAACCGGGAGGACGGAACATGAAACAGCGGGACAATGAAGAACGCGGGATCCGGTGCCCGAAGTGCAGCAGCCCGGAAAGCCTGGTTTACGACAGCCGGAAACAGAAGAATTTCAGCGTGATGCGGCGGCGGGAGTGCAAGAAATGCGGTTTCCGGTATATGACCGAGGAAACGCTGTACGGGTATGAGTTTGTGAGGGAAAAGAATGGTTAAGGTACCGGAATACTGGATCGTCAAGAAGGGCCGACAATGGCTTATGACGACCCGGCATGAAGATCTGAGCAGCCCGAAGGCCCATATTTGGAGCATCAACACGTATGACGCGGCGAAATATGAGCAGATTCGGGACGCAAAGCGGATGGCCTGGGAGGTTGGCGGTGTTGTTTACCGGTTCGTCCCGGCGACAAGCAAGGTGGAACAAGCGACGTTTCCGCTGCCGAAAGTGGCCTGCTGCGATAATTGCGAAACGTATGTGCCGTTTGACGGGAAGTGCAGGAACCCGGAGAGCGAGTTTTACGGCGAGTGCGTGAGCTGTTTTGAGGGGCTATGCTGCGAATGGAGGGAAAAGCATGGACGAAAAGGACAGACTGATTCAGCGGTTATACCAGGAAAATGCGCGGCTGAAAGGCCGGGTGATTGAAGCCTGCGAGAAGGCGTGTTTTAACTGCGAAGAGTACGTGGGCCGGAAAGAAGAAAGATGCCGGAAATGCCCGATACAAAAATACAAGGAGGAAGCCGGAAAATGAAAAAAGAGAACAAGGGAACTGACATTACGTTGTCGCTGCTGCTGGTTGCGTTTGTGGTGCTGAAACTGTGCGGCGTGATTGACTGGCCGTGGATATGGGTACTGTCCCCTATCTGGATCCCGCTGATTATCGCCGGTGGTGTTCTTCTTGCGGTGTTCGGCTGGAAAGCCATTAAAGACAAATGGGACGACAAGCACCTGGACGCGGAAGCGAAGAAGTTCAAAGAAGAACGGGAACGGAAAAAGAAGATTGCGAAGTTGTGCAGGGATATTGCAGAAAGGAGTAACACCTAACCCGGTGAAACCGGGTTGCCGCCAGATTGTTTAAGGGCGGCGTAAAATCTTCTGTTACAGCGTGAAAGCCCGGATGGGCCGGTAGCATGGGAGGATTAGCAGATTGACCATAGACCGAGTTCTGGTTTGTGGTCGGTGTGAAAGTAGTTTGGATTTCTGCAGGAGTGAGCAGCTTTATTGCGGGGTATCTGGCAAAGGACGTAGACGAGTGGATTTACATTGACGTAGAAGACCAACACCCGGACAGTATGCGTTTTATCCGGGACTGCGAGAAGGTAATTGGCAAGCCGATAACGATACTGTCTTCCCTGTTCTATCGGAACGTGGAGCAAGTTTGCCGGTCTGTGCGCTATGTGAACGGGCCGCATGGAGCGCCATGCACACGGGCGCTGAAAAAGCAAGTGCGGAAGCGGTGGGAACTGGATCACATGACGGAGGATCTTACCTACGTCTGGGGTATGGACTGCAACGAAAAACACCGGGCAGAGCGGATCCGGGAAGGATTTCCCCAGGTGAAGCATGAGTTCCCGCTAATTGACCGGAATCTGACGAAGGAGGACGCGCACGGGATTCTTAAAACGCTGGGGATTCAGCGGCCTGCCATGTATGACCTGGGATACAGTAATAATAACTGTATCGGGTGCGTTAAGGGCGGAGCCGGATACTGGAACAAGATCCGTGAGGACTTCCCGGAAGTGTTCAAAGCCCGGGCCGAAATGGAACGGGATATCGGACACAGCATTTTGAAAGACTATTTTCTGGACGAACTGCCGGAAGACAAGGGCAAAATGAGCGAAGAGGTTATGGAAGAGTGCTCTATACTCTGTCAACTGGCGATTATGGGAGATTAGCATGAATTATGAGGAATACAAAGCAAAGCCGTATACTGTGCCGCTATGGCAGTTTCTGCGGTGCATACACGGATATACGACGCTGGTTAAGATTTACGTCGTGTTGGGTAACGCGTGGATTGAAGAACGGAAGAATGGACACCGGATCCACGACTTCTGGTTGACGGAGAACGCTTTTCAAAGAACGCCGGACAGTAAAGGAATCGACAAATACCCGGAAATAGACCGGCTGTTAGAGTATTATGCTGACGTGCCGTTATGGAACGTGACTGCGGAATTTACGCGGGAACCGTTCTATGACAACCATTACGATTACAAGAGCATGAAAATCCCAGGGCATCACATGACGAGCTGCATTGTGGCGCGGTGCTACTTCAGAGATTTACGGGACGCCTATTATCGGGAAAAGAACGATATCCAGCGGAAGAAAAAGCGGGAGTATAACCGGCAGAGAAAGGAGCAGAAAAAGCATGAATAACGACGACGAGTTCTTTTATATCATGCTGTTCCTGGCGGTATTCTTTACATTTTGTATCAGCTTGCTTCTGAGCTGGGAGTGATAAGATGGCGAAGATTATTGACAAGCCGCCGCTGGGCGTGCGGCCCGCTTATGTAGCGGCCTGGCAAAGAATCGGAGAACTGATTGAAGGAATCCGAAGGCAATATGAATCGCCGGACGGAAACTCTGAACTGGTGAAGAAGTGGGCTATTGAGATCAAATTGCAATGCCAGATTATTGAAGTGATTGGTAAAGACGAAGGAGAAAGCAATAATGGGAGATCGGACGAAAATTGACTGGTGCGACGCGAGCTGGAACCCGGTAACGGGGTGCCTGCACGGGTGCCCGTATTGCTACGCAAGGAGGATCGCAATCCGGTTTTGCTCAAACGAGCACGGGAAAGACCCGGACGGAGCGCTTATCCCATGTGAAGGTAATTGTAAATTCTGCTCGGAGCTGGATGGGTTGGAATTTGTAGGCCAAAAGACGAGATTCAATCACTCAAAAGAGCCATACCCGTATGGATTTATGCCGACTTTCCATCCGCACCGGCTGGACGAGCCGAAACACTGGAAGAAGCCGCGCAATATCTTCGTGTGCTCTATGGCGGATCTGATGGGCGAATGGGTACCGGAAGAGTGGAAGCAGGACGTTATCAAAGCGTGCGAGGAAGCGCCGCAGCACCGGTACCTGTTTCTGACAAAGAACCCTTACGGGTACATGATATGGCCGTCAAAGAACAGGAAGTTGGAATATGAGTTCATGGAGCAGGATAATTTCTGGCTGGGTTGTTCTGTCACCGGCGCGGAGGACTTGACCCGGTACGAAGGGCATTACGGGCGGTATCTGTATGCTATGCGCGGGAACATCCTCCCGGGAAGAGTTCACCGGTTTGTCAGCATTGAGCCGATATTGACCGACGTTATGGAGCTTCCGGGGTATCATGACGGCAAAAGCGCCCTGGAAGAAGCAATCGCGGATACCAAATATGCCGGGCATATTGAATGGTTTATCGTTGGCGCGGAAACCGGGAACCGGAAAGGCAAAGTGGTACCGGAACGGGCGTGGATTATGAAGATTCTGGAAGCCTGCCGGAAGGCCGGAAAGCCCCTGTTTATGAAAGAAAGCCTACGGGAGATTATGGGCGCGGATTTCATCCAGGAATTCCCATGGGATAACTAAGCAACCAGAAAAGGCGGACGCTGACGATGAGCAAGAAGGTTGTTGCGAAGAAGGACAGGTACGGAATGTTGTTCTTTTCCTGTCCGGATTGCGGAAAGACCGTAATGTACGGATCCGGATGTATGAATTGTAATATCCCGCTGCAATGGTGGGGATTGACGGACGGAGAGAAGGAGGGGAAGGGCCGTGACCAGGGAAGAGATAGCGGCGATGACGCTGGACGATCTGGCGGCGCTGAAACAGCGGACCGTGGGAACGGCGATAACAGCTCACTTCCTGGAAATGGACCGGTTTAATGTGACACTGATGGCAAGGCAGAAGGCGCTGCCAATGCCGGAAGGAAGCTATTACTTCAGCGGGAACCGGCTTCATGTTGTCAAGGACAGTATATTACGGATTTTCCATTACGGAGGCGCAACATGACAAAGAGAGTGAAGGCTTTCAGCGGAAACACCATCCGGTATGTGTTCGTCCGGCAACGAAAGGCGGAAGATGACGCAATGAAAGCCGCGGAAAGTGGAACTGAGCCGGAAGAAAGAACGATGATCGGATACCAGTTTCATCCCCCGAAGAAAACGGCGCGTCAAAAGATCCATGAGATTGTGAGGATCCTGAAGACATGAAAATCCCGCAAGATGACCATTGGACGAGTGCTGAATTCCGTGAATACATGGCAACCGGACGGCTTCCCTTACGCGGCAGCTTCCCATGTTCAGGGCCCGCGGCGGAAGAAAAGAAGAAGGCGGAAAAGCCGAAGAGCAAATACAAGAACCGCAGGACGTTTTCACATAACAAGTGGTTTGATTCAGCGCATGAGGCCCAGGTTTATGAGGAACTGTTATTACAGATAAGGGCCGGGGAACTGATCTGTGTGATTTGCCAGGTGAAATTTGACCTGCTGGAAGAAGAAAAGCTGCAATATGTGGCCGATTTTGTGACTTTTGATCCGAACATGAAGGCGGAAGTGATCGACGCGAAGAGTGAGGAAACCCGGAAAAACCGTGTGTACATCAATAAAAAGAAGATGATGAAGGAAAAATACGGGATTGTAATTGTGGAGAGATAAATGAAATGAAGATCTATATAACTCATACTTCATACAGAAGAGATTGCGCGTCGAGTACGATGGAAGCAGATACACTTGATGACTGCATAAACAAATTGATATTAGAAAGCGGGGAAACAGAATTCATAGTAAAAAAGCCGAAGGACGTTTGTTTCCTTAAAGAACCGAATAATTACGACTGGTATGTTGAAATTTTCGATGATTACAGATAATAACCAGAAACAATAGAGAGATTGTGAAACCAAAATGAAGGTATGAAGAATGAAACAGTACACAAAACAGGAAGCCAGGGCCATTCTTTTCGGAGGCAAAGGGATCAATCACAAGTGGATTATCTGTTCAGCCCCGATTACCGGCCAGCCCAGCCGGAATCCGCCGTTCCGGGCGATTGTGGAAGCAGCAGGGATCCCGGGAAAGACAGAAGGCCGTGGCAAGTTGACGCGGCGGCGGTTTATCAGGCTGGTCATGAGCACAGGAAACCAGCGCCGGGAAGCTGAAGTGCTCGCCTGGGCGGCGCACAGGAAGGGAATTCCATACCGGGAAATCCTTCTGCAATTTCTGGTCCCGGCAATCATCCACGCGGATGAGGTTATGGATACGCTTCAACACGGCAAGGTGGACCCGGAAAGTATCACGATTATGCAGTAAGCAGGCTTGCGGGCGGCGCAGCGAAAAAACCGTTCATTCCTCTTCGGTTCGCTTCATTCCATTGTTTGTTCCTTTCAGTGGATCCCGTTCATATCTGCCCGCCCGGCGGTTCGATTCCGCCTTACTGCACCAGGGCGAAAGCCCCATATCAGCCAGCCGGAGCTGATAATCCGGCATGGATCATTTACAGGTTTCAGCATAATGGCGACAGGGAAAGACCTGTGACGGCGGGGACAGACCCGCACGACACGGGAATGTAGCTCAAATGGAAGAGCGGTGGTGAAGAAGGTTGCGCCCCCCCGCCGGACGCGGCGGATAACCGTTAGAGGAAATGCTGTAACCACTCCGCAGGCTGCCGGTTCAACTCCGGCCATTCTCACCAATGCGACACCGGGGCGTGAATATGATAAGGGTTCGCGCAGTCGAGAGGGGAAACCCGGATATTTCCTTGCCTAAGCGCTCACAGGCCATAGTGTTCGATGATTTTCTGTTCGTGTGAACAAGCAGGGCGCAAAGCGTAACAGATGACAGCCGGGAAAGACCGGGAAGGGGACAAACCAGGAGGCTTTAATACCCGGCCTCCTGTGAAGCCCCTTTGGAAACTGCGGAGAAAGCGGCGGGCCACCCAGGTAAAAGAAAGGAAGGTATGCGCTCCTGGCCCGGGCGGAGGATTATGCTACCCGCCGCCGCCTCCGCAACACAAAGGAGGAAGGTTATGAAGATCCTACGGGAAGGGCAGGTATGTATCCTGCCTCCAAGGGAAGGAGCCTGCTGGTATTGCGGCGACTTTCACAACAGCCGGGATCCGCATAACCTGAACAGTCTTCTTTACCAGCACCGTTTCCGGAAACGGAACGGGCGTTATCCCACCTGGGCGGACGCTATGAGCCATTGCAACCGGAAGACCAAGGAGAAATGGATAGACCGGCTGAGGCGGCGCGGCGTCCGGATTGACGCACAGGAGGTATTAAATCCGAAGGATGGCAAATAACGGCTGGATACACGTACAGGAACGGAAACCCCGGGAAGATGAGTGCGGCCCGAACGGGCGGATTATCGTCTGGCACAGGTTTAACGGGGCCATGATTTCCAACATCCATCAGCTTATGGATAATCGGTTTATGGAGTGGTGGAAGCCCTATCCGGAAGCCCCGGAAGGAACGGAACCCATAGAGGAACCGGCAAAAGCATAAGCTGGGAAAGAAAAAGCCCGGTCCCGATGAGCCGGGAACGGACTGGCGGGAAACCAACGTGGTCGGTACGTCAATATCCCTGTTGTTATTTTACCATAAAAAAGCCTGAAAAGGCAAGAAAAACATACTTTCAAGGAGGTCGGCAACATTGGAAGGAAACATGATTGTCCTGAATGATGTGACGGAACGTGTTCGGTATTACGCCCGGAGAAGCGCCGGGGATATGCTGGAACTCGGCAAGGCGCTGACGGAAGCAAAGGAGCTCGTTCCTCACGGTGAATGGGAAGGCTATGTGAAAGAAAACGCCGGTATGGAACTGCGGATGGCACAGAATTTCATGCAGGCATACCGGAAATGGGGAACCGGGAATCCGGATCTGTCCAGGCTGAACGTCGGTCAAATGATTGCCCTGCTGCCCGCCAGCAGTGAAGAGATTGAGAAAATCTCGGAAGACAAGGACCTGAGCGGGATGAGCAGCCGGGAAATCAAAGCGGCGATCCAGAAGGCCCGGCGGGAAGGCAAAGCGGAAGCTGAAGAGGAACAGGCGGAGAGAAACAGGGAAACCATGCAGCTTATGGCAAACGACAAGGCCCGGGAGCTGGCGCGGCAGAAGGAAAGCTATGAGGCCCGGATCAAGGAAGAGCGTGAAACCGCGAAGGCGGAAGCCAATGAACAGCTTGAGGCGCTGAAAACCCAGCTTGCGGAACAGAAGGCCGCGGCGAATGATCTCCGGAAACGGGCGGAGCAGGCTGAGGAAAACGCGAGGGCCGCGATCCAGGAAGCCATTGACAACGCAAAGGACATTTCCGCTCAGAGCAACAGCCTGGAAGAGCAGAAGCGGAAATTCCAGCAGGAAATTGCGGACCGGGACGCCGCGATTGAAGAACTTCAGCGGCAGTACGATGAAGTGAACCAGCGGCGGATGGACCTGGAAAGCACTATTGCCCGTGGTGACGCGGAACGGACCAGCGCAGATATCCTCAGCGCTGAATCCATGCAGGACGCGGTGAATATGTTCCTGGGTCAGGTTGGACGTGTTCCATATATGCACGGCGCGTTTTCCATGATGGACAACCGGGAACTGGAAGATTACCGGGCCTGCATCCGGCAAGTAATGGACTGGGCTGAAAAGAGCCTGAAAGCGGTGGAAGCCGTGAACGGAAGGGGAGTTGTTGAATGAGTAATGACGTTATGGATCCGAACGGCGTATCCACAAAAGCTGTGGCACAGGTGATTGACCAGCTTATGCGCCCGTTGTTTGAAAGTATCGGGACCATGCTGAAGAACAATACGGAAGCCATGGAACAGATTGCCATGAACCAGGACGTAATCCGGAACCGGATGGACGCGATTGAAAAACACCAGCGTCTTCAGACGCCGGTTACGGACCGTCAGGCCCGGTATCTTGCGGACGCAGCACGGGAAAAGGCCCGGGAGCTGCTTGACAAGCGGCAGGTTTCCGAGAAGAAGGCCATTACAAAACTGTCCGGCCTCATCAAAAAAAGTGTGCTGGCCCGGTATGGCGTAGGAAGCCTTCGGGAAATCCCGCGGTGCGAGTATTCCGTTGCCATGAGCCAGATTGAAACCTGGAACAACGCCCTGAATATCCTGGACGTTGTACGGGAGGCGCGGCTCAGGGAGGAATTAAGCCATGTCAGCGGATGAACGGGACGCCGAAAAACGCATGATGGCGCTGGATGAGGAAAGAATCCGGATGGTAAAGGAACATAAAAGCCCGGTCCTCATCCAGGCAATCAGTGAAGCATACTTACGCGAACGGAAGAGGACCGGGATTGATTCCCGGAAATAATGAAAAGAGGAAACACCATGCCGATTGTCAACTATATCCGCGAGCACAGGCGGTTTATTCAGTACGCGTCTGATGAAAAGCTCACGGCCAATGAAAGGCTGCTCTGGTACGCATTGATGGAGATATTCAATCAGCGGGCAGACGGCCATGACTGGCCGGGGGACTTCATCCGCGTCGGGAATGACCGAGTGCTCACGCTTTGCCCGATGGGCTTTGACACAATGGCAAAGGCCAGGAACGGCCTGAAACAGAGAGGTTTGATAGATTTTAAGCCAGGCGACAAGAATAAGGCAAACCCAGCATACAAGATCAACTACTTTGCTCCTGAAAGTAATCCTAAATTATCGGATAACATACCGTATAACACAGAGGATAACATACAGGATAACATGAGTGGTAACGCACGGGATAACAGGCAGGATAACATCCGGGACATTAACCCAAACAGGAATAATAATAAATATTATACCTATACCGGGTTAAATGACGATGAAGAAGACGAAGAGGATGTCATCTTCCGTGCGCGAAGGGCTGAACTGACAGGGAAAATCCGGGACGGATTTCTCAGGCTTTTCGGAAGAACCCCAACGCCGATTGAAACAGACAGGATGGTGAATTATGCAATCCGGCTCAGTTTTCCGGTTGAAACCGTCCTGAAAGCCATGGAGATCGCAGCGGGAAAAGGTCCGTCAAGCCCTTCAGATTATTCCATGGGGATCCTGGCGGAATGGTGGGATAATGATGTCATGACGCCGGAACAATATGACCAGTACAAATTCCTGAAGGACGCAGCTTCCGGGAAAAACCTGTTCGGAACAGGGGACCGTGAAGAAGATTTTCGGAGGATGAAAGAAGCCCAGCGGGATAGGATCCGGCAGAACAGTGAAGCCGGGATCCCCTGCAAACACACTGAGGAACAGCTTGCGGAGGGATGATATGGTTTGTCCAAAATGCGGCAGGGAAGGCGTTACCAGGGTGATAGACAGCCGGGAAAAGAAGGGTGAATGTTCGGTGAAACGGCGGCGTGAATGTACGATTTGCGGCGCACGGTTTACCACCACGGAGAAGTGGGAACGGAACGAAACGAGGAAGAAAAAGCATGGCTGAGGCTGAAACGTTCTTCATTGTGAAGAAGGGCCATGAATGGGCCAGGAGCAGCAGGCCGGACCTGACAGGGATCCCGTTTATCCATGCTTTCAGCCGGTATACCTATGACGCAAAGAAATTCAGAACGGCGAAGGACGCAAAACAGTTCGCCAGGAAGATCGGCGGGGAAGTATGGCTCTTTGTACCGGCAATCCGAAAACTGGAAAAGGTCTGTTCCTCACCGCAGAAAAGAAAGAAATGCGATAACTGCCGGAAATATACAGGATTTGACGGGTGTTGCAAGAACCCGGGAAGCAAGTATTACAGGGAGGCGGTGAGCATAGATGATTTTTGCGGGAAATGGGAGGAAAAGCCGGATGGACGAAAAAGACGGGGAAATCCAGCGGTTATCAAGGCAGGTTGAACACTGGAAGGAACTGGCAACGGAAGCAGCGGACAAAGCCTGTTTTGAGTGTGAACGGCTGGATGTGGACTGCAATAAATGCAGGATGACAAAGATCAGAAAAGAGGCCGGGAAGATGGAGTAAAGGGGATATAGTAAATGAACGCTTATGGAAGGAAAGCCTATAAAAAAGCAAGGCATAAAAAAGCTGTTAGAAAATGGGCGGTAAGAGTTATATCCAGATGTTGTTTCAAGCCAGAACAGTTAAATCTTCAGCCTTTAATTGACGCGCTGGATGAACTGGCAAAAACTATTAAAGAGATCAAAGAAGAACACATGAAACAAACGCGCTAAGAGGAAGAAAAGAAGAAAAACAAAAATCTTGACAGCACGGATTAAGGGCCTGCGGTGACAGGCGGACCGTCAGTGAGCGGCCATCCGTCTTTTTGAGAGAAAGGACGGAGAAATATGGCGATAGATGCAAAGGTTAGCTTGCAGCAACAGCTTGAAAACAGGCTGATGACAGAAGTAACGGCAGACACCATGAACAGGATGTTGAGGATCGTGGCGGATGTGCTGGAAGGCTTCGACGTGCGGGAGATCTCGCCTGCGGAGGAACAGGATGATCTGCTGGACTGCTACCTGAACGCGATGAGGGTCCAGGGCAGAAGCGAGAAGACGCTGCACCGATACAAGTACATCATTGAAAAGATGATGAAGGAAGTGGGCGTTTCTACGCGGAGGATAACGGTTTACCACCTGCGGAACTACCTGGCGGCGATGAAGGCGGCAGGGAGGCAGGACAGCACGATGGAAGGCGAACGGCAAATCTTCAGCGCTTACTTCAACTGGTTACAGAGGGAGAGCCTGATTGACAGGAATCCAACGGCAAACCTGGGAGCCATCAAATGTCCGAAGAAACAGAAGAAGATATTTTCGGACATTGACATGGAGAAACTGCGGCAGGGATGCAAGTGCAAGCGGGACCGGGCGATCATCGCGTTTCTCGCGTCAACAGGGTGCCGGGTGAGCGAGCTGACAGGACTGGACAGGGACATGGTGGATCTGGACGGGCTGGAATGTGTGGTTCACGGAAAAGGCAACAAAGAACGGCTGGTATACCTGGACGGGGTTACAGGGATGCTGATTAGGGCATACCTGGCAGAAAGGCAGGACTTTAACCCGGCGCTGTTTGTTAACAGGTACCACGACCGGCTGAAAGCAGACGGCGTGAGGGAGATGCTGACAAGACTGGAAAAGGCGACAGGCGTGGAACACGTA
>JAEEGL012449993.1_pt1 | contig 18153 bp, 19 predicted proteins | sample 9134231 | NCBI WGS metagenome assembly JAEEGL01 (sample SAMN16246548, study PRJNA631951) | gut metagenome | biome: gut microbiome; feature: rumen; material: fiber-attached | host: Bos | place: Iran: Karaj | collected 2018-10 | reverse complement strand
TATTGCTGATATAATCATTAAGTTCTTTATAAATATTATCTTTATTTAAAAAAAAGGCATTTTTAACATATTCAGCTATATCTCTAACCTTATAATCAAATATAATATTTAATGGATTATACAAATCATCTCGCTCATAACTTGCCCTAAGTCGCTTATGACTTATATAGAATAGTTTAATATTTTTAATTTCAATTGTATTAAAATAACTTATTGCATTCTCCGCCATTCCCACAAAATAATTAAAACTATTAACCGTAATAGGATATTTCTTTCCAAATTGACTAATCAAATTTTCTAGATAGTCAATTTTTTTACTCCACAAAAATCCCCAATTACTATTAATTCCACTGGTATATAGACTATTAGTTAAAAAAGTTATTTCATTTAAGGATACTATATCATTACTACTTGCATATACCTTGATAAGTGTATACCGTATGTTACCATATTCACTAATAATATTTCCCACTTTGTTAACTATTATTTTGCTAACAAGTGTTCTTCCTACTAACTGCTTATTGACATTAAATACCAAGTTTATATCGACATTATTATCTACAATATATAGTCTATACTCGTATCCATTATAAATAAAAGAATAAAATTTCCCATCATTATTCTCAATCCTGTCAGTTTTAATATGATAAAAGTAATCTACAAAATTATTCATATAAAGTCCTCTAGTAAAGTATATGTATTTATTTCAAAAAAATATAAAAAAGGTTTGACAAATGATTTTTCTTTTGTATATAATTGGAAAAGGAAGGACGGGGAACTATGTCTAAAAAATTAGTAATTGTCGAATCTCCAAGCAAAAGTAAGACAATTGAAAAGTATTTAGGAAATAATTATAAAGTTGTCTCTTCACTTGGTCATATAAGAGATTTATCAATCGCCGGAAAATACGGCCTTGGTATAGATATTGATAATAATTTTCAACCACATTATGAAATAATTAAAGGAAAGAAAAAACTTGTATCAGAATTAAAAAAATATGTTAAAGAAGCAGATTTTGTATATCTAGCAACCGATCCCGATCGTGAAGGAGAAGCTATCTCTTGGCATCTATATGATACTCTTGGGTTAGATAATAATAGTTATAAGCGTATTGTTTTCAATGAAATAACTAAAGATGTTATTCTTTCTAGTTTTGAAAAGGCTAGAGCGATTGATGATAATTTAGTAAAATCTCAAGAAACAAGAAGAATGCTTGACCGTATTATTGGGTTTAGATTGAGTAAATTAATGCAATCAAAAACTGGTGGTAAATCAGCAGGACGTGTTCAAAGCGTAGCTTTAAAACTAATTGTTGATAGAGAAAGAGAAATTGAAGCTTTCGTACCGGTAGATTATTATGAAATAGATGCTTACTTTGATGAGTTTAGTGCTAAACTTGATACTTTCCAAGGTAAAAAAGTAGAAATAAGTACTGAAGCAGAAGCTAAAGAAATTGTAGACAAATTAACAAAACAATTTACCATTGAATCAGTCGATTCACAAACCAAAAATAAAAAGGCTAAGCCACCATACATAACTTCAACTTTACAGCAAGATGCCTCAATTAAATTAAATTTTACATCTAAGAAAACAATGATGCTAGCCCAAAAACTATATGAAGGTATCAATCTTGGAAAAGAAACTTCCGGATTAATAACCTATATGCGTACCGATTCCATTCGTTTATCTGATGATTTCATTAAACCAACATATGCTTACATTGCTAAAGAATATGGTGAAAACTATATTGGTTATGTGAAAACAACAAAAAAGACAGACAACGTTCAAGATGCACATGAAGCAATTCGACCAACTAGTATCAATAGAACTCCTGAATCAGTAAAAGAATATTTGAGTAATGATGAATATAAACTATATCGCATGATTTATTATCGTGCCCTAGCTTCATTGATGAAGGATGCTAAAGTTGAAGCCACTACGGTAATATTGGATAACAATGACTATAAATTTAAAGCAACTGGCAGTGTACTAGTTTTTGATGGATATTTAAAAGCCTATAGCGAATATGAATCAAATGAAGATATTATTCTTCCGGATTTAGCAAAATATCATGACCATAAAATTGATTCCAACGAAATAGTTTATACAATGCATACGACCAAGCCACCAGCAAGATATACTGAAAGCAAATTGATAAAAGAAATGGAAACACTTGGTATTGGTCGTCCATCAACTTATGCTACTACTGTAGGTATATTATCTGAAAGAGAGTATGTTAAAATCATTGATAAGAAATTTCATCCAACTGAAATTGGTATTGAAACAACTGATAAATTACAAGAATTCTTTAAAGATATTATCAATGTTGACTATACTAGAGATATGGAAAATGATCTTGATAAAATAGCCGATGGTAATCTTGAATATGTAAGTTTACTAAAAAGATTTTATGACGAGTTTGAACCTAAAGTAAAAGAAGCATTTAGTCATATGGAACGAAAAGCCGCAGAGGAAACTGGCGAGACATGTCCAAAATGTGGTAATCCGTTGGTAGTAAAAAAGAGCAAGTATGGTGAATTTGTAGCTTGTTCAAATTATCCAGATTGTAAATATATAAAGCAAAATGACAAAGCAGAAACAAAAGAAATAATGCCATGTCCAAAATGTGGTGGAACAATAATTGAAAAGAGAAGTCGTAAAGGAACAAAATTCTATGGATGTAATAATTATCCAAAATGTGATTTTGCCACTTGGGATGAGCCAATAAATGAGTATTGTCCAAATTGTAAGAGTATCTTAACTAAAAAAGGTAAAAAGGTAAAGTGCAGTAAGTGTGAATATGAAAAATAGCAAAGTCTATTTTTCTTTTAGTTTGAGGGAAAATTAACCATGCGTTAACAAATGAAAGGAGTATATATGCAAGAAACATTTTTAAAATTACAAAAAGAATTTGAAAGAATAAAGGCTAAAGGATACATTCGTGGAATATATAATTCATCGTCATCAATAGGAAGAACTTTTGAACAGGAATTAGGATTGCTCATGAATAAAGAAAGCGTTCCAGACTATAATGGCATTGAAATAAAGACAAGAAGGGGATATACAAAAAATACTATTACTTTGTTTTCAGCTGTGCCAGATGGCGAAAAACCATTAGAAATGGCCAGAATCAAAGATACCTATGGATACCCATATCATAGAGATCGTAACTATAAGTGCTTATACGCCGAAGTATACGGTAACAAATTAAGATATAGCGGAATATATCACAAATACAAACTAGATGTCGATGATGAAGTCCAAAAAATTTACTTATGCATTTATAATACAAGTAATAAGCTAATTGAACGAGAGGTTTTTTGGTCATATGATTATTTGCAAAATAAGTTAGAGAATAAACTATCTTATTTAGCGTTAGTTCATGCATGGCCCAATAAGATTGATAACTGGAATTACTTTAAATACTATGAAATGTCATTTTATAAATTAAAAAATTTCTCGACATTTTTAGAATTAATACGAATAGGATTAATAAAACTAGTTATTAAAGTAGATATCTATATGGATGAAGCAAACTATGGCAGAATGTATGACCATGGATGCAGTTTTTGTATTGCCGAAGAAGATTTAGAAAAATTATTTGATAAACTTACTATTGATGACAATCATTCGATACCAAACAAGTAATAAATGTAATAATTTGTAGGTTTGGGACATAAAAAAACTCTTGTTATCAAGAGTAATTTACTAACTGGTCGGAAAGACAGGATTTGAACCTGCAACCCTTTGGTCCCAAACCAAATGCTCTACCAAGTTGAGCCACTTTCCGAAATGGTGGAGAATGAGGGATTCGAACCCTTGACCCCCACGGTGCAAACGTGGTGCTCTAGCCAGCTGAGCTAATTCCCCAATGCACTATAAATTATATATTAAAAAGAAATGTTTGTCAACGAAAAACTATAAAAAAACTTAAAAAAAGCGAATTACTGTGGTATAATCATAAAGAAGAGGTGTATTTATGAACGGAAATAAAGCTATAACTAACCGCGATGAAGATTTTGCAAAATGGTATACTGATGTCGTAAAAGCAGCCAAATTAGCTGATTATACATCAGTAAAAGGATGTATTGCTATCGAACCAAATGGATATGCAATATGGGAAAAAATTCAAACTATAATGGATCAGAAGTTTAAAGAATTAGGGCATGTAAATGTCCAATTACCATTGCTTATTCCAGAAAGTTTATTTAATAAAGAAAAAGAATTAATCGAAGGATTTGCCCCAGAAGTAGTTTGGGCTACCGAGGTAGGGGACAGAAAATTCGAAGAAAGATATGCAATTCGTTCTACTTCAGAAACTCTATTTTGCGACTATTATAAAAAACACATAAGATCATATAAGGATTTACCTAAACTATATAATCAGTGGTGTAATGTATTCAGATATGAAAAAGAAACAAGACCATTTTTAAGAAGTAGAGAATTTTTATGGCAAGAAGGTCATACCGTTCATGCTACAAGCGAAGAAGCCATTAAAGAAACAAAACAAATGATGGAAGTATACAAATGGTTTAATCATGAAATATTAGCTATTCCATCAATTACTGGTAAAAAAACAGAAAAAGAAAAATTTGCTGGTGCTGAATTTACGCTAACTAATGAAGATTTGATGTATAATGGCGTTTGCTTACAAGATGGAACAAGTCATTATTTTGGTCAGAAGTTTAGTAAAGCATACGATGTTAAATTCACTAATAAAGATAATAAAGATGAATATGCTTATTATACAACTTGGGGTAAAACAACACGTGCTATTGCAGCCATGATTATGGTTCATGCCGATAATTATGGTTTGGTATTACCACCAAGAATAGCCCCTAAACAAGTTGTTATTATTCCTATTGGCGTAAGTAATGAGGTAGACGAATTATGCCAAAAATATCAGGAAGAGTTATCCAATAACGGCATCACTTGTTATATTGATAATTCTGAAAAATCACCAGGCTTTAAATTTGCAGAAGCAGAAGTAAATGGCATTCCCGTTCGAATTGAAGTCGGTGCTAGAGACTTAGAAAAAGGAACTATTACTTATGCTAGACGAGACACTAGAGAAAAAATGACTGTCAGTGTTAATACAGATATTGTTGAATATACTAAAAATCTTCTTGAGACCATCCAACATGATATGTATAATAAGGCAGTCGAAAGAAGAGATAAATTAACTTTTGTTGCCCATAATATGGACGACATGAAACATATTCTAGATACTCAACCAGGTTTTATTCATGCAGCATGGTGCGGTGACGTAGCCTGCGAAGACAAAATTAAAGAAATTAAAGGTTGCAAATCACGTTGCATTCTAGAAGATGAAGAATTACCAGATAAAAAATGCGTATGCTGTGGTAAAGAAGCTAAACATCATGTTATATGGGGAATTCAATATTAATTGCCACAAATAAAAAAGTATGTTATAATCATATTTAGCCAAAAGGAGGAGACATGGAAACTATAGTTGTAATTATATCAATATTATTAATTGCTATTGTCTTATTACAAAGTGGTAAGGCTGAAAGCGCTAATATAATTCAAAGTGGCGGATCTGAATTATTTCAGAATCGTAAAGAAAGAGGAATTGAACTATTCATAAGTAGACTAACTTTCGTATTAGGATTTACCTTTTTCGTTTTATGTATTTTTATATCTTTCTTATAAGAAATAAGCACATCAGTGCTTCTTTTTTTTGCTTGTTAACCATTACTTTACATTCTGTCCAAATTTGTAGCAAATGTGCCTAAATTATTATCAAAAAAAAGTAAAATGAATTTATTTAACCAATAACATTAGTGAGGGGGGAAATGAGTAATGATAAAAAATGTCGAACGAATTATTTAACTAACTATGTCGAAAATGTTTAAATTATACAAAACATGTGCTAAATTCTAAGAGAAAAGAGGAACTTATATGTTAAACATTAACTTTGAATTTCGAAAAGGAATATTTTTTATAAGACTTTTTGGTAATCTAGCAGATAATACATATAAAAATAAAGTCTTATATTTAAGAAAAATAATAAAAGATAATCGCTTTAAATATGTCGTATTAAATACTAATTATCTAAAAAATATTTCTTTAGATGGCTTAAATTATCTTACTAAGAACTTACTTACCATCAAAAATACTAATATTATTATCTGTGATAAAACAAAAATAATAAAAACCTTATTAAATGGGAGTGTTGTTACTATCGAAGATGAATTAGAAGTTTTATAAGGAGACTAATATGGAAAATATTAACGATTTAATATCAAAAAATGAACCTTTAATTTATAAAATAATCATTAAATATAGTAACTATTTTGAATTAGAAGACTTATATCAAGTAGCTATCGTCGGCTTAATAAAAGCCTACCATAATTATAATACTTCCTATAATACCAAATTTACAACTTATGCTTATCCATATATATTGGGAGAAGTAATAAAATATATAAACGAATATCGCGGCATTAAATTAAATAAAAATATGCAAATGCTATATCGAAAAATATTAAAGGCAAAGGAATGTCTTGCCCAAAAGTTGATGAAAGAGCCAAGTACTATGGAAATTGCCAATTATTTAGAAATTGATGAAAGCATTATTGCAAGTATTCTAAATGCAAGTGCCACGATTACCAGTCTTGATAAAGTAATTAGTGAAGATGCTAAAGCCTTTGAACTATATAACAGTATTGGTTACTTAGATCAGTCTATCGAAAATTATCCATTATCATATGAACTATCTAAACTAACAAAATTAGAGCAACAAATAATATTTGCTAGATACTACGAAAATATGAGTCAAAAGGAAATTGGCAAACGTCTAGGTATGTATCAAGTTGAAGTATCAAGACAAGAAAAGAAAATATTAAAAAAATTACGTGATAAAATAGCTTCGTAAAAAACATTAATAATAATTTGCATATAATAATAACATGAAAGCATTAAACAGATTAGAAAACTACATATATGATAAAGAGTATAAAATAATTATCAAGGAAAAATCTATTGATATCATAAACTACGACGAAATAACAGCTTTTTCCATAACCCAAATAAAACTTAAATATCAAAATAAATCGATAATAATAAATGGAAAAAATTTAGTAATTACCAAAATGCAAGATAATGAAGTTTTAATAACTGGAATAATAGATCAAGTATGCATAAATTAATGCTATATATCATATTAATTGTGTATGAATAGTAAATTATTAGTAAGTATCAAAGGCCGTAATATTATGAATTACATTAATTGGCTTATCAAAAACAAAATCAATATAGTGAATCTTCAAATAATAAGTTCCCATGAATTAAGAATAATAATTGCTGCAACTGATTACCAAACATTAAAAGGATACTCTAAAACATATAGCGTTAGCATTTTAAAAAAATATGGCCAGTTGAGATTATTTTCGTTCATAAAACAGAATAGTAACATCATTGCTAGTCTCATTATTGCCATTATTTTTTTATATTTTATATCAAACTATATCTTTAAAATAGATATTATTTATAATGACCAAGAAGTTGTTAGTTTGTTAAAAAAAGAGTTAGCCAAATATGACATAAAAGTTTATCAAAAGAAAAAAAGTTATAAAGATATTAATTATGTCAAAAAACAAATTTTAAATAATAATAAAGATTGGCTTGAATGGCTAGAAATTGAAGAAAAAGGAACTAAATATGTCATCAAGTTAGTAGAAAGGAAAAAAGAATTAACGCCCCCTTCATATCAATATCAATCGATAATAGCTAAAAAAAATGCCATTATCAAAAGCATTATTGCATATTCTGGAGAGAAAGTAACAGATATTAATCAATATGTTAAAACTAATGATGTCATTATTAGTGGTATTCTTTCCAAACCAGATGGATCCAAGTTTTATACTAAAGCAAATGGGCAAGTTTTAGGAGAAGTATGGTATAAAATAGAAATTGAATACCCTATGTATTATCAAGAAGAAAAATTAACTGGTAACTATAAAACCATTTTAAGTTTATCCTTTATGAACCATGAATTACCAATCTTTCCATATAAGAAATATAAAAACTTTAATAAGCATAGCAAAATACTAATAGACTCATATCTAATTCCTATGAAATTAGTTAAAGAAAAAATATATGAAGTAGTTATCAATGAAAGTATTTATACACCAGATACTGCTAGTATTAAAGCTATAACACTAGCTAAAGAGAAACTAAAAAAAAGCAATCCAAGTATTACAGATATTAAAGATGCTAAAATACTTAAAAGACAAATAATAGGAACAAAAATAAAACTAGTTTTATTTATATCAGCAATTGAAGATATAACTGAAATAAAAGAGGAAAGAGGAGAGGAGTAGTACAAAAACTTCACAATTTTAAAAATATGTTATATAATATGATAAAAGAATAGGTGAATACTATGATTCAAACTCAAACAATTGATATGACTCATGTCAAAAAGGTTTTAGAGAATTGCCCAAATTTTGATAAAATTGTTCATTATGACTATCCATTTGGAGATATATTATCACAAAAACTAATTGATTGGTATCGTGATTTAATATTCTCTGCCAATGGTAATGATGCAAATCAATTAATGCTAATCAGTGCACTTGATAAAAGTTTGTACCTATATATAAAGGATAATAAGTATAAACGTGGCTTACGAAAAATACTTAGTGCTGATGAATTATCCCTTACTGATCGTGAATTAATCAAAAATGTTGTAAAAAAATTAATTACCTTTACCAGTAGTTATGAAAATAGAATAATCAGAGAAGTTAATGTCTCTAAATGGTTATAAAATAAAATATAGCCTTTACAAAAAAGAACACTTTTTGTATAATTTATTAAGGAGGCATACATATGGGAAGAGAATTACGAAGAAAACAAGCCAAAAGAGATGGAAAGAGTCTTGAAAAAGAAGAAATAGTTGAAACTAATTTAGTACGAAAATATGTTACTAATATTTTAGGTGTAGCCGGTATAATTATTTTAATATATCTTATTTCTGCGCTATTTATTACAAAAGAATTAGATTGGTTTAATAAAAAAGATAAAGAAACAGATGTAAATGTTGTTGCTAACACTATTTTAGCTTCTGCTGCATTAAGTCAAAGTGAGGAAGAATACTATGTATATTTCTACAATTTTGACGAAAAAGAAACAGAAAGTGCTATTACGACATTAGTAAATAGCAGTCTAACTAGTAACAAAGTATATAAAGTAAATACGGCTTCTGCCCTAAATACCAACTATGTAGCAGATACTGGAAACAAGAGTGCAAAAAAACTTGATGAATTAAAAGTTGTTGCTCCAACCCTAATTAAAGTTGCTGGTGATACAATAACTGAATACTACGAAAAAGACGAAATAAAAGCCAAATTAAGTTAAACGATACAAGTAAAAAATACTTGTATTTTTAATGATTGTGTGCTATTATGTATAAATGAAGCAATCCGCTGTATCCGTTTTTACATGATTGTGGTTAAAAAGAAGGAGAGTGAATGCGAATGGCTAAGAATCTTATTGAGAAGATTACTGAAAAGCAAATTAATCCCAACATTCCTGAATTCAGAGTTGGTGATACTGTAAATGTTGGATGCAAAATCATTGAAGTAAAAGGTGGAAAATCTAAAGAAAGAATTCAAAATTTTGAAGGTATCGTAATTTCTAGAAAAGGATCTGGGGCTACTGAAACTTTTACCGTAAGAAAGATTTCTTCTGGTGTTGGTGTTGAAAAGACATTCCCAGTAAATAGTCCTAATATTGCTTCAATTGAAGTAGTTAAAGCAGGTAAAGTAAGAAGAGCAAAATTATATTTCTTAAGAACAATGGCAGGTCAATATAAAATCAAAGAAAGACGATAATACTAGAATAGTTTAAAGGTGTCTATGAAAAAAATAATTAAAGAAGTAATTCCTTACATTATAATAATCATTGTTGTCACCCTAATTAGAAAATTTATTGCAACCCCCGTTATTGTTTCAGGACCATCTATGAAACCAACATTAAAAGATAAAGAAATATTATTACTTAATAAAGTTAGTTATAAGTATAGTAATATTAAAAGATTTGATATTGTTGTTATTCATATTGATAACAAAGAAATAATTAAACGTGTTATTGGTTTGCCGGGTGAAAACGTAGTATATAGAAGTAATAAGTTATATATTGATGGGCATGAGTTAGAAAATGACTATAGTTTTAAAACGGATGATTTCTCGTTGAAAACAATTCCAAACTGTAATAATTGCATTAAAATTCCTGAAGACAAATACCTTGTCCTAGGTGACAATCGCGCTATTTCAGCTGATAGTAGAACATATGGATTAATTGATAAATCCGAAATTCAAGGTAAAGTTGATGTAAGCATTTGGCCACCAAAATTAGTAAAGTAGGGTGATATTATGGCAATTAATTGGTATCCTGGTCATATGGCAAAGACCAAACGAGAAATTAGTGAAAAACTAGATTTAATTGATATAGTTTTTGAAGTTATTGATGCCAGAATTCCTGGCTCATCAAAGAATAAGGAAATTGAAGAATTAATAAAAGACAAGCCTAAACTTTTAATAATGACCAAAGCTGATCTATGTGATCGTAATATTACCGATAAGTGGATTGAGTACTATGAATCACTAGGTTACAAAGTAATGGCTCTTGATTTGATAAATAATCCTAACTTAGCTTTAGTTTATGATTATGTTAATCAAATTAAAATAAAAGTAAATCAAAGAAGACAAGAAAAAGGCCTTAAAGAACGTCGCCTTAGAGCCTTAATTTTAGGTATTCCTAATGTAGGAAAGTCAACTCTTATCAATCGCTTGGTTGGTAAGAAAGCAACTAATGTTGGTAATAAACCAGGCATAACTAAACAGTTAGAATGGATTAGAATCAATAATGATTTAGAATTATTGGATACTCCAGGTATCTTATGGCCTAAGTTAGATAATAATGAAGTTGCACTTAATTTAGCATCAATGATGGCTATTAAAGAAGAAATATTAGATATCGAAGAAGTAGCTATACATATTATTAATACAATGTTAGCGTACTATTCAACTAATATAATATCGCGATATAATCTTAACGATACAAGTGATATTGTTAGTATTCTTGATGCCATTGGTAAAAAGATCGGCGCTATTAGAAATGGCGAGGTTGACTATGACCGAGTTTATCATGTTATTCTAAATGATCTACATAATGGTGCTTTAGGTAAAGTAACCTTTGACCAAAAGTTACCACGCTAAAAGGTGATTATATGCAAATTGATATAACGAATTTATTAATTAATAAAACAACAAATATTAAAATAAATGATCAAGTATCTATTCCTAGTGCTTATTTAACTAACACTTTAATAGATGATTTAAATGGTGTTTTATTTCAAGGCAATGTAAAACTAGATGAAGAAAATAATGTTGTTATTATGGGCTCTTTATCTGGTACAATGATCTTAAAAGATGATGTTACCCTTGAACAAGTTCAATATCACTTTGATACTTATTTAGAAGAGTCATTAGCAACATCTGAGTATAAACTTGACATAACTGATATTTTATGGCAAAACATATTGACTGAAATTCCTTCCAAAGTACGTAGTACCGAGGGGGATATAGAACTAAAAGGCGATGGATGGCGTTTAATTTCAGAAGATATTTATAATGAAGAAAGAAAAAATAGCCAAAATCCATTTGCTAATTTAGCAGAAATAATAGAAACAAAGGAGGAAAAATAATATGGCAGTTCCATTTAGAAAAGTTAGTAAAACAAGAAGAGATATGAGAAGAACCCATTATAAAGTTACTGCAAATGGTTTAGTTAAATGCCCAAACTGTGGTGAAATGATTAGACCTCACCGAGTTTGCGACAAATGCGGATTTTATAAAGGAGTTAATAAATTAGAAAAATAACTAATCATAATTGATTAGTTTTTTCTTTTTTTTCAAAAACTTTTAAAATTCTTATAAATGTGTTATAATTATGTCGAAAGTAGGTTTTAATATGGCAAAATTAAATGAAAAGAAAATGATTGATGAAATAAGATTGTTAGCTCTTGATATGATTGATAATGCCGGTAGTGGTCATCCAGGAATATGCTTGAGTGCTGCTCCTATGATGTATTCTTTATTTGCTAATCACCTAAACTATGATGTTGAAAAAACTGATTGGCCAAATAGAGATCGCTTTGTATTATCAGCTGGTCATGCTTCCGCTTTGCTATATGCTACGTTGTATGCTATGACTGAAGATTATACTATCGATGAACTAAAACGTTTTCGTCACCTAAATTCTGTAACTCCAGGACACCCTGAATTAAAAGTTGATAAAAGAATTGAAGCTACCACAGGTTCACTTGGCCAAGGATTTGCAACCGCCGTTGGTATGGCTATAGGTGGCAAATACTTAGAAGCAAAATATACTTCTAAAAAAGCCGACTTATTTAATTACCACGTCTATGCCCTTTGCAGTGATGGCGATTTAATGGAAGGTGTCTCTTACGAAGCAGCTGCTATTGCTGGTGAATATAAATTAAATAATTTGATTGTTCTATATGACGCTAATCGTATGACCTTGGATGGTGCCTTGGATAAAGATTACAATGATACGATAGCTAATATGTACGTAGCCCTAAATTGGGAAGTACTAGTTGTCAAGAATGGTGATAAATCTTCCGAAATTGATAAAGCTATTGAAACTGCTAAACGTAGTAAATTACCGACTTTAATTATTGTAAATACCATTTTAGGTAAACATTCAATGTATGAAAATACTAGTAAAATCCATGGCCGCTTAGATAAAGAAGATTTACGTAGTATTCGTGAAAAATTAAAAGGTGGATTGCCATTTACCATTGATGAAGAAAACCTACAAGCTTTAAGAAAAGAAGTTAAAACAAGAAATCAGCTTGCCTATGCTGATTGGTATAAAGACTATGAAATAATTGCTAAAGGCCTAAATGAAAAAGGACTTGATGCTCTAAATGACATTATTAATGATGAAGATGTTCTTTTAAATATAGATAAAGTAATAGATAAAGAAAAATTATTTATTGATAAGCCAATGCGCGACATTAATTTCCAAATTATGAATGTTATTTCAGCCTTTATTGATAGATTTATTGGGGGATCTGCTGACTTAGCAAATTCAACTAAAACTTATCTAAAAAATGGCGGCGACTTCAGTGCGGATAATTATCTTGGTAAAAACATTGAATTTGGCGTTCGTGAAAATGCTATGGGTGCGATAGCTAATGGCCTAGCGTTAACTAATTTTCGCCCATTTGTATCGACTTTCTTAACATTTTCTGATAATATGAAGCCTTCAATTAGAAATTCTGCTATTATGAATTTACCAGTAACATATATCTTCACTCATGATAGTATTCGTATTGGTGGCGACGGCTTAACCCACCAACCAATTGAACAACTGGCTGCCTTAAGAGCTATTCCTAATTTGGATGTTTATAGGCCATGCGATTATAAAGAGTTAATTGGTGCTTGGCAGATAGCTCTAAAAACACATAATCCAACAGCCATTGTTGTTGCCAAGAATCCTACTGAAAGTTTCAAATTTACATCAAGCGAAGAAACTGCTTTAGGTGGATATGTTATAAGTGAGGTAAAGAGTAGATTAGATGTTATTCTAATTGCTAGCGGCTCAGAAGTAACTTTGGCTATGAAATTAAAACAAGAGTTATTGAAGAATTTTATCGAAGCGAGAATCGTTTCTATGCCTAATATCAATGATTTCTTCAAGCAATCTAAAGAATATCAAAATCAAGTTTTACCAAAAGGATATAAGCGTATGGTTATAGAATTTTCTAATGATCCAGGCTTATATCGCCTAGTAAAGAATGAAGAAGACATTATTAATGTTAATAAATTTGGCAAGAGTGCTACCGAAGAAGAATTACTAACTGATTATGAATTAGATATTCCAAGTATTATAATTAAAATTAAAAATAATATCTAATTCGACAAATTATCTCTATATTTCATATTATCATAATACATGGTGATAATATGAGGACTTACTATATATTCAAAATAAATAAATACTTTGCCTATATCTATAAAAGATGGCCATACCACATGTATAAAATAATTGAAGAATTATATCACACTAAAGATTATGACATGTTAGCTAGTTATAAATATTACCGAAAGTTTGCTTTGCCCTTTAATAAATTAGCTATAAATGAATATATTTATAATCAGAATAAAAATAGTCAATACTATCAAAGAGATAATAATGTTCATATCATTAAAAATGATAAATATAATAAACTAACCATTAATGAATCATGTTTAGTTCTAAAAACAGATGATATTTATTCAATTTTCTTAAATGATTTAAATAGTTATCTTGATAACATATTTATCTGTGATTTTAAAAATAATGATTATTTTTGGTTAGAAACACTAAATAAAGATAGACAAATTGATTTATCTTTTGTATAATTATATGGAAAGGGTGTATATTATGTTAAAAGATATCTTATACTTAGTAATTGGCTTACTTGTTGGAGCTGCTATTGGTTTCTTCGTAGCCAGAACTTATATGAAAAAATATTTAAAGAAAAATCCACCAATAAATGAACAAATGATAAGAACTATGATGAGTGGTATGGGACGTACTCCATCCCAAAAGCAAGTTAATCAAATGATGAAACAAATGAATAAATATATGTAATAAAAGAATGTAAGAGATTAGTAAAATAAATTAATTTTTATAGAGAGTCTATGTTTGGTGTAAATAGATAAAATATTTATTTGAAGCTCCTCTTATGAATGTGACCAATCATCACCGGGATAATATCTCGTTAATCAAATTAAGGCTATACTTATGTATAATTAGGATGGTACCGCGGATTAATTCGTTCCTAGAGAATGAGCTAATTCGCTTTTTTATTGAAAGGAGAAAATATGGAAAATATCATTATTGCAATTGATGGACCAGCCGGTAGTGGAAAAGGAACACTAGCTGCCGCCTTAGCGAAAAAATTAAATTTAGTTAATATTGATACTGGTGCAACTTATCGCTGCGTTGCCTTAAAAACATTAAAGGAAAATATTCCATTAACAGATACCGAAAAAATAATTGAACTTGCCCAAAACATTAATATTGATTTATTACCTGATGGCAAAGTACTTATGGATAATTGCGATGTCACTAAAGAGATTCGTTCTAAAGAAGTTACGGAAATTGTCTCACCATTATCAAGTATTCCTGAAGTCCGTGAAATTTTGGTAGATATTCAACGCAAAATAGCAGATGGTAAAAATGTCGTTATGGAAGGACGCGATATTACTACCGTTGTTTTTCCAAAGGCTAAATACAAATTTTATCTAGATGCCTCTATTGAAAGTAGAGCTAAACGTCGTTACAAAGAAAATATTGAAAAGGGTATTGATATGACTTATGAAGAGGTTTATGAAAATATTAAAGCTAGGGACTACAATGACATGCATAAACCAGTTGGCGCTCTTATGAGAACCGATGATCAGATATATATCGACACGACAAACTTAACTGTCGAAGAAGAAGTAGAAATAATAGAAAAGATAATACGAGGTGAAAAATAATGAAACAATTAACTGGAAAGGAAATAATTAGAACTTATATTGAATTCTTTAAAGAAAGAGGCCATAGTGAAGTTGAATCAGCAAGTCTAATTCCTCATGATGATCCAACAGTCTTATGGATAAATGCGGGAGTAACACCATTAAAGAAATATTTTGATGGTACTGTCGTTCCTCAAAACAGAAGAATGACTAGTTGCCAAAAATGTATCCGAACTGGCGATATTGAATCAGTTGGCCTAACAGCTAGACATCATACTTTCTTTCAAATGTTAGGTAACTTCTCAATTGGTGATTATTTTAAACAAGAAGCATTAACTTGGGCGATGGAATTATTAACTAGTCCTAAATATTTTGGCTTTGATGTAAATAAACTATATGTTACTGTTTATCCTGATGATGAAGAAGCCTATAATTTATGGGTAAGTCTTGGTATGCCTAAAGATCATATTATAAAATTAGAAGGTAACTTTTGGGAAATAGGTGAAGGACCTAGTGGGCCAGACTCTGAAATTTTTTATGACCGTGGAGTAAAATACGATCCTAAAAAAATGGGTATAAAATTACTTCAAGAAGAAATTGAAAATGATCGATATATTGAAATTTGGAATAATGTTTTTAGTCAATATAATGCTAAAAATGGTGTTCCACGCGAAAAATATGAAGAATTACCAAGTAAAAATATTGATACTGGTATGGGCGTTGAAAGAATGGCTTGCATTATTCAAAACACAAAAACTAACTATGAAACAGATTTATTTATGCCAATAATAAAAGCCATATCATTTTTATCCAAGAAAAAATATAATGGTGAAATGGAATTCAAAGTAATTGCCGACCACGTTAGAACTCTTACTTTTGCTTTATCAGATGGTGCTTCATTTGAAAACTATGGCCGTGGTTATGTCTTAAGACGTCTATTACGTCGTGCTGCCAGAATGGGTTTAAAACTAAATATTAATGGTCCATTCATGTCTAAGTTAGTAGATGTTGTCGTAGACAATTATCGTGATATTTATCCAGAACTTGAACAAAATAGATTAGCTGTTAAAGATCTAGTTACCAAAGAAGAAGAGCTATTCCAAAAGACTTTGGTTCAAGGTGAAAAAATATTGGAAGAAATATTTAAAACCAGCAAAGATAACATGATTAGTGGGGAAGATGCCTTTAAATTATATGACACCTATGGCTTTCCAATTGAATTAACTGAAGAAATTGCTAATGAACGTGAATTCATGGTTGATACTGATGGCTTTAAAAAATACATGGAGATGCAAAAAGAATTAGCTAGACGCAGTCGTAAAGTAACTTCTAGTATGAACGCTCAGAATGAATTATTAATTAACTATACAGATAAATCTAACTTTATTGGCTATGAAAAACTAGGTTCTAAGACCAAAATTAATGCCATCATCAAAAATAATAAATTTGTAAATAAGTGTGATAGCGAATGTTATATCTTCATCGAAGACAATCCATTCTATGCTGAAAGTGGAGGACAAGTAAGTGATAGTGGATATCTTAAAAATGATGATTGTAAACTAGAAGTTTTAGATGTCATCAAATGTCCAAATAAGCAACATCTTCTAAAAGTAAAAGTGTTATCAGGCGTCATTAAAAAAGATGCTGCTATTCTAACACATGTTGATGCTAAAAAGAGAATGGCTACTGCTAGAAATCACTCTGCTACTCATATTCTTCAAAAAGTATTACAAGAAGTGCTTGGCAGTAGTGTTCATCAAGCTGGTTCTAGGGTAGATGATAAAACATTCCGCTTTGACTTCACATATCGTGGACGTTTATCTGATAAATTAATAATCGATCTTGAAAAAAGAGCTAATGATAAAATAAAGAAAAATGTTGATACTGTTATCGAAACAATGCCTATTGATGAAGCCAAAAAACTTGGCGCTATGGCTTTGTTTGAAGATAAATATGATAAAACAGTCCGTGTTGTAAAAATCGGTGATTCTACCGAATTATGTGGTGGTACTCATGTAAAAAATACTAGTGAAATTGGAGCATTTGCTATTTTAAGAGTAGAGAATAAAGGAAGTAATACCTATCGTATTGAAGGGGCTACCAATGATAAAATTGAATCCATGATTTATGAAGTAGTAAAACCATATCATGAAGAAATTGCTAAATTACTAACTAAAGCAAAAGAATTAATTAAAAGTGCTAAAAAAGAAAAAATAGAAACAACATTTGATTTTGACATCGAATATCAATTACTAGATAGTTATGCTGATGTTGTTTACTATAAAGAACAACTTGAAAGATTAAAACTATCTGTTAAAAAATTAGAAAAATCTATTAATGAAGAAATAGCTAGCAAATCCCTTGGCGATACTGCAAAATATTTAAAGAAAGCTGAACAAATCAAAGGAATGAATGTTATTGTAGCTACTACTAAAAAGTATGAAATAAATGTCTTAAAGCAACTTGTTGACAATCTTGTTTCAGCTAATCCTAATTCTTTCGTATTACTTGCCAATTTAAATGATTTATCAGTTAATATTATATGCAAAACTAATGTTACCAATGATAATCTAAACTGTGGAGAAATTATGCG
>JAEEGL011604637.1_pt1 | contig 18153 bp, 16 predicted proteins | sample 9134231 | NCBI WGS metagenome assembly JAEEGL01 (sample SAMN16246548, study PRJNA631951) | gut metagenome | biome: gut microbiome; feature: rumen; material: fiber-attached | host: Bos | place: Iran: Karaj | collected 2018-10 | reverse complement strand
TCTACAACCTCCCCTGTGTGAATTGTTTTGAACGATTCGTTAAGCATCTGTTCAAAAGTTTGTTCTGACATAATTCTGAACCTCCTCGATAATGTTCTTTGGGGTTGAAGCCCCGGCGGTAATCCCCACAAGTCTGACTGATGATGGTAAGTCCAAATGAAGATCATCCAGTGTCTGAATAAAATATGTATTTATGCATTTCTGAGAGCAAATCTCGTAGAGTTTCCTTGAGTTTGAACTTGAAGCTCCACCTATGACAATCATGGCATCCGCCTTGGATGCTATGGTCTCCGCTTCAGACTGGCGCTCGTCAGTAGCGTTACATATTGTATTCACAACATTAATATTGTAACCATAATTATTCAATATTTCAATGGTTTCTTGAAATTTCTTCCTGTTAAAAGTAGTCTGGGACACAAGCGTATATTCCAATTCCCTGTCACCCTTGAATTCTTCTGCCTTTTCAGGGCTTTCGATGACTGTGACATCGCCCTTTGCATAGCTGACAATTCCCTCTACTTCCGGGTGGCTTCCGGAGCCCACAACAATGATGCTTCTGCCCTTTTCGCTCTCTTCTTCCACGATTTTGTGGATTCTCTTCACAAATGGACAGGTGGCGTCAATTATCTTAAGCCCGGTGTTTTCAAGCTTTTCCATGGTTTCCCTGGTGACGCCGTGGGACCTTATTACAATGCAGCCCTCACTGATACCGTCCAGTTCTTCGATGTTTTCAATGACTTTCACACCTTTTTTCTCAAGATCTCCCACAACGGTTTCATTGTGGATAATAGGTCCAAATGTATAAATATTCTTTTTTTCTTTTTCTATCTGGTCGTACACGGTCTCAACCGCCTTTGTAACACCAAAACAGAATCCAGCGTGCTCCGCAAGTATAACTTCCATAAAATGCCTCCAGTATCGATTACTCTTTTTCCCGGTATAGCTCCAGAATCCTTGCTGCCACCTCGTCGATAGTCATATCGGAGGAATCCACCAGAACAGCATCATCAGCCTGCTTAAGGGGTGAATTCTCCCTGTGCATGTCGCGGTAGTCCCTGTCTATTATGTCTTTTTCAATGGATTCCAGGTCACATTCAACTCCCTTGGCTGTGAGCTCGTCATATCTTCTCCTGGCTCTTACAGCAGAGCTTGCAGTGAGGTACACCTTGAGGTTTGCATCCGGAAGTACCACTGTTCCGATGTCCCTTCCGTCCATGACAACGTCTGTGGTCTTAGCCATCTTCTGCTGGAGCTCCACAAGTTTCTTCCTTACATCGCCGTTTACGCTGCTGGCGGAAGCCATGTTGCCCACTTCCTCGGTCCTGATAAGACCATTTACATTCTCTCCATTCAGGTAAACCACCTGCTCGCCGTTCTCGTGACCGATGCTGATATCGGCACTCTGGCAGGTGCTACTGATGCTCTCTGCATCTGATGCGTTGATTCCGTTATTGATCATATAGAGGGCCATTGCTCTGTACATGGCACCTGTGTCCACGTAGATAAAGCCCAGCTCCTTAGCCACCTTTTTTGCGATGGTACTCTTGCCTGCTCCTGCAGGTCCGTCGATTGCTATACTCCTTGCCATTTCACTCTCCTTTATTTAAATTCCTTATCATTAATCTCACAAAGTCTTCTGATTATTGCCTCTTGCGTCAATCCGTAGCTATTCTGACATAGCCGCTGACTCTCCTCCAAGATGTCCGGTGGACCAGGCCACCTGAAGGTTGAAACCACCGGTTACTGTATCCACATCCAGAACCTCTCCGGCGAAGTAGAGCCCCGAAATCAGCTTCGATTCCATGGTTGAGGGGTCAATCTCTTTTACGCTGACTCCTCCTCTTGTAATTATCGCCTCATTAAAATCCCTTGTCCCGGAAATTGTCATGGGAACATTTTTTATCAGTTTTACAAAATCAAGTCTCTCCTGCCTGGTGATGTTGTTCACAGGCTTCTCCGGATCAATCCCGGACAGCTCCACCATAATGGGGATCATCTTTGATGGGAAAAGACCTGACAGCGAATTCTTAAACTGTCTGTTGGGAGCGTCGTCGAAATCCCTCAGCACTCTCTTATCCAGCTGCTCCTCGTTCAGGGCCGGCTTAAGATCCAAAAGGAGCCGTCCTTTCTTTTCCTTGTCATAAAAACAACTGGCCGTCAAAACAAGGGGACCGCTTATTCCAAAATGGGTAAAGAGCATCTCACCAAATCCGTCATAAACAGGCTTGTTTTTCTTTTTGCCGTTGCTCTTGACACTGCCTTCCTTGTTGTCTTCACTCTTTTCCATAAAGAGTTTCAGCCCGACGTTCTTAAGGGAAAGCCCCTGTAGCCTTTGGCACCATTCCTCTCTGACCTCAAATGGAACAAGGCTCGGCCGTGGTTCCACAATACTGTGGCCAAGATTTCTGGCAAAAGCATACCCGTCTCCCGTGGATCCCGTGGATGCATAGGACTTTCCTCCGGTGGCGATGATGACTGAATCGAACTCCTGCCGGATCAGCGCTCCGTCATTCTCAGAGTAGGTAATGCCGCTGACCTTGCCTTTATTAGCCTCCACCGACAGCACCTGAGTATTAAAGTGCACTGTTACACCGGCCTTCTTCACCGCGTTGTAAAGGGTTCTTATTATATCAGAAGAGTGGTCCGATACGGGAAAGACCCTGTCGCCCCTCTCCACCTTGAGCCTGCATCCATGTTCCTCAAAGAAGTCCATGACGCTGTGGTTGTCATATCCATACACCGCGCTGTAGAGAAACCTTGGGTTCCTCACAACATTGTCAAAGAAGTCGTTGATGTCGCAGGCGTTGGTCACATTGCATCTGCCCTTGCCGGTGATATATATCTTTTTTCCGGGCTTCTCATTCTTTTCAAAAACAGAGACGCTGCCGCCGCTCTCCGCAGCAGCCAGCGCCGCCATCATACCGGCTGCGCCGCAGCCGATCACTGCTATATTCTTCATGTCACTCCTGTGTGTCCGGGTCATCTTTTTTCCGGGTAAAAGATGTCAGATGCATCGCCATATCGTCCGAAGCAAAATCTATCTCATCTCCCAGGTAAACCTGATAGTTGTTCCAGGTCTCCTCCAGCATCTTGAGTCCCGCCTTGACCTCGTTGGGTCTCCTCATGCACATGGCAACCACCAGGGCGTTGATGACGCTCAAGGGTGCCACCAGTGAATCAACGATGGACGCCATATCACTCTTTGCCAAAATGTTGCAGGATGAATAGAGATTCATTGGTGAGTGTACTGAATCGGTTATGGTGATGACCTTGGCGTTCCTGTCATTGGCAAACTCCATGCACTTCAAGGTTCTCATGGAATATCTTGGAAAGCTTATTCCGATAATGCAGTCCCTGTTTCCTATCCTTATCATCTGCTCAAACATCTCGGTGACGCTGGTGGACTTTATCAGCACATTGTCACCTCTTATCAGGTTGAGATAAAAATGCAGGAACTCAGCCAGAGGGCTGCAGCTCCTAAGACCTACGATATAAACGGTCTTGGCCTTAAGTATCGTATCTACAGCGGTCTTGAAAGCCGCCACGTCAATACTGTTAATAGTATGTTCTATATTGGAAATGTCAGAGCTGAGAATTGACGAGAGAATCTCTCCCTCATTGCTCTTGCCGAAACGTCTTCCAACCTTCTCAACGGAGCCAAATCTGTCGGACACCCAGGTTGCCAATGACTTCTGGAACTCCGGGTAGCCTTCATATCCAAGACTCATGGCAAATCTCACCACGGTGGACTCGCTCATGCCAACAACCTTGCCCAGCTCAGCAGCCGTCATGAAGACAGCCTGTTCATAGTGATCGCAGATGTAAGTGGCAATGCTCTTTTTGCCCTTACTCATCCTGGAATAACATTCGTTTATCCTGGTAATAACATCAACATCCTGTTCAAACTTCATATGCCTCTACAGGTCTCCTTCTCAGGTACTGAATGCCTTGTAGGCAGACTCAAGCATGTTCACAGATGTTGCCTCGTCCAGATCATAATCTCCTGTAACAGCCATACAGCCTGCACCATGGATAAAGATCCACATCTGCATAAAGAGCTGCTGTGCATTTTTGGCGCCGTTTGCAGCGGCCCTGTTTATCTCTTTTACCACGTTCTCACTTGATCCGTTGATGAGATCGTACATACTCCTCTCCTCATCGCCCTGCTGGGTAACGAAAAGAAGTCTGAAGAGATGGGGATATTTCTGTGCAAATCCAATGTAAGCAAGTCCCAGGTCAACAAAGGGAACCTCATGGGTCTTGTTATAGTCTGCATAGTACTGCTGATAGTAGTCAGCGGCCTTGTCATAGACATCAACCTTCAGGGCATCCATGTTCTCGTAGATCCTGAATATTGGCTGTGTCGAGCATCCTGCAGTGGCAGCCAGCTTTCTTGAAGTGATCTGCTCAAAGCCTTCCTTTTTGGTTATTTTAAATGCTGCATTTACAATATCTTTTTTTGTAATAGTAGCTTTTCTGGACATATTGCTCCTCCCAAACGAAACTATAACTGATATGCTATAGCTATTGTGACGCGCCATCATAAAGTAGCGTGCGTTATTATTTTACCTAATGAAAATAGGAGTGTCAAAGGTTTTTTTCCATGCTATTATGAAGTGTCTTAATTATTCAAAAAAGGAGCACGATCACCATGACCGAGGCAAACGCAAACAATATAATACTCATAGGAATGCCCACCTCAGGCAAGAGCACAGTAGGTGTTATCCTTGCCAAGATACTGGGCTTTAAATTCATAGACGCAGACATTGTCATTCAGGAAAAAGAGTCGCGAAAGCTCTCTGAAATAATCGAGGCGGAGGGCGTTGAAGGCTTCATTGAGATTGAGAACAGGATCAATTCAGAAATCAGTTCCCAAAGAGCCGTCATCGCCACCGGCGGAAGTGTTGTATATGGAAAAGAGGCAATGGAGCACTACAAAGAGATAGGAACCATTGTCTACCTGAAGGTGAGCCTTGACGTCCTCAAAAAGCGCCTGCATCATGCCAAGCAAAGAGGCGTTGTGATGAGGGACGGTCAGACCCTTGATTCCCTTTATTATGAGCGGGCGAAGCTGTATGAAAAATACGCTGATATAACCATTGATGAGGCAGAAAATTCTCTGGAAGATGTGGTGAGTCAGGTAACTTATTCAGTAATGTTTTCCTTATAAAAGTTTCTTAAAATAATATAAATTATATCGAAAAATAGTGTATACTCTTTTCCCGAAATGCTATAATTATTGGACAGGTCTTGTATATATATTCACACATTTATATTTGAGACAGGAGACAAAAAAATGAGCATGAATGACGAAAAGAAAAAAACAACTGCTTCAACTTCTGTGAAGAAAAAGAACAAGAAGATCAGCACCAAGCTCCTTTTGTGGATCATTCCTGTTATTATCATCACAGTAAATGCGCTTATCTTTATCGCAGCCGATATTTCAAAGCGCAGAATGACTGAAATGGCCACGGAGACACTGGAATCCTCCATCTCCAATCAGGCCGACAACATCGAGGCATGGCTGAGCGAGAACCTCACTTATTTCTCAACAGTCAAGTACTCCATTGAGAGCATGAATCCATCAGAGGAAGAACTCACCGGTATTCTGGATTCATACTATGGCTACAACTCCAATTCGCCCAAGGGCTTCTATATCGGAACTGTTGACGGCAAGCTCTACAAGGCCACCGAGTCCGACATGTCCGATTCTAATGTAACCGGCAGCACCTGGTTCAAGCAGGGTCTTAGCAAAATTGCCATGGGATATGGCACGGCATATACAAACGACCTCGGCGAGACCGTTATCAGTGCCACCGGTATCATCAATGACGGAACAGATAACATCAAAGTCATGGGTGCAGACGTTACCCTTAACAAGATAAGCATCATCGTTAACTCCGGCGTTAAGATGGATGGAGCAAGTTCATTCCTTGTTGACACCAATGATGACAAGATACTTGCTCACAGAGATATCAAGCTGGTAGGCACCACTCTTTCCCAGAACAGCTCTGACAAGCTTCTTGGTGGCGCTCGTGACTCCATAGACAGCGGCGACCTCGCCAGCAAAGAAATAGGCGAGTACATGGTATCCTTCTCCGAGATTTCGGGCACTGACTGGGTACTTGTTTCCTATATCCCAACCAGCATAATCCTGAAGTCGGTAACACAGCTTGGTCTGACACTTACACTTATCGGAATAGTTGCCATCATATTCATCATCATTATTGTTCTGTTCGTTGTAAGAAGAGTTATCGCGCCTCTTGGAAATATTTCAAATAATATCTCTTCGATGTCAGAGGGTGACTTCACCATTAAAGTCGACGCCTCCAGCAATGACGAGATTGGCGTAATGGGAAGCAAAGTTTCAGATTTCGTTACTTCTATGAGAAGCATGCTGTCTCATATCAGTAAGGAATCCGACAAGCTGCAGGAAGAGTCTGATAACAGTGACAGGGTTTCAAAGACCATGTTCGAGGCATCACAGTCACAGGCTGAAGCCATGAGACAGCTGAATGATACAGTTGACCAGCTGGCCACTGCAGTTAATGACATAGCCGCCAATGCAACCACCCTTGCACAGGTTGTTGCAGACACCAGAGACAACAGCGACAAGGCCAATGCCAGCATGAAGGAAACTGTAGGCATCTCCCAGAAGGGTCGTGCCGACATGGAAAAACTCAGCGATGCCATGAACGGAATCTCAGATGCCAACGAGAGACTTGTTGTATCCATCAACAAGGTAGGTTCTGCATCCGAAGAGATCACCAACATTGTTGGAATGATCGGTGAGATCGCTGAAGAGACCAATCTCCTCTCCCTCAACGCCAGCATCGAGGCAGCAAGAGCCGGCGAAGCAGGAAAGGGATTCGCAGTTGTTGCTACACAGATTGCAAAGCTTGCCCAGACTTCTGCTGAGAGCGCACAGAACATCTCCTCTCTTATCGATGAAGTAAGAAAGCTCATCGGCGAGGCTGTAGGACAGGCCAACGAAAGTGCCGAGAGCATCAAAGAGAATTCTGAACTCATACATGTTGCTGTTGGAACCTTCGATAAGATCTATACAAATATCCAGGAGTCCAACGGACTTATTGAAGCCATGCTGGATGACATCCAGAAGGTTGATGATGTAGCCACCAACGTTGCAGCCATTTCAGAGGAGCAGGCAGCCAGTGCCGATGAGATCCTGGCAACCAGTGAGAACATGGTTGAAATGGCAAACAACATCACCAGGAGCAGTCAGGATGTGGCAGACAATTCCCACGAGCTTGCGGAAACTTCCCAGACTCTTACATCCTATGTTCAGAAGTTTAAGATTTGAGGAGGCATGAGCTATGCTTAAGAAAAGATCATTTAAAAGAATTTTGACATGTATTCTCACAGGTGTTCTTTTAGCTCTTTCCATCGCAGGATGTGGAAGCAAATCTTCTTCCGGCGGCGGTTCCATAGACGGTTCCGGCGTAAAGGTATATTTCTCAACCCTGACACTGGATGACTTTAAGACCCTGGTAATGAACTCAGTTAAAGACGCTGGCGCAAAGAGCGGCGTTACAGTAGACTGCGGAAACCCCTGCTCCTCTGTTGATGAGCAGGTAGCCCAGATTCGTGAAGCAGCAGCAAAGGGTTATGACGCCATCATCTGCAACCCTGTAGATCCTGAAACTGCACTGCAGCTAGAGGTTACAGCCGGAGATATTCCGATACTGTTTACAAACTCACAGCCGGATGTAGCTTACCTAAAAGCCGACAAGTATATGTATGTTGGAAGTTACGAGATGGATGCAGGCGCCATGCAGGCTGAATATGTTTGGAACAAGCTTGGAAAACCTTCAACCATCAACATAGCTCTTTTCCAGGGGCAGCCCGGACACCCTGCTGCTGTAGGAAGAACCAAAGCCGTTAAGAAATACTTCAAGGAAAACGGCGTAAATGCAAACTTTGTATTCAACGACACAGCTTACTGGGATACCCAGAAGGCAGCCGATGAGTTCAAGATTTTCCTTAAGACAGGTCAGAATTACGACTGCGTTATATGTAACAACGATTCAATGGCTCTTGGTATCATTCAGGCCATGGAAGAACTTGGCATCGACTACACCAAGATCCCTGTTGTTGGAATCGACGCAACTGTTGATGGATGCAAGTCCATTCTCGATGGTAAGATGCAGTTCACAGTTTACCAGTCAGCCGTAGGCCAGGGACAGTCCTGCATTGAGACAGCAATTGCACTTGCAAAGAAAGGCACCGCGAAAGACGTTCAGTATGTAACAGACGATGGCATCTTCGTATGGGTTCCCTTCGCTCCTGTCGACAAATCTAACGCAGCTTCGATCAATTGATTGACAGTGAAACTACGGGCATCCAGACGGAAATACTTGTTGTAGTACTCGTCGTGATTCCCGCGAAGGCACAAGTCAGGCGGACATACTTGTATGTCCATCTGACGACGCCCGCGGGGTCACATCCCATCTTTTTGGGATGTGACATTCTAAGACTCAAAAAAGAATGGAAGACTCCTTTCAGCGTTGTTCAAAGCAGTCGTCTTCCATTCTTTTTTTCGTCTTGAAAATCATCTTCTCGTACTAGAACTGCGTATTTCCGTCTGGATGTCCGTAGTTCTATTTAATATATCCAATATCTTATTTTGAATTACATAGATGCGGGATTGTAGTTTTCCTTAACAGCTGTATACAGTTCGGCGTTGGCACAGTTCTTGTAAGGAAGAACGTAGAATACGCCGAGAATTCCAAGAGTTAAAATTGTGAGGATATACCATCCGATAAAGGAAAGGTCAAATACAAATGCCTTCCACTTGTTGCCGTTCATCATTGATCTTGAAAGTTTGATGGCATCCATGGGCTGTATGTCGGGATTCTCTGCTACGATATATGGCACCAGCCTGTAGGAGTAGCACTTGATGAATCCGGGAATAAGCAAAAGTAAAAACCACAGTACAATGAAGATATCCCTGACAAACAGCGTGAGCACTGTATTCATCCAGTTGCGCTTAAAGGGTTCTCCCAGTGCATTCAGCTGAGTTTTTTCATTTACCCTGTTATTGATGAAGAACTTCTGACAACCTACCTCCAGTGGATTAAAAATAAGTACATCCACAACTGTTCCTATCAGCAACGCAACAGCCACAATTCCTAATATTGCCATAATTACAGCCGGATCAAGACCATTAAATATGTTCTCTCCGTTTTGTGCAGCTGCCGACGAAGTATTGCTTCCGGCATAACCTGAACTTCCGCCTGTGCATACACCGAGAACGATTGTTACCAGTACACAGTACCAGTAATTCTTTTTAAAATTTGCCTTTCCGTTTTCTTTGAGTTGTTTAATTGTCCACATTTTTTCTCCTCCTTTTTCTACGTCGTAAAACTAAATACGACGCTAAACATACATTACACCAATAGAAAAACAAACAGATTCCATGCACGGATTTATATATATTTTACACTAATCTTTAGTGTCACATGGCGCCTTCAGGAAGTTATTATCCCTCCACCGAGTACAACATCCCCTTCATACAGGACCGCTGACTGCCCTGGCGTTATTGCCCTCTGTGGTTCGTCAAAGACAATGCGCGCTCTTCCATCCCCAAGAACAGTCAGGGTGGCCGGCTGCTCCCGGTGCCTGTACCTAATTTTTGCACTGCATCTGTAATCTTCATTTGGCACATCACCTGTAATCCAGTGGAAATCTCTGATCATTACTTCCCGGGAAAAGAGATCCTCATCATCTGCCAGTATTATCTGGTTCTTATCCACATCAATCCTGTAAACATACAGCCTTCTGTCGGCAGGTATCCCCAGTCCTCTTCGCTGACCTATGGTGTAATTTATGATCCCTTCATGGGTTCCAAGAACATTACCATTAAGGTCCACAAAATCTCCCTTCGGGTACTCTCTGTCTCTATACCTCTTTATCATGGCGGCATAGTCACCATCAGGGACAAAGCATATATCCTGACTCTCCTTTTTATGAGAAGTTACAAATCCATTTTCTTCTGCTATTTTCCTGACCTCAGTTTTCTCAAGTTCCCCTAGCGGAAAGAATGTGTGCCCAAGTTGCTCCTGAGTCAGGTCGTAGAGAACATAACTCTGGTCCTTGGATAAGTCTTTTGCCTTAAGGAGATAAAAGAGTCCGTCCCGCTCTTCAATCCTGGCGTAATGGCCGGTAACTATGTTGTCATATCCCAGCTCTTTTGCCTTATTATACAGGAGATCAAACTTGAGATATCTGTTGCACCTGATGCAGGGATTCGGCGTTTCCCCTCTCTCATAACTGCAGACAAAGGGTTCAATGACCTTCTCCTGAAATTCAGCTTCATAATGATAGATATTGTAATCAATACCTATCCTGTCGCACACAGCCCTGGCGTCATCAGTATCCTTCTTGCTGCAGCATGTTCCAAAGAGATCCTCTCCTATCATGTCATTTTCATAGAGCCTCATAGTGCAGCCCATGCACTCAAAGCCCTTCTTAGTCATCACATATGCTGCAACTGAGCTGTCCACCCCACCGCTCATGGCGATAAGGGCTTTTTTAATGTTGGATTCACTCATATTTCACTCTTTCTTAACCGCAAAAATTCCGGCTCTGCGGTCAGGTAGACTACAGAGCCGGATCATCACCTTATTATGAATTCAGCTTCTTGATGATATCGGGAAGAAGCTCGTCAACCTTGTCATTATCAAGCTGACAGGTTCCTGCGTTGGCATGTCCGCCTCCGCCGTACTCAAGGCAAAGATCTCCGATGTTGAAGTCGGAAGCCTTGTTGATGATGGACTTGCCGATCATAACCGCTGTGTTCTGTTTCTTGAAGCCCCAGGCCACATGTACAGAAATCTCAGCTTCAGGATACATAGCGTAGATCATGAAACGGTTTCCGGCGTAGATAACATCGCCTGCTGCCTTCTGATCAACTACGACAACCTTGCCTTCCATATGTGAAATCTCTTTAAGCTGGTTCTTGAAGAGCTCAGCCTGCTCGAAGTATAAGTCTACTCTCTCCTTGACATCAGGCAGTTCCAAAACTTCCTTGATATCATGGTTCACACAGTAGTCAATGAGTTCCATCATCAGGTCATAGTTGGAAATCCTGAAGTCATGGAATCTTCCAAGTCCTGTTCTGGCATCCATCAGGAAGTTCATGAGAACCCAGTCTGTGGGATTAAGGATCTCTTCCTTGGTGAAGTCTGCGGAATCGCCTTTATCAACTGCTGTCATGATCTCATCTGAGATTCTCTCAAGGGCATAGCCCTCTTTCTTGTAATAGTCATAAACAACTCTTGCTGCTGACTTGGCATAGCCATCGATGTGCCAGTTGTTGTTCTCCTTCATGGCAGCATTTCTTGTCAGCTCCGACTCATGGTGGTCAAAGCACATGAACACCCTTGAATCATAAGGTAAGTTCGTTGTTATGTCATTGCCCGAAAGCTCTATCTTGCCATCCTGAACATCCTTAGGATGAACAAACTTGATATCCTCAATAAGGCCGCACTCCTTAAGGATCATTGCGCAAACCAATCCGTCAAAGTCACTACGTGTAACGAGTCTCATCTTGTCGCTCATACTGCCCCCTGCTATCAAAGATTTATTTACATGATAATCTCATGCCAAATAATACAACGTGTCATAATATAGTATAACGCTAAATTGAAATTTAAGAAACATATAACTAATCAGAGCCACAAAAAATTTACGAAAATTCATTCATTGCGACCGTAATGCTCTTGCAGATGATGTAACCTATCAGCTCCTGAGATCACCGCCGTCATCATGCAAAAGAAACTCCGGCTCCTGATCAGCTGCAGTAGTAGCCAGCGTATCGCATCTCTCATTCTCGGGATGGCCGTTGTGGCCCTTGACCCAGTTCCAATGCACGTTGTGTGGCTTTACAGCTGCTATGAGCCGCTGCCATAACTCCACATTTTTGACAGGCTTTTTGGTTGAGGTCTTCCAGCCGTTTCTTATCCAGTTATCGATCCAACCTTCTGTAAAACCGCTGATGACGTACTTGGAATCCGAAAACATCTCCACATCACAGGATCTATTAAGGTTCTCAAGTCCCACAATCGCGCCCATAAGCTCCATCCGGTTGTTGGTGGTCTTATCGTACCCGGCGCTTATCTCCTTCTCATGGACTTCACCTTTGGGATCCACATAGCGCATCACAACGCCGTACCCTCCGGGACCTTCAGGATTGCCCCTGGCAGAACCGTCAGAGTATATCTCTACCTTCATATTTTATTACCTCTTCTCCCAACTGCCGCTCTTCATAAATCCGTCTGCCATCTCCTGAGCCCTGTTTACGATGTTCTCATCATAGCCAAGAACTCCCAGAAGTCTGATGGCATTTCTGGTGGTGGCGGGACCCTCTTTTAAGATGTAATCAAACTTAACATCATTATCTGAGACGTCGCCTTCAAAGTGACAGATGTAGAAATCATTTTTCAAAAGAGCTGTAAGCTCAATATCATGAGTTGCAGCAAAACATTCAACACCGCTGTCTGCCAATTTCTTCAGAATCTGAGTGGAGGCTGCAATTCTCTCAACAGTGTTGGTTCCACGAAGGACCTCATCCACAAAACACAGAACTTTCTGCCCCTCAGCTTCAGCCGCATCCAGTATCCTCTTTATGGACTTGATCTCCACCATGTAGTAGCTCTCGCCCTGGAAGATGTCGTCGCGAAGAGCCATTGAGGAAAAGATTCGGTAGAACGGTGCTCTGTAGCTCTTTCCCAATACGGTGTGTGCAGACTGCGCCAGTATTGTATTAATGGCACAGGTCTTTAAAAACGTGGACTTACCGGATGCGTTGGAACCCGTCAACAGCACTCCCTTATCGGTCTTGATGCTGTTGGGTACAGCGCCATCAATAAGGGGATGTATCAGATCTTTTGCCTCATATCCTGTACCTGCAAACTCCGGAATAGCGTATGAGTCTTTGCAGGAAGCCCTGAAGCATGCAACTGAGATCAGCGCCTCTATCCTGCCTGTTATCTCGAGGATTTTGTCCAATGACTCCTTCTTGTCCATTATCTGACGATACATCTGATTGAACTTGATGATGTCCACGTGGGTTATCATCCTGATGTAGTCCAGGATCAAGTCAGCAGGATTTCCACCTGAATTCATCCTGTTGGGTGACAGAAGTATCTGAGCCCCAGCCTGGAATGATGAAAATTCTTTTGCTGACTCATTTAGCGCATCCAAATCTTCCTTAAGAACGTCATCCTTGATTCCTGCAAAAGAATCAACAGACTTTATCACCCTCATTATGTAGCCATAGGTTACAAGGTATGGGTCGATCTCGCCCTTTACACTGAAATATGTAAAGATCTGAATGAACATCAATATCACCAGGGCTACAAAACCTATGGCGAAGTTCACGAAACATCCAGCTATAGCAGCCGCCATGAGCACCAGCATTATGATATCTCTTTTACTGCTGGTGTTCTCAACATTCTTAAGATAATCCAGATAGTCGTAGATGGAATACCTGCTGTTGCTACCGATGTCATAGTAGACGAGCTGCAGTGATCTCCTGAGTTCCTCGTCCTCCATAAACCGGTTCACCTGCTTCTCAAATCTGTCAAAATCGTCCTGTTGGGATGGAGTCCTCAGCATGTAGTAGAGATACTCCTGTCCTGCAGCACTTAGGCAGTAGTTGAGCCTCTTATAAACTCCGTCCATGTTCAGGTCATTCCAGGTGGTGTCGTCCACCTGATATGCCTTGGAGTGATTTCTGTAATAGCCCGTGACATGATCAAGATCGTTTGCCTTGTACTCTTTTTCAGGGGCACTACCGTAATTATTTTTAAGCTGCTCGATGAGATTCTTTTTGGCATTTATCCTGTCCCTGAGCCCCAGAAGGTAGGCACCCAGAATGAATGCAAAGATCACGAGCAAAATCATGTATAAATCCATTTTTAACTATATAACCTCTTTGAAATTTCTTCTGCCTTGCTGTAGATATCTGAAGGTTCAGCTCCTATGTTAAAGCTTCCCTTCTCGTAGCGGATGATACCGCCTATCATGGTCATTACCACGTTGGACTTGCTGCCGCTGTAGACTATGTTCTTGACTATGTTGTTGATGGGCTGCATGTTGGGCTGCTGAAGATCCAGCAAGATGATATCAGCTTTTTTGCCCGGTGCGATAATATCACTGTCATTAAGTCCCATTGCATGAGCGCCATTTACAGTGGCCATCTTGAGAACCTCTGCAGCATCAATGCTTGAGGCATCCATGTCCTTGAGCTTGCCCAAAGCTGTTACCAGGAACATCTCCCGGAACATGTCGAGACAGTTGTTGCTGGCAGGTCCGTCTGTGCCAATGGCTACAGGTATTCCCTCCTCAAGATATTTGGCAATAGGTGCTATCCCGCTGGCCAGCTTGGCGTTGGAAGCAGGATTTGTGACAACATACAGTCCTCTCTTTTTCATGATTTCTATATCATTGTCGCTGGGCCATACCAAGTGGTAGCCGCCTCCTCCATATTCAAAGAGCCCAAGTGAATCCATGAACTCTATCGGTGTCATGCCATAACGGTCTATGCACTCGTCAACCTCTCTCTTAGTCTCAGAAATGTGAGCCCAAAACGGTGCCTTGTACTTGCGGACAAGCTCTGCCGACTTCTCCAAAAGCTCCTTTGAGCAGGTGTACTCAGCGTGAACTCCAAGGATAAAAGAGTTGTACTCGTCCCTGCCGTTTAAGTCATTATAATAATTCTCCAAAAGTTCAACGGACTGGCTGAAGCTATTAACACAGCTGGTCTGGACGCATCTCATGCCACAATCCCTGAATGCGTCAGCCACTGAGTATGGTGTAAGATACATCTCAAAAACTGCAGTGATACCGCTGGTCAGATACTCCATGATGGCAATCTTGCTGAGATGATAGATGTCCTCAGCGGTCATTTTGGCCTCAATTGGAAATATTGCGTTGTTCAGCCATTCCTGCAGCGGAAGGTCATCAGCCTTGGATCTCATGAGGGTCATGGCTGAGTGGGTGTGGGCGTTTTTAAAGCCCGGCATTATGAGGTTCCCGCAACAGTCATACTCTTTGTCCCAATTGCCATCCTCCTCAGGATGATCTTTTTTATATGCTTCTGCCTCTTCTGTAGTTCCGGCAAAAATTATACTATCTCCACTGACCCAGACTTCTCCCAGGAAGATGTCTTTTCCCTCCTCCATGGTCAGAACCCGGGCGTTATAAAACCTTGTCCTCATACTTCAAACCTCTTGATGGATTCATATACAAGCTTGGTGAAAAGAGGTGCAGCCTTGTCTGCTGCCTCCTGAACTTCTTCATGACAAAGTGCTGCATCACCTATGCCTGCTGCCAGGTTACTTATGCAGGATACGCCGCAGACTCTCATGCCCATGTGATTGGCTGCTATAGCTTCAACTACAGTGCTCATGCCGACTGCTGATACACCAATGGTTCCCAGCATACTTATCTCAGCGGGAGATTCGAAGGATGGTCCTGTCATCTGGCAGTAAACGCCTTCCTGAAGCTTGATGCCGTTCTCTGCAGCGACGCTCTTTATGACATCCTGCAGGTCTTTTTTATAAACAGAAGACATATCCGGGAATCTTACTCCCAGCTCCTCGATGTTTGGTCCAATGAGAGGATTTGGTGCAAAGCTGGAGATGTGATCAGTTATCAGCATCAGATCGCCTGCTGAAAATCCTTTGCCCAGACCGCCGGCCGCATTGGTGAGGAACAGTATCTTAGCTCCAAGCATCTTCATAACTCTTGCAGGAAGCACAACATCGCTTATATCATAGCCTTCATAATAATGAACCCTGCCCTTCATGCAGACGATCTTTTTATCTCCAAGATATCCGAAGATGAACTTTCCGGCATGTCCGGGAACTGTAGAAACCGGGAACCCGGGAATGTCACTGTAAGATACCTCAGCCTCAACCTCTATATTCTCAGCGAAAGCGCCAAGGCCTGAGCCCAGAACCAGAGCGATGTCAGGTTCAAAATCAGTTACCTTTCTTACTGCTTCTTTACATTTAAGGAGTTTATCGTATATTGCATTTGACATGTTTGCACCTCTTTTCTATTTTTGAGTTTTTGCATAACAAATGATGCCGGAGGATTGCCCCGACATCATAAAGTATAACATAGCAAGGTATTATTTTGCATCTCATGTATTGATTTGGGCTATTGTCCACGCTAATCCTTTCGCAGTACGAAGGTCTGGCTCTCTGAAATGGTTGCCTGCGTTCCATTCCAGGATGCAGTTGACATTCTGCTCTTCTAGCCATGCATCAGCCCAGCGTATTTTATCACCGACTGTTGCCATCACTGGATTTCTTGCCTTCTCTTCTTTATCTCCCAGGCTCAGATAGACGTTTCCGCACTTGATTTCATTTTCTTTCATGAGATCATCAAATCCAGGAAACCACATTGACGGTGATACTGCAGCCACCGCTTTGAACATATCTGTCTGATATGCTGCCCAGAGTGCGAACAGCCCTGCAAGAGAATAACCTCCGATACAATAGGTTTTGGTACTGTCTTCGCAGTACTTTAGTATTTCATCCAATGTGTCTTTTGCACCATTGCCAAAACTTTCATTACCGAATACTGCAGGGGCCTCCCAGGGAGACAGTTCATGATTCCACTCTTTAATTTTAAAGGTAGCAAGTAAGAAATCTTTGTCAGTTCTTTTCCTGATCTCAGCGATTTCATTTTCTATCATAGAATGGTCGTGATCATCGACGGGTTGGATTAGAACAATAGCTGCAGATTTGTTACAATATTCAAAAATATCCATCATAATATCCTCATGAATAACTTGTATGCGTGTTAATTGATAAACTGAATCATTGATGCTATAGGTATACTCATCAATATTATAAGCATCAGATTCATTTCCGATCACTCTGATATCTCAGGTTCATTTTTAATGGTAGTATCTTCCAATATAATCTCAGCATCTTCTTCATCCTCTTCATCCTTCGGCATCACAAACTCCGGATTAGTGAGCGTGCCCACTATAACAGGCTGAATAGTGTTGGTGACAGCATGAAGAAATGCCTCTTTTACGCCACCTTTCATAATCTTTGAGATTACAGCTGACTCAAAGCCCATGGCCTCAGGGGCAATGTTCTTGACTGTGCTGAGGAACATTGAGGTTCCGGGATTTTCACACATCCTTATCTCTATCCTTGATGGCGCCAGAGGATGAATAAAGGTCTCATCCATGAAGTGGATATTCAGCGTTCTCACACAGGCCTCCTCCAGGAAATAGATATCGTTTCTGATGACCAGATGGTTGTACTCATCCCTGGTAAAGAAGGACTGGAGGGACACTTTGTAGTTCTCGCCATGCATGTTGATGTCGTTCACATATCTTTTGCCACCAAATCCGCAGCGCAGTCTGAAGATGGCCTCCCCCTCGTAGATGTCGATAAAGAAAGCATTGTCGTCAGTAAACCTGAATCCCACCTTCTTGATTCCATCGGTGAAGTTGTTGTGTACTATCTGCATCATCAGCGGGAAGATTCCGATACCCGATGTATCAAGTTCGTATATCCTTCCATCGAGCCTTCGGAACCAACGCTGCATCAGCTTATTCTCATTGCGGATGTTATATGATGTGACCTCTGACTTGAAATCTCCCCTGGACACCGGCCTTGAAACAGACCTCGTCCTGGCTGAGCCCTTGGTCATTCTCACCGTTCTGGTCTTCCATCCTCCACCGGCTATGTACGGAAAATTCTGAGTTCTTCCGTCCACAGATTTGCAGACCTGCTTTAGTTCCATCAGTGCTGAGAAATCCTCCGGAAGCGCCTCCTCAAATACCTCTATCTCACTCTTCATGGCATTCCTGATCTTAATTGCCATACTGCTGCTCTGGAAGATATCGCTGTTACCGGCATTTGTAACCACCACCATGTCGATATCGGGATAGACAAAAACATTCTGTCCCAGCATTCCGTTATAGGCGTAGCTTCCAGGTCTGTCGTCATAGATCCATATCTGATAGCCGTAGTGCCCTCTGCCCTCCTTGCCGGTTTCAATCTGATGAGAAGTGGACTCTTTTACCCAGTCCTCTGGAACAATCTGCTGTCCATTCCACTGCTCGTTCTGAAGATAGAGCTGGCCCAGCTTGGCCATGTC